>Ga0206923_1007_pt1 | contig 65036 bp, 62 predicted proteins | sample Alteio_BWOrgHeat_64_FD_152961 | JGI IMG/M metagenome (GOLD analysis project Ga0206923, IMG submission 152961) | Enriched cells from forest soil in Barre Woods Harvard Forest LTER site, Petersham, Massachusetts, United States -... | ecosystem: Environmental > Terrestrial > Soil > Temperate forest >...
TGAAGGCGCTTTGCGCCGTTTTCCTTGGAGAGAACCTCGAGTCAAGCGGTCAATCAGAACTTGAATCTGCGGATTCGCTTTTAGAGTCTCAAATCAGCGCTGCTTCCCAGTTTTCTTAAATATCAATATTTGATTCGCATTTTTTATTAATAATAAAATTATATTTTTTATAACTTAATTTTTTGTTTTTAAAAAATAAAATTAATCGAATAAACACAAGGATTGATGTATAATATATATGTTTTAACAGGAAATCCAATGGCTAATCAAGTAATAATTTCGAGTCCCCACCGTCAACCCTACGCAACGATTGATTGGAGTGACTTTGAAAAAGATCGATCTTCCTGGTTGAAAGCGCGAGAAAATCTTCAACGCCCTCTTGCTGAGCGGCTGGTTTTTTTGCCTCGTTGCAATTGCAAAAGTTCTATTTCGAAGCCTTTTTTTGAGACGCAAGAGATAGGATCGGCTTTAGCAGCCACTCAATCTTTTGCAGATTTATGCGTTCTTGTACGAAACGCTAAAGTGCATCTTTCATTCTGGGGCAGGCGTTATATTAAAGTTGCAGGTTATTCCGGAACACTTCCCATCGATGCTTTAGCACAGCGAGTTTTGGAATTGGTCAAACAAAATCCAAATTTTGATCAATCTGAAAGAAGCCACGGAAAAACTATAGCTGCTTTGATTGATCAATTTTACGATACTAGCGATCAACAAGTAATCGATAGTTCTTGGCTAACGAAAAAGTTCGTTTCCTTAAGAAATCTGCCAAATCACTTATCTTTCTGTTCTTCTCGCAATTGCTCTAAAACTCGGTGGATATGGAAAGAATGTGAAACTGTAATTTCGTGGCATGGCGAGCATCGAGGTTATCATAAGATTTTTGAATATTATACCAAAGAGCAGCATCAAAAAGACTTTGGGCCTGTTAAGGAAGGAGAAATTTATGGCGGGAATGGACCTGGCAGAATTTATTGGGCTCCTGAAGACACTCGACGGCAAATGAACAAAGAGGTATTGCTATCCATGATACAAAGCAACCAACTTGATGTTGCTTGTGCCATTGAAGTTTCTGCTGCTTGCGGCTATCTTGATATTTTAAAAGAGGTGCTCCAATATGGACTGAATGGTAAATGCCATGGTTATTGCGGGGCCAAAGAATACAGCAAAGCCTTAGTCTATGCAGCTAGATATAATCACTCGGAATGTCTAAAGTTTTTATTACATAGGTTTCCAGATACGATCGATGCTGATAAAATTGTTGAAGCGGCAAATTTCGCTGAATTCAACGGAGATGCTGAGAGCGTTCGATTATTAAAGCAATATGTTAGTAAGAACATCTAGACATAGTTTTCCGAATCTTGAAAAAGTCTGTTTATTGTCATTTTTCTTAGCAATCGTAGGAACGGTTATGAGTGTATACCCATCTGAAAATTCTGATTTAATTATATCAAACCGAGATCAAGGGAAAAACTGTCTTTTTTGTCGAATCGCTCATAAAGAGATCCCTGCAGATGTAGTGGCTGAATTTGAGTACTGTTACGTAATTAAAGATGTTTTTCCTGTTTCGAAGGGGCATATTCTTATTATTCCCTATGAGCACACCGAAAACTGGGTTTACCGCTAATGAAGAAGTTCAGAAAGATATCATGAAGGCCTTGAATGCTATGAAAATAGTTTTGGACGCCGAGTATAATCCCGATGGATACAATATCGGTGCGAACTGCGGGAAAGATGCCGGTCAAAGCGTGATGCACTTACACGTTCATTTGATTCCACGATATAAAGGGGATATGGAAGATCCAAAGGGTGGCGTAAGAGGAGTGATCCCGTCTAAGCAAAAATATTAACTTGGTTACCAGTGCATTTCAAGCCCCAGGTTTTTATGAGAAATGTGGATTTCAAGCCGAATTTGTTAGAGTAAACAAAAAAAATCCAAAGTTGACAAAGACATTTTTTGTAAAGTTCTTTAATGATGAAGCGCAAACACAAGGCATATTGAAGAGCAAAGAACCGACCGATAGAAAAGAGAATAAAAGGAAAGGCTTTGTTGCACAAAGCCATTTTAAAAGGGAATAGGTTCCTTTTCTGTCACGTCAAAAACAGCACCCAAGAATGACTCTCGTCAGTTCATGAACCTATCCAAATAAAATTTTCAACCATGTATAGATCAAGCCAAGACTAGCGAACCCGCTCCAAATTATAGCTATTCTCTCCCATCGCAGCATCAATCGACGTTTCGCGGTATACTTTTCTCTTGATCTTCTCAGGAGTTCTTGGCCTTGATTCGCAAGGATATGTCGAGCGCGGGGGCGGAGTGGGTGAGCGCGCCGATGGAGATGCCGTCGACGCCTGTCTCTGCGTAAGATCGAAGATTGTCGAGTGTGATGCCGCCCGATGCTTCCAGATAGGCCCTTTTCTCATTTAAAAGGACGCAGCGATGAATTTCTTCAGGCTGCATGTTGTCTAAAAGGATAGCATCTGCGCCGGCATCCAGCGCGGGGATGAGCTGGTGGATAGAGGCGATCTCTACCTCGATCCAGCTTTTTGGGTGCGCGAGGCGGGCTTTTTGCACGGATATAAATGGGGAGGCTTTGGGCATTAAAGCGAGATGATTGTTTTTTATTAAAATTCGGTCGGCTAGATGGAGGCGGTGATTTGTCCCTCCTCCCATTCGGACCGCATATTTTTGCAAGGAACGGAGGCCGAGGATCGTTTTGCGCGTGTCGAGGATTTGACACGAGGTGTTTTGCACTAAAGCTACGCAGCGGGCTGTGAGAGTCGCAACGCCGCAAAGATGCTGCAGAAAATTGAGAGCTACCCGTTCGGCGCTTAAAATGGAGCGGGCGGGTCCTTCGATTTCGGCGATAGGACCTGGCTTGCAATTTTGCCCATCCGAAGCGATTAAACGCACGTCGATCTCTGGATCATAAAGTTGGAAGATCCGGGGAACGAATTGGAGTCCGGCGATCCATCCAACTTGTTTCAAGATGATCTGAGCAGTTGCCCAAGTGTCAGGAGCAACGCAAGCCATCGAAGTGATATCGCCGTGCGCGAAATCTTCCTGAAAAGCCTTGCGGATCAACTCATCCAATTCGGTAATGGAAATGTCCATGCAAAGGAGTTTAGGCAATCTCTTAATTTTTGGAAGCTTGAAAAGAGGTATTGAGGAATTCGGTCACAAGGGCGCTGACTCTTTTGTCGAGCAGCATGATTTTATGGCCCGTCTTGAGAATGACATGACGATGGGGCGTATTTAAAAAAGTCTCCTCAACCGCTACCGTCCCGTCATTATCTCCAGAAATAAACGGGTTGATGCCTGCGCTGCCCGCAACGACTAGAACGTCGAGAGAATGGGGGAATTGCCCAATGGAATCGTATCCCGTTTCGCTCATCAACTGGCGGCCGGCGATGCCTCCAATTTGTTTAGGGAGTTCGTACTGCCCCAAAAATCTTGCCCAAGCGGGGCTTTTGTTTGGCGTGCCTAGCAAGACCGCCCTTCCTATTTTGGCCTCAAGAGGACAATCGGGATGGTTCAATGCCGCCCGCAATACTAATCCTCCCATCGAATGGCCGACGAAATGGATAGGCATCTTCGGATTCGCAGCGGCGATCTTTTGCAGTTGAGGGATTAGATCGGCTCCATGTTCTTCGATTCTTTTTTCTGTGCTCGGGTATCCCCAGTTGACGATCGTCCGATTTTCTTTTTTGAGGTTCTGCACGATGTATTGCAGACTCCAAGGAGCGCCAAAAATGCCGTGGATCGCGACCACAGTTTCTGTTTTATTTTCGGTTTTTTGAACAGGTTCATGGGCGGTAAAGGGGGATGGAATATTTATTTGTTGATTCTCAAAATTTGCATTTACAGCCATAGATGCCTCTTCATTAAATTGGGCATAGAATAGGGGAAAGTAAAGAAAATGTAAAGACTAATTTGGTTCTTTCGAGCGATGGATTTGATTGTAAACGGCGCTTTTAGGCAGGTTCTTGAAACGGGCGGCTTGCTTGATCGCTTCCCTAAGAGACAATCCATGAAGTTCTTGAAGCATTTGAACCAGTTCTTCAAGAGGCATTTGATCTTCGCGGGCCTTTCCCTCTGCGATCGCGATAACCACCTCTCCTCGAGGCGGCCTTTCCCGGTAATGGGCCAATAATTCAGCAGCAGGGCCCCTTCTGCATTCCTCGAACGTTTTCGTCATTTCTCTCGCTATGGCCAATTTTCTTTCAGGATCGATCGTTTGGATCGCCTCTAGCGTATCGCAAAGGCGCTCGGGGCTTTCGAAGGCAACAGTCGTACCGGGATAGCAAAGGGCCTGCCGCAAAACAGCCTCGGGCTTCCGGGGCAAAAATCCGATGAATTGAAAGCGAGAGGTGTCGAATCCCGAAACGACTAATGCCTGGATTAAGCTGCAAGGGCCCGGAATGGCTGTGAAGGGAAATCCCCGCTCTATGCAGGCTTCGACCAAAATTCGTCCCGGATCGTTAATGCAAGGAGTCCCGGCGTCTGATATCAAAGCCAGGTTTTTCCCCTCTGCCAAATAGGACAAGATCGTCTCGAGGGCCTCCCTCTCTTTGAACTGGTGATATGAGATCAATCTTTTTTTGATGCCATACCGCTCGAGCAAAATCGAGCTGCGCCGCGTATCCTCGCAGAGGATGGCGTCGCAGGATTCTAAGCATTGAACCGCTCTTCGCGAGATATCGTCTAAATTGCCAATGGGAGTCGCTACGATGTAAAGCAAGAATTTACTTCAGTAGAATGCGGGAGTTTGGTTCCCGACTGATTTAATATTTAAAAGGTGGCACTCAGATTCGAACTGAGGGATGGAGGCTTTGCAGGCCTCTGCCTTACCACTTGGCTATGCCACCAAAAGGCATCCATTATGCGGAAAGACCCTCAAACCGGTCAATTTGTTTTCTCTATCAGGAGTACGGATTGCGATTCCGCGTTTGGTTAAAACGTCTTTTTGTATTATGCCTAGGACCAGTTGAACGTGTGGCTCTCCCAGCCAAACCCGAAGAAGAACCATGAGATAGCGAAGGTCTATGAGGTTGAGATGAAGGTCTAACAGTTTGAGGAATCATTTTATGTGGTCGCACATTCACAGGAGGGATTTGCGGCTGCGGTTTTCGACGGTTAGGGACAGGGGCATTGGGAATATCTCGAAGTTTGTCAGGTTGTAATTTTAGTTGAAAGATTTGATAATTTCTGGGTCCATTCCGATCATTAAGAACAGCGAATACGACCACCCTGAATCGTCCCTTAAATTCTGGCAATTCCAAAATCTCTTTATAATAACGTGCAATGGTCTCGGGATTATTGTGGAAAGCCCCGCAACCAAAAGCCCCTAATACGAGAGAATCGTTGCCATTCATGACTGCGGCTCGGAGGATTTGCGTGATCTTCCTTCTTGTTATATCTTCATAACCTGGTGGAGGGTTTGTTTGTTGTTCAGGCGAAAGTCTCTCAGCAGCAAGAACGATGTGGTCCGCTCTAAATGGGTTAGGTAAAGGAACGTAGCCTGGGGCGTTGTTTGCGCCTGGATCTTTTCGGATATGAGTCACTCCAGGAACCAAAATTCCATTTTCTCCAATTCCGCCGTTATAATGACCTTGTTTTTCAGCTTCCAATAGAGCCAATGGAAGCGTCGTTGTGCGCCACTCAACTTCTTCTTGCGCATCTGCTCCCGTTAGAACTCCGCCGCCAGGAGTATCATCATTTGCCATAATCTGTACGAGAGGATTATATCCTTTTTCAACTAGCATTTGAGTTGCGTCATTAGTGGACATCTTCATGACGTACGTAGGCGCTTGACGTTGAGGAAAATTTTCTGAAGCTTCAGGTAGTGGCAGTTTAGAAGTATCATCTGCACTGATTTCATCCAGCTTTTCAATGTTGTCGAGCATCTCTGCGTTGCATCTTTGTAGTTCTCTATTAGTCCGATCGTTAGCCGCATCGAGCGTTTCTTTATAAATTCTCATGTTTTGCTTGTCATGGGGCGTAAAATCAGAGGCGGGGAGTTTTGCCACTGCTTCTTTAAATGCTTTCGGATCCATCGCATAGAGATTTCTGGGTAGCAGATCTCTTCTCGAGGGGGAATGAGTTCTGGGATGCGGGGTGGCTCTGGGCGGTGCGGGAGGAGGCATAGGAGAGGTCCTATTGGCAAATTCGCAAGAATTTACGAGTGTTCTTGCGCCATCGATTTTCATGTAGAGAAGATCGTAGCCTTCAGTTAACAATTCTTGTCTGCAGCGCTCATCAGTTATTTCCAACATCCTGCCTGAGTCGTCGCATAAGTAGTTATGCATGACACCATCGATCGGTTTTCTCACCACTGCCGTATAATGACCGCTATTTGGCGAGTCTCCATGGTGGCGGATTGCCCCGTAAAGCTGATACTGAACTGGCGGTATTTCACTTCCTGCGGGATATGCATCTTTCAGGTTTTGAAAGTGATTTCCAAGTACATGGAAATGCAAAGGAATTTCCACAGAGGTTAAGATTTTTGAGGTTCCCTCTCCGTCATGTCTAAAACGTTTTAGATTGATTTCCAACTGTTCTGGAGGTTTTTCCCAATTTGTTTGTTCGCCGACAACCCTCTGCCGTCCGGCAGAGTAGGGATGAGCCTGTTCAGGCATAAAATAGTTAGCCACTCGATTTGCTAAATCAATGCCCTGTCCATTCACTGGAATGGATATTCTTCCGGTGTTCTTTTCGCGCGCCCCGCCGCGCGAGGGAGAGTTATCATCGAATCTCATCTCTGTTTGTGTGGAATTTGTATTTACATTCGAATTTTCAAGTATCAAGTCAGAAATGAGGGTCCATGCCTCATGTGCATCATGTTGCCGGGCTTCATCTGCTCCAAAATGTTGAGGATCGAGTAGGTGCAAGACTGTTCGCAATTCGGCTATACCGGTTACAGGCTGTTTGTCGATAACTGCCTGATCACATTTTGCTACAAAAGCACGAATAATGCGGAGAGCTTCGGTCTGATTGACAATTCGTCGATCTTCTTCGTCCGAATTTTTTCTCTGGTCTTTTGGTCTAATTGTAACATTCGGTAGTTCTTTTCGAATCACTGGATTATTTAAAAGGTGAACCCAAGTCATTGCGGAAAGGAAACAAGTATTTCCTTCATTATTTATAAATGGCACTGGCGAAACTGCTTGTTCAAGAGGCATTTCTGACTGTCGATTGGAAGTAGATCGATTTGCGGAGTTCTCTTCGCGTCTTCTGACATTTAATGAAGAATAGATTGTTTCCTGCAAAGTTTTAGAAAGAACCTGTGTTTGTGGAATTACAAGCGTCTTTTGGATCGGTTGAGTCGGAGGGGGTGTTGGCTGGCCTGGGCCTGGGGCGGATGAGGGTGGAATTTCTATGTAGGTAGCGATTAAATCAGAGTTTGGTTGATGATCGAGTCTGAAGTGAACCAGGTTTTGGAGAGGTTGCTGCTCTAGGGCTTTTATAACCGTTTCAATAAGCTGCGGGTTGTATTGCGTTGCTAAGTAAGTGGGGTCGGAATTGGTCGGTACCGCGGTTTCAATTGTATAAGGACAACCATTGATTACAGTATGTACTTCATGGCGCATAAGACCAGGATCTCTTAAAGTCGCTTCAGCCGCAACATGTCCTGGATTTGTCAAAGCAGATGATGCGGCGCTGCTGGTTCGCTGTTGTAGCGCATCCGAATCATCCGGAGTTGCAACTGCTTTGCCAAAGGCGCAAGCAACGTTAGCGATAGAGCTGGCTAAATTCTTGATAATTTGCATATTGTTCGAATATTGTTTTTATTTAATTATACTATATAAATTAATATAAATCAAATATTTTGTTTATAATAATATCTTTGCAATTAAACAATAAGTAATTGTTTGTTAGTGGCTTGCGATGCGAATTGGCGGGATTTTCCAAAAAGGGGTATATATATTGTATTCTGACGAAGGATAGCCTATGAAAAATGCCAGGATCAGGCAAATCGCCTCTATTTTGGGAGTGGTTTGCGAAAGTGATTTGCAAGTCTCTGGATACCAGATTGATAGCAGGTTGGTTAAGCCAGGAGAACTCTTTTTCGCCTTGAATGGGCTGAGATCGGATGGCCATTTCTTCCTGGAAGAAGTGAAGAGGCGGGGAGGGGTAGCTGCGGTCGTTTCGAAAGGATATCAAGGTCCGGATCATGGCCTGATCCTTTTGCCTGTGAATGAGGTTGTGGAGTCGTTGCAGGGACTGGCTAGACATTTTATCGAGGCGAGCCGGGCGAAGATCATTGGTGTGACCGGATCGATGGGGAAGACGACGACCAAAGAATTCATCGCAACGCTTCTCGAGGGCAAATTTAAAATCGGCAAGACCTTTTCGAGCTACAATACCAAGCTTACGTTTCCCCTGACTTTGCTGAATATGCAAGGCGATGAAGAGGTCCTGGTTTTAGAGATGGCGATGAGCGAGCCGGGAGATATAGGGCGACTTTTGCAGATCGCGGTTCCCGATATTGCGATTTTAACAAACATCGCTTTGGCTCATGTCGCCTCATTTCCTGGGGGCGTTGAAGAGATCGCAAAAGAAAAAGCGTCGATTTTTTCGAGCGCCAAAACCAAGACGGCCGTATTTTATCATGGACTGTACCGTTTTCCAGAGGCGGTGGCGGGAATTGGAGGAGAAAAAGTGAGTTTCTCCCAAGAGGATCGGAGCGCCGATTACTTTCTCTCGCAAACGGATGGAAAATATCTGGTCGATGAAAGGGGTGTGAGGGCCTATCAATTCGATCCTCCTTATAAGCAGAGCCACATCCTCCACAATTTTTTAGCTGCGGTGAGCGTCGCGAGAGAAATGAAACTGGAGTGGGACGAAATCAACCAGCAGATTCCTAAATTAATGCTTCCCAAAATGAGGTTCGAACAATTCGAAAAAGAGGGAATCGTATTTATTAACGATGCGTATAATGCCAATCCCGATTCGATGCGGGCTGCCCTTTCCAGTTTGCCCGAACCGAAAGAAGGGGGAAAAAGGATCGCTGTTTTAGGTACGATGGTGGAGCTAGGAAAATATTCAGAGGAAGCTCATTTGGAAATGGGGCGGTTTGCGCAAAAGTATGCAGACCGGCTCTTGACATTTGGAGACGAAGGGGCGGGGATCGGCGAAGGATTCCGCGAAGTGAAAAAGCCGGCGGAACATTTTTCCGATCACAAAAAATTGGCCGAATCTCTGAGAGCTTTGATGAGTCCGGGCGATGTCGTCTTGGTCAAGGGTTCGCGCAAAATGCAGTTGGAAAAAGTGTTTGAATTTTTGGAGCGCTAATGCTCTTGTTGATTCTCGAATGGTTCCGCGATTCGCTTGATTGGAAAATCCCATCTGCATTCACTTATTTTTCAACAAGGATGATATTAGCCGCAGCGACGGCGCTTCTATTGACGATCTTTCTCGGCCCCCGGTTCATAAAAAAACTCTATGAAATGAAGATTGGTCAAGAGATCCGGAGCGTCGAGGAATGCCCGCTTTTGGCAGAATTGCACGGCAAAAAAAAAGATACGCCTACGATGGGCGGCATCTTGATTTTATTTTCTATGTGCGCGGCTCTCTTTTTATGGATGGACTTGTCCAATGTATTCACATGGATTCTTCTATTTACGACCCTCGTGCTCGGATGTTTAGGAGCGGCTGACGATTATTTAAAACTTCGCTATAAGAACAGCAAAGGGCTCAAGGCGCGGAAAAAAATGGCCGCACAGCTCGGCTTTTCAGCCCTCATCGCACTCTATTTACTCTGTCCCGCATTTACGAACGCGATTGGGGGAAAAAAATTTCTCACTCCGCCCTTTGCGAAAGAACAAACTTCTGTCTCTCAAGATGGGAAACGGGTGGTTTCTCAAACGATCGCCCTCAACACGCAGGAATACATCGAAAGGGTCTATCTTCCCTTTTTAAAAGATCCGATTTTCATCCTGGATGGAGCTCTTAAGCTCGTCTCTTTTATTCTCATCATCTTTGTGATCACAGGGGCGTCGAATGCTGTGAATTTAACGGATGGTCTGGATGGGCTGGCTGCCGGGTGTCTTGTCATGGTCTCTCTTGTGCTCGCCCTATTCGCTTTTTTATCCAACAACATCGACTTGGCGCGCTATTTGAATATTTTATACATCGAAGGGAGCGGCGAAATCGCCGTTTATCTCTTCGCATTGGCTGGCGCCGCGCTTGGATTCCTTTGGTATAATGGCTATCCGGCGCAGGTTTTTATGGGAGATACCGGTTCGCTCGCTTTAGGGGGAGTGTTGGGAGTTTCTTCCGTTCTGCTTCGGAGGGAATTCATTCTGGCGATCGCTGGAGCGATTTTTGTGGCTGAGGCGCTGTCGGTCATTTTACAGGTTTTGAGTTATCGATACCGGAATAAAAAACGGATCTTTCTCTGCGCCCCCTTGCATCATCATTTCGAGTATAAGGGATGGCCCGAAACGAAAGTAGTCATTCGCTTCTGGATCATTAGCCTCCTTTTTGCCATAATCGCGGTAGCAACGCTAAAATTCCAATAAAATGAGACCATTGAGTAACTTCATTTGGGGCCAAATCCGCGCTTTCTTTGCCGGATTCATATTTTTCGCAAATCGCCTATACTCATTTCATAGGGTCGATTTGCGAAAAATCGAACCGGCTTTAAAATCATCGAATTTGACCTGCAAAGCAAATTACCCAATGGTCTCAGAATGAAAAATAAAACTGTCGTCGTTATCGGTTTCGGGGTTAGCGGACGGTCAGCCGCGGCTTTTTTATTGAAAGAGGGCTGCCGGGTGATCGCTGTAGACCGAAAGGCTGTCGAAATCATCGGGGATCCTTCGAATGCGGTTTGGCTAGACTCCTTTTTCAAGCAAGAATTCGAGTTGTTTTCAGATGAGATCGATTTTCCTTTAAAAGGAATCTCTCAGGCGATTTTGTCGCCGGGAATTTCCCAAGAGCATCCTCTGGTCCAAAAACTATTGAAAGAAAAGATCGAAGTGATCGGCGAAATCGCGCTCGCGTTCCGCCATATTCAAAACAGATGCATTGGGATCACGGGGACGAATGGCAAAACAACGACAGTCTTACTCATTGCCCATATTTTGAATAAAGCCGGTAAAAAAGCGAGGGCGGTGGGGAATGTGGGATTCAGCCTGACCAGCTATTTGATGCATCCCGACAAAGATGAAATTCTGATCGTCGAATTGAGTTCTTATCAAATCGAGACGCTGGACTCCCGCTGTTTAGAGGCGGCGGCGATTTTGAACATTACCCCTAATCATCTGGACAGATATCCCTCTATGGCTGCCTACGCGGAAGCGAAGGCGAAGATCCAAGGTTGTTTGCAAGAAAACGGGAAATTGTTCATTTCTCGGCAGGTGGACAAAGAATATAAATCTCTTTTGAGGACGGCGAATACGATCATTTTCGATCTCAATAAATCCCCGTGGGAATCTGTTGCATCGATTTCCAGAGAGAGTTATATACAAATGGGTGTGCCGGAAGGGGAGAATATCAGAGCCGCTTTTGCATTTTGCGCTTATTTCGGAGTGAGCGAGGAAGATTTCCATCGCGGATTGGAAACGTTCCGGAAGCCCGCCCACCGAATTGAATGGGTGGCGGATATTGCCGGCGTTTCCTATTACAACGACAGCAAATCATGCAATATCGATTCTGTGATGCATGCGATCGGGCTTTTCAACGGTCCGATTATCCTGATCGTAGGCGGCGTCGATAAAGGCGCTTCTTATTCTCCCTGGATCGAATGTTTTAAGGGAAAGGTCAAAAAAATAATCGCTTATGGTCAAGCGAGCTTCAAAATGGAACAAGAATTAGCCGCTTTTTTTCCCTTCTCAAGAGTTCATACTCTGCAAGAAGCGGTAGAACAAGCCCGGACTGATGCGCAAGAAAGGGATACAGTTCTCCTTTCTCCAGGGGGTTCCAGTTTTGATCAATTCCGCAATTATGAACATCGCGGCGAAGAATTTAAGCGACTTGTAAAAGAAAGGGTAAATGCATGAACCGGAAAAATACGATTCTGATCGCGGTCTTAATCAATGCAGGCTTGTTGTCCGTGCTTTTGATCGCCGCACTGACCACTCAGGATGAGGTGTCGGCGCCTGCTGTGATCGGCGACGATTCGTCCCACTTTTCCAAACTCGAGGATCCGCCTCTATTTGGCGATTCGATGGATCTCGCAATGCGGAAATCTGCAGAGCCGTCTCCTATTGCAATCCCCCTTCCGGAACTCATCAAAACGGAAACGGCTCCCCTCGCTGCTCAGCTGACAATTCCTCCTGCGGCGGCCCAAATCTCTTCAAATCCTTCTTCAAACCCCGCTAAAGAGGAGCCGATCGTTCACAAATTGCCCTCCTTAGTTCCTGAGGTAAATCCCTCTCTCTCTCCTCCGGCTCCTGTTGCCCCTGCGGCTACTGCAAGCCGGGTCGCATCGGTCCATGAAGTGGAAGTGAAGAAAGGGGACAGTTTGGAGAAAATTGCCAAGAAATACGCTACGACGGTAGACGAAATCATCAAAATGAACCAATTGCCCAGCAGTTTTCTGCGGATAGGGCAAGTATTGAAAATTCCTTCCGACAGGAATTTAGCGGCCTCTGGAGGCTTGGCTTCTTCCCCATCCAAAACGAAACCAGCTGCCGCCGAGGCGAAGGCCTCCGATGCCGCTGCGCCTGAATATTATACAGTCAAAGTCGGCGACAATCCTTGGACGATTGCGATGAAGCATCATCTTAAAGTGGAAGAACTTCTCCGTTTGAACGCATTGAATGAAGAAAAAGCGCGGAAGCTGAAGCCCGGCGATCGTTTGCGCACGAGATAAAACTAGGAGACATCTGAGAGACATAAGGAGAAACAGTATGTCCCGCGCTGCGGTTTGCATCATCATATCGGTAGCGCTTCTTTTTTCTATCGGCCTTTTGATGGTTTTCAATACGACCGCTGCGGAAATCATCGATCGTTCCCTTTCGACGAGCACGCATGCGGCCCTTTTCAAACAGATCTTTTCAGGATTCTTAGGAATTTCTTTTGGCCTCTTCGTCTATAAATTGGGATATGAATTCTGGCTCCGTTGGAGCGCGCCGCTTCTGATTGCAGGGAGCGTGCTTTTGATCCTTGTTTTCGTTCCCGGCATAGGTCAAAAAGTCAATGGCGCTCATCGATGGCTGAAAATATTCGGTTTTTCGTTCCAACCTTCTGAATATATTAAAATTCTGGTTCCGACGGCTTATATTCAGTGGTTCTTACAACAAGAAAAACCCATTTCCCTTTTCTCTTTTTTAAAAATGCTGGGCTTTCTTTTCATTCCCATCTGTTTGATTTTGTTCGAGCCTGACAATGGCACAGCCGCAATCATTTTTGTTTTGCTCGCCGCGCTTTTTCTTTTGACCCGTATCCGCCTGGCCTATTGGGCCCTCCCCCTTTTATTGCTGTTGGGGGGAGGAGCCGCAGCCGCCTATCATATGCCTCATACGTCGGCGAGGATCCAGATTTATCTTCATCCCGAACTCGACTTAAGAGGAAAAGGACATCAGCCCCACCAATCCAAGATCGCAGCTGGCTCCGGACAGATTTTTGGCCGGGGATTGGGAGAGAGTCTGCAAAAGCTGAATTATTTGCCAGAAGCCCGCAGCGATTACATCGCAGCGATCTATGCCGAAGAGACTGGATTTATAGGGATCCTCATGCTAATCGCCCTGTATGCGATGCTGGCTTATGGAGGCTTTGTCATTGCGATCCGTTCCAAAGAAAGAGGGCCGTTTTACCTTGCGGCCATTTTGACTTTTTTAATTTCGATCCAGGCTTTCTTAAATTTGGGAGTGGTCTCAGGTCTCCTTCCCAGCAAGGGAATGAACCTTCCCTTTTTTTCACAAGGAGGAACTTCTTTGATTTTCAACATCGTCGTCCTCTTCATCCTGCTCGATATTTCCCGGAAAACCAATCAAGAGGCCGGTTTTGAAGCCTAAGATGAAAATTTTGATCGCGGTAGGAGGCACAGGAGGACATCTTTTTCCTGCGCAACAATTGAGCGAATTGCTTTTGAAAGAGGGCGATTGTGAAATCTTTTTTGCCGGCCATAAACTTTCCCAATCTCCTTTTTTCGAACGAAAAGGAGTTGCATTCCAAGAAATCGCCTCCGCACCATTGAAGAAAATAGGGCCTTTTCTTCTTTCAGCCTTGAAAGGTTTTTGGAGCAGTTTTCGTTTGATCCGGCGCTTTCAACCCGCGGTCGTCGTCGGCTTCGGCAGTTTTCATAGTTTCCCCGTTCTCCTCGCAGCCGCTTTTTTAAGAAAAAAAATCGTCCTTTTCGAAGCCAATTGCCTATTGGGGAAAGTGAATCGACTTTTTCTCCCCGTTTCAAAAAAGATCGCCCTCCAATTTCCTCTGCAGAAAATGCATTTTTCCAAAGGTGTCTTCGTCCCTCTTTTGCCCTGGACTCTGAAGAGCGCAAACCAATCGCAAACTGGATCTCGCCAAGATGCCAGAAACTATTTTCATTTGGATCCCGATCTTTTTACATTTTTAGTTTTCGGAGGATCCCAAGGAGCTCAATTCATCAATAAAACGTTTTGCGAAACAGTCCAATTGCTAAAACAGGCAGGGTTTAGATTTCAAATCATCCATTTGACGGGAAAAGCGGGAGAAGCCCTTTATTCCGATAGTTTGATTCCTGTTTGCGTCAAACCGTTTGAAAATGAAATGCATCTTGCCTATGCGGCGGCCGATATGGCTATTTGCCGATCCGGAGCAGGGACGATTGCCGAATTGATCCGCTATCATACGCCAGCTATTTTAATCCCTTTTCCCTTTGCTGCAGATGACCATCAAAAAGTGAATGGAGAATATCTCGCTGGAAAAGTTGGCGGAGCTCGTTTACTCTTGCAGTCAGACGCAAGTCCAGAGAAATTGGCTTCCCAGATCCTGGCTCTGAAGTCACAATTAAAGGAGCGCAAAGAAGCGCTGCAAAAGATGAGTCAAGAGAGCGAAGGGAGATCTCAGTTCGCAAAAATAGTCAGAGAGGTCGGGAGAGGGGAATGATATGATTTATCATTTTATTGGGATCGGCGGAATTGGGATGAGCGCTTTAGCGCGCGTCTTGCTGCAAAGAGGATATAAGGTACAAGGCAGCGATGCGGTTGCAAGTCCTCTCCTTGAGCAGCTAGCGCACGAAGGCGCGAAAGTGCGGATCGGCCATAGCGCCGATTTTGTCCTCCCCGGAATGACTGTTGTTTTCAGCACCGATATCAAACAGACAAATGTAGAATACGTGAAAGCGAAAGTTTTGCAGCTTCCTCTTGTGCACCGCTCTGAAATGCTGGACTGGCTTATGGAGGGTAAAAACAATCTTTTAGTCACTGGAACGCATGGGAAGACCACCACCACCGCCATGCTGGCGGAGGTCATGTGCGCAGCAGGCTGGGACCCTTCGTTTGTCATCGGGGGAATACTCCGCTCTAAGAATACGAATGGTAGAGCGGGGAAAGGGGCCTATTTTGTCGCTGAAGCCGATGAGAGCGACGGTTCTTTTTTAAGGACTCCTGCATATGGCGCTATCGTGACCAATTTGGAAAATGAACATCTCAATTATTGGGGCAGCGAAGAGCGGTTGGATGAAGGGTTTGCCCAATTTTTTAAGAATACAATCCATCCCGATCATCTTTTTTGGTGTTGCGATGATGCAAGGCTCTCTAAGTTGCATTTTGCGAAGGGCATTTCTTATGGTTTTTCCGGCAAAGCTCAGCTTAAAATATCGAATTATCTACAAACAGAGAGAGGGATTTCGTTCGATATCGCATTCAGAATAAAAGAATATAAACAGATAGAGCTCTCCTTGCTAGGACGGCACAATGCTTTGAATGGGGCGGCTGTTTTTGGGTTGGCTTTGAGTTTGAAGGTTCCCGAGAAAGCGATCCGGGAGGCATTTCAGAAGTTTTCTGGAACGAAGCGGCGTCTTGAATGCAAAGGAGAGTCAGGACAAGTGACTGTTTATGATGATTATGGCCATCATCCGACAGAAATCGCGGCTACGATCAAAGCTTTAAGGGAAAGAGTTCGGGAAAAGAGGCTTTTCGTCGTATTCCAACCTCACCGCTACACGAGAGTGCGCGATCTTTTCGAAGAATTCATCCACAGTTTTGGAGATGCCGATGCAGTGATCCTGACCGATATTTATAGCGCCGGCGAGGCGCCGATCGAAGGGATTACAACGGAGGCTCTTTATGCCAAAATGAGGGAAAAACTGGGGACGAAGCTCCATTTTATCCCCAGGTCTAAGCTAGAAGGGGGAGTCGTTCAATTAGTGAAGCCCCTCGATGTTGTTTTAACCATTGGAGCCGGCGATGTGACGCGGGCCGGAGATCCCATTTTAAATCTTCTTCGAGGTCGAAATGAAGTCGCCTGAATGGACCCTGCGGCAAGCGATCGTTTGTCTTCTCGGTTCCACTTTGTTGACTCTAGCTCTCAGTTTAGGCAGTTATTATTTATGGACAAAGCACCGGCAAACCCGCCTGAACGACGAAAAATATCGAATTGTAGCCATTATTCAGACAGGACCTGAAAAAGAAGCTCTCAAGACCGCTTATCTCGCAGAACTGCTCTCTCTATCGGCCGATCAGTCCCTCTCGATCTACGCATTTGATTTGAAAAAAGCGGAACGAAAACTCTTGAGCTCCCCCTTGATCCGCGATGCGAAAATCAAACGTTTGCCGCCTGGCACTTTGTACATCGATTATGAAGTGAGGAAACCGATCGCTTGGCTTGCCGATTACCAAAATACAGGCATTGACCGCGACGGGTATCTCTTTCCGATGACCCCGTTTTTTTCTCCAAAACAGCTTCCAGAGATTTATTTGGGAATGCCCGCTTTTGGATCTCAAGAGGACCGTTCGGGGCGCAAAGGAGGGCAATGGCTCACACCGGTTCAAAACCGGTATTTGGCTCTAGCTTTTGAAATCCTTCAATTTTTTGAAGGGTCTCCTTGGAAGGAAGGTCTTCGCGTCAAGAGGATCGACGTATCGAACGCTTTCGCCCCCAGTTTAGGGCAGAGGGAAGTCGTCCTTTTTACGGAAGAAGAATTGAATGTGCGGCAGAACGACAGGGAAATCGTTTGCGTTTTTCCAAAAATCCTCCGACTCGCTCCTAAGGATTATTCCCAGCAGCTCGGGAATTTTTTTGCTTTGCGCCGCAGCATGATGGAAGATTATCGGCGCCAGCTCGCCAGCATTCAGCAAAGCGGCCGTTTTGCGCCGCGAATCATCGATTTGAGAATCCCTCAGTTGGCGTTCGTGCAAAACCAAGGATGAGGAAGAAATTAGGAATTATGAATTATGAATGATGAAGGTCGGGGCGGAGCGCCCCCGCACCCTTGAAGAGGAATTAGGAATTATGAATTATGAATGATGAAGGTCGGGGCGGAGCGCCCCCGCACCCTTGAAGAGGAATTATGAATTATGAATGATGAAGGTCGGGGCGGAGCGCCCCCGCACCCTAAAAAGAAATTACATTATGCATTGGAAGACTTGAGTTTTACATAATTTGAACCTACTGAGGTTGTATGGATAATAGGGGTGCGGGGGCTTAGCCCCGACCTTCATCATTCATAATTCATACTTCATCCCTCATAATTCATAACTATGATTTATATTTTTTGGACTTGCAGAGATTTGGAAGAGGGAAGAAGAGTCGCACGCCATCTTCTGGAACGAAAATGGATTGCCTGCGCTTCTCTAATCCCCCATGTCGAATCAATCTATAGATGGGAAGGTAAAATTGAACAGGGAAATGAAGTAAAAGCGATCTTAAAAACAAAAAAAGAACTGTTTGCGACAGTGAGAGATTACATTATAGAACATTGCAGCTACGAAGTGCCTGAAATTTGTGAAGTGAGAGTGGATCAGGGCAATCCCGCTTATCTCAAGTGGGTTTTGGACGAACTTGTTTAAACGTTAGAAAATGCCTTTTTTAATAAAGCAGCGATCTCTTCGTTTTGATGTTCAGTGAAGATATCGCCTTCTTTGACAAGCCCCATTTCAATGCAATTCAACAATCGATTATCAGGAATTTCAGTTAAGAATTTCGATTTTTCTTCGGGCGTGAAAGAAGTCGCATTAAATGCTGAGCGGAATTGCTCAAAACGGCCATCTTTACGGCGGGCAAAATGGGCTGCGGTCCAATAAAGCAGGCTGTGGCCATTTTTGTCCTTTTTCAAAAAGTCGGCTTTCGTATCGATTAATTTTTGGAAAATTTGAGGGTCTAATAAATCCAAGTGGTGAGAGAACGAAGAAAGTCCCGATTCATTGTATTTTTGCACTATTGCATCACGGCAGCGGAATGTATCTACGATCTCTTTATCCAGATCATAACGTTTCCAAACCGCGACTCTATCATCGATGCTCAAATCATCGACTTTGAATTTATTCAGTTTTGCCAGGGTTTGAAGCATACCTAAGTTCCTTAGAACTACAATCAAGGAAACATCAGGCGATAAAATTCCACTCGCGGTGAATATCTCCCGGTTCGACCAGATATTAGAACCGATTAACTGACTGCAATTCACAACGTCGGTTAAACCGAAGTTTCTTTTCAAAGAAAGGAGGGTAAACAAATCTTGGCCGTCCTCATTTGTCTTTTTGAGAGAAGCGCGCCCCTCGGGTGTTTTGAGGAGTTCATCTAAAGTGACGGAAAGGTCCAAAACTTCATTCATCAATGCTTTCGAAGGGTGATCGGCCTGGATGTAGGCTTTGCATAAGGCTTCTGATTTCAGAGTGATGACTCTTGCATTTTCTTTGACAAGCACCGCCAAAGAAGCAACCCATGGAAAAGCGCTGAACGCACCATAACTGGACGCACCTGTTGTAGCGTATCCATAGGCAGCAGAGAGGGCGTAGGAAAGGACCGTTGAAGCTGCAAGTGTAACCGCGCCTCTCAACAAAACCGTCTTCATATCCATGTCAATCTGGTCTTGTTTCTGAATGACCGCAGGTGGAGATATAATAGGAAGATAATTTTTAATACTTTGAAAATCGACCATAAAACTCTTTTTTTGTGGTTAGGATACAATTATAATTGTTTAAAATCAATTTAATTAATGTTAATTAAGTGTGTAAAATGTTTATTTTAGTTGAGCTATACCGAAACAAACTGAAAATCGGTTTTTTGGACTTCGCCCTTTTTTTACCAAGAGAGTTTTTTTCCACTGGGCCTTTCCTCAACTATTCTTGAATTCAATCGTTTCTTTTTTTATGCTGGTGTCCTTAGGAGAAAAAACTATATGGAAGAATTCGTCGCTTATCTGGTGAAAAATATGGTGAATCTGCCTGAGAAGGTCGATGTGAGGGCCGTTGAAGGGCAAAGCGGTCTTTTGATCGAAATCCGAGTTGCGCCCGAAGACATCGGCAAAGTAGTAGGCCGCAAAGGGAATGTGATCCGATCGCTGAGGACTTTGGCCATGACGATCGGCGCCAGACTGGGCCGGCGCATTCATTTAGAAATCATCCAGTAAAAAGGAATTGACTATGCGCGTCGGCTTGCATATTGAACTCGAAGAAATCGAAGATCGAGTGATCCTTCGTATCGATGGAAGAATCGACGCCGGGTCCGTTTCCGTGCTGGAGCGAAAAATCAACACTCTTTTAGAAGAACAGCATAACCATCTATTGCTCGACTTTACCCGAGTCGATTACATGAGCAGCGCAGGGATGAGGGTCCTCCTATCGATTTCAAAAAAACTCAAGGCCAAAAAAGGATCTTTCATCCTCTTTTCGTTGAATGATGAAGTAGACGAGATTATCAAGATGGCTGGTTTTGATAAGATCCTCCACATTTGTTTGAATGAGAAGGAAGCTCTGCAGTTTCACAAGTGAAGGACTCCGCTTTACTACGACATCCCCGTGTTTCAAAACAAAAAATCTTTCCGAAAGGAAAGAAGAAGCGGGTTCTTGTGATTGCGGGCCCTACCGCTTCAGGAAAAACACAGCTTTCGCTATCGCTTGCGCAAGCGATCGGGGGAGAGATCATTTCGGCCGATTCGATGCAGGTCTATCGAGGCATGGATATCGGCACGGCAAAAGCCACTCCGGAAGAAAGAGCTCTGATCGCCCATCATCTCATTGATATTTGCGATATTGGAACTCCTTTTAACGTAGCTGAATTTTACAAACACGCCCAAGACTCTTTCCGCGAAATCATCGCCCGAGAAAATGTCCCCATCGTTGTGGGGGGATCGGGATTTTACATCCATGCCCTTCTGTACGGCCCTCCAGCCGGACCGCCCTCAGTGCCCGAGGTGCGGGAGCAATTAGACCGGCAAATGCGCGAATTGGGTGCAGAAGTCCTCTATGAACGATTGCAAATGCTCGATCCCGAATATGCATCGACCATCAGCGAGCAGGATCGGCATAAAATCATTAGGGCGCTCGAGATCATGGCTTTGACAGAAAGGAAGGTCAGCGATTTTCCTAAGGCCGATAAATTGCAAGAACAAGAATATGATTTCAGATGCTGGTTCATCTATTATCCGAAAGAGAGGCTTTATTCGCGGATTGAGATGCGCTGCGACGATATGATCCGAAAAGGATTGATTGCAGAGGCGCGCGAATTGGAGGCGAAGGGGATTCGAAAAAATTCCTCCGCATCCCAGGCGATTGGGTATCGCCAAGCTTTGGAATATTTATCCGGATCGCAAACGGAAGAAAGACTGCAAATTTTTGAAGCTGAATTTAAAAAGGCCTCCCGGCACTATTCAAAACGGCAATTTACCTGGTTTCGCAAGGAACCTCTCTTTCGATGGCTCAACATCGATGAACATCCCCTTGAAAGGCTGAAAGAGCTCATTCTCCAAGATTTTGAGCAAGGAGAGTAGGATGTCAAAAGATACGAATAAAAATTTAAATTCATGCGGCCCTTTTTTTGTTTTCAAGCTGCTCAGAATGAAAAACCTTCCATGAAAAGTAGCTTTAGAGTAAATTGCTTGTTGCATTCCTGTTTTTTATTTGCAAGGCGTTCAATATGATTTCTCCTCCAGATTCTTCTAATCCTCCCGATGTAGATCCCGCTCCATTTCCCGAGCCTGAACAGCGACCTGACGAACCTCGAGAGAAACCAAGTCTAAGCCCTATGTTGAAGGAATTTTCTGAGAAATTGAGTTCTTTTGCCACCCCGGAAGAGAAAATTTCTCACGGACTTCAATTTATGCGCGGTTCGATTTCTCAGGAAGGCAGCCCCCGTTTCCGGGAATTTTGGGAGGCGCGCCGATTTGTCTTGCCATTTTTCAAAGAAAATCTCAATCCGGCCATTCGCTCCAAATTATGGGCCGAATATGTCGAACTGACAGTCGAAGCGCGCCGCCTTAAGGAAATCCTTGAGGAGCAAAGCGCTTTTGCTATGGAACAGATCGACTTGGCGATCAAATCTTTAGAAAATGAGATTGCCAATGCGGAATCGCTTCTTGCGCAGGCAGTAGAGATCCCATTCCCGCAAACGTCTCAAACAATTCAGCAGAAAACGGGCGTCTATAACCAAATCCAGAGGGAATTGAATTTTCTCAACACTCTCGCAAGCCGCTTGAATGGACTCCGCAAGGAAGTCATCAAGACCGATATGCGCATTCGATTCAAAACGAAATTTTTCAAACGCCTCTCCGATCTAGGCGATCATATTTTCCCAAAGAGGAAGGAATTGATCGATGCGGTCAGCGCCGAATTCGAAAAAGATGTAGATCAATTTGTTTCCCACCATTTCAAAGGCGGAGAAGTCGTTGGCGCTCCTTATTATGCCCTCCGGGAAGAGATCAAAGCGCTTCAAGGAATGGCCAAGCTCCTCACTTTAAGCACGAGTGTTTTCACCCGGACCCGCCTCAAATTGAGCGAATGCTGGGATCAAGTCAGAGTGCTGGAAAAAGAACACAAAAAAGAAGTCTTTGAACGCAAGCAGGCCTCTTCCGAACAAAGGCAGCCGATTCAAGCGAAAATCGATGCCCTCAGAGAATCTATTAAAGATAAATCGGACATGTCTTTGCGCGATTTAGATAAAGAAATCGATCAGATTTACGATGAAATGCGCAAAGTAACACTCAATAGAGATGATGTCCGATCGTTGCGGGATGAGTTATCCCAGCTCCGAGCTCCTTTCATTCGAGCTCAAGAGCAAAAAGCCCGCGACCTCGAAGAAGCCGAGAAAGAAAAATTACGGCTGAAAAAGGAAAAAATTGCAGGAATTAAAGAAAAAATCGCTCAATTGACCAAAGAAGGGGACCGGATCGAGTTGGACTCCCTCCTTTCAGCCCATCAAGAAATCCTGAATGAAATCGAACAACTCGAAATGTCCAAGATCGACAAGCAGCAGATCGATCGTCTTCTCCGCCATCTCAGAGATCTCGTAGCTGATAAAAAAGAGCATTCTCTTCTAAACCTCAGCGAAGATGATAAGAAGACGCTGGAAAACCTCCGCACGGTCCTGACCCAGAAAAAGCAGCGGCGCCAAGAGATCAAAGAGCAACTCGAGATGCATCGCAAAGTTCTCGGCAGCTCAAATCTCGATTTTGAGAAAGCGATGCAATATAGAGAACTGGTCGATCAAGAAAAAGAAAGGCTGGAAAAAGCCAACGCCGGCATCGAGGAAATCGAACAAAAGATTTCCGAACTCGAAAGCTAAAAAATACCTGTCCTAAATTTTAGGACAGGTCAATTTCCTTAAAAAACGACTCTTCATCCCGATTCTTCTGATTGTTCTTGATACCAAGTTTGGGCGCGACCTGGAACCATTGACCGACGGGTTATGAGTCCGCAGCACCCTTACCACTTCCCAGCAGCTAACTCCTCGAAATCATAGCGGAAAGCACCCCTTTCCATCCATCGCGAACTGTCGTCATTTATCGCACTTTTTTGCATGCCAGTGGTCCACAAATGGTCCACGGAAAAATCGAGAAGAGCCTGCCTTTTATCTGATTGATATTAGAAAATCAGGGTTTAAAGGTGATCAACCGTGATCCCAGCTGGTTATGATAATCTTGCAGATAAGGAGCCAGATTGGAATTCCATGGGATGGAAAATAGCTTTTGAGGGGAGTACACATAATCAGCGCCGGAATTGGCAGTGACCCAGTTGATCGCCTGGGCTGTGCAGTAGTCTATCTTTGCGTAAAGCGGTAAAGGCGACCAAGATCCGATCAATGCTAAAGATGGGGTGAGCGGGAAGACCACCATGCTTGTGGGAATGCCAAATCCTGGAAGAACTACCGGGAAGCGCCCGCTAACTTCGTTATAACGCGAATACAATGGTACAATTGTAGGATGCGTATTGGCTAAGGATTCCGGATAGAATAGAGGTCCTTTACCTTGTTCGTGTGGTGGAAGGCTTATCGTCCAAAAAGGATTGACCGGCTTGCTAGAAGTGATCAAAAGAGGAGCGGGAGCTTCTACCACCATCCAATTCCTTAGATGCAGAAGATCTGTGACCGTGGCGGCATTTTTTAATATTGTTTCTAATACCCACATGGGATCGTGCTTTAAGGTGAATGCGTCGCTTTGATGAAAGTCGAGCATCTGCTGGTAAGGCACGGGTTCTTCGCCAGGATCGCAAACCTTTTTCATGTGTGCCTTATATGTGCGTTCATCTTGTAATACCAACCCCATCGTTTTCTTCATGCCAGCGGTGGCGAATCGCTTGAAATTCTCGCGCACAGTAGGGACTCGTATTGCAAACAGTCCCATAATTGATAAAAGCGTGCCAAGTTGCTCCGGACCTTGCGGGACGCGTCGTGTCTTTTCAATCTGTCGCAGCATCATTTTAAACTCTCCTTCATACGGAGCGAAATATGACTCCAACTCGTCAGATTTATTTCCGTTCTCGTCTATCAAGGATTGAAAGTCATTCTCAAAACCTTCATTTTCTGGTCGAGATGGTCGCCATCGTCCCCGATTATCACGTACCCATAGGAGATCTTTGGATTTGGAAGAGGTGCTAAATTCTTGTAAATAAGTGCGACTAATATAATGCTGTTTTTTTACTCTTTTATTCATTTTAGCCCCTTTAGTAGTCCTTATAAAGGTCCTGTTCGAGCGTCCTCTGATCAAACCAGGAAGAAATCTTGAGTTTACAAAAACGTCTATTTTTTGTATATTGTAAACTAAGGGCGAGAAAATATATAGGTATCTATTTATGAATAACTTAGGAATTCGGCTCCAACAGGCAAGAAAGGCGGCTGGACTAAGCCTCCGAGCTTTCGCTGATCTTGTGAACTTAAGCCATGCAGCTATCAAAAAATATGAGGATGGAGATGTCTATCCTTCTTCGGATATGCTCATCAGGCTGGCAAAAGCTCTTAAAGTTCGCGTTGATTTCTTTTTCCGTCCAATCAAGGTATCTCTTGAGAATGTAAAATTTAGAAAGCGCAAAAAACTAAATGGAAAAGCAGAAGAGGCAATTAAATTTGAGGTGATAAGTCAGATCGAACGTCGCTTAGAATTAGAAAATCTTTATCCTTCTTCCCCGGTACCTATATTTGACCTTCCAGCTGATTTACCTCAGAAAATTAATAGCCTCGAAGAGATAGAGGCGGTCGCTGAAAACTTGCGTGAGTCTTGGAAACTGGGACTAGCTCCAATCCATGATCTTATTGATGCTTTTGAAAGTCAGGGAATAAGAGTGTTTATCATCGATATTGATGAAGAACATTTTGATGGTCTTTCTACTGTGATCAATGATCAGCCAATTATTGTGGTTAGCTCAAGATGGCCTGGCGATCGACAGCGGTTCAATTTGGCTCATGAACTTGCTCATTACATTTTTATCAAACGTCTTTCTGATAAATTAGATGAAGAACAAGCTTGTAATCGATTTGCAGGGGCTTTTCTATTTCCTCGTGAAGCCGTGTTCCAAGCATTGGGAAAAGAGCGTCGTGCTATTGAGTGGCAGGAACTGCTTCTACTCAAAGAACAATTTCAGATAAGCATGGGGGCAATTTGTTATCGCCTTAAAGATTTGGGGGTTATTCAAGAGTCGTACTATAAAAGCCTTGTAATTCGTTTCCGACAGAAAGGGTGGCACCGTAAAGAACCTGGATTAGAAGTCCCTTCGGAAAAAGCTCATACCTTTAACCAAATGCTGTTTCATGCTCTCGGTGAAGAGTATATTGGGGAACCAAAAGCCGCAGAACTGTTATCCTGTTCTCTCTCTCAATTAAAAGCTCTTCGTCAGGTGCAAAACGGAAATGCTCTTACTCATCAGCGATGCTAACATTCTTATCGACATGGAGGACGGTAATCTAATACCTGTCATTTTTCAACTTCCTTATGAAATCGCAGTTCCTGACATTCTTTTTGAATTAGAACTCAGAGAGCGCCACAGCCATCTTCTGCAGGCGGGTCTAAAAGTAAAAAGTCTTAACTCTGAATCGGTCAAGAAGACAGAATTTCTAACTGGGCAGTATCCGCGGCCTAGCATGATGGACCATTCCGCTTTAGCTCTAGCGCTCCAAGAACGATGTCCTCTTTTGACAGGTGACAAAGATCTTCGCGTCGCAGCAAAAAAGGAAGGTGTTGAAGTGCATGGGACGATATGGATTATTGAGGAATTACTGAATCAGAAAATTATACAGAAGTCCCAAGCCAAGAGCAGTTTTGATGCTATGAAAGTTAAGGGTAGTCGCCTTCCTTGGGGAGATGTAGACAAACTACTGAATAGATGGGAAGTGATTGGGGCAAACAATGAATAAATGGTTCATATCCGATACCCACTTTTCTCATACCAACATTATTCGTTACACTGGACGCCCCTTCCAATCTGTTAATGAAATGGACGAACGGCTCATTGAGAACTGGAATGTTCTTATTGAGCCGCAGGATACGGTCTTCTTCCTAGGCGATTTCGGATTAGGCACGACTGACTTTCTTACTACTCTTTGCGCACGCCTGCATGGAAATAAGATTTGTATCCGAGGCAATCATGATGGCTCTCCGGCTAAAATGCACAAAATCGGCTTCTCGCTTACGTTAGAATCTGCTTTTATCAAAGTGGGGCGGCATCAAGTCGAGCTCATCCACATCCCCAGCCATCCAGCCCCTTCTCATTTTCAACTTCACGGGCATGTCCACGAGAAGCGGCCAAATAAGCTGGTTGGTCGGCAACTCAATCTTTCCGTTGAGGTCTGGGATTACAAGCCCGTTCCCGAAAAAATCATCGTTGCTTTGCTTGATCGTGCAGATCCAATTCTTGAACCTCAGTTTCTTACTGCGTTTTGACTGTTCAATATTTTTAGCTGTTCAATATATATTGAACAGTTGAATTAGATGAACAGATCGTAGCTTAGACATTTGATAGCCAAGGTTTCAGTTCAAGGTGCTAGTCGTTATGTTTATTCAAAAGCACGATCTCTTGCATTTTATTAGAAACTTATCCCTTTACAAAACCATTCTATTGTTTCTTTGCTTTTTATCCCTGCGCCTCCCAAGGGATGGCCATAACTTCTATATGTTGAGAGAAAGTAGAGATTGGATATGACTTCTTCGAGGAAGTCAATGTAGAGTTTTACGTCTTTCCATTCTGGTTGATAAGCTGGATTTTTGAGGTCAACATGAGCTGCAACCTGATCTCTGTAATCATTGATGATTTTTCTTTTCTCAAACAGGTTATTTCTAATTTCTTCAAAATTTTCGGCGCGAGGTTGTCCCTGTTCATTTAAACCGAATTTAAAGAACACTTTTGAAAGTTGTTCATGTCGACGGAGGCAAGCTAAATATTCGCTTTTGCGAATCGGATCAGCATTGCTTTGTGCCTCTGCGAGTTTCTTTAAAGGAGTCTTTTTAAATAAGCATGTGTATTTAGAAGTGATTGAGTTAACGAGGGATAACGTTTTATCTGTGATATCAGAAAGTGAGATGGCAATAAATTTACACAAGTCTTCAAATAACAAAATAAGAGAAACATTTTGGATTGGAATATTTGGTAAGTTTTGAGCAACAGCAACAAGTATTCCGAACTTGTGTTTCAATATGTCAAATGGGTCAAAGATCTCGCTCTTTATTCTATTAGAAAACTCTTCTCGCAATAAATAGTGCACGTCAAGGTTTTCTGTAATAAATTTAACATGTTCTTCCGTCAGTGGGTGAAGTTCAGCTCCATTGTATAGCCAATCAATCGTTCCGTTAAGAAATGGCGGCAAAGTCTTCATACTTGTTCCCTTACAAGCTTTTTCTTCCTTTACTAAAGAGAGAAATTCTATAGAGAAAATGCATTTTTTTCAACTGACGCCATTTTTCGTTCCAACAGTTTGCAATAGAATTCGATCGTTTACAACTAAACTCGTGTTATAACAATAGGAGCAAACATGGAACAAAAGGAAAGCCTTGAGAAGGCGGAAAATGATCTCAGAGGAATTATCGTGAGGACCCATAGGCACTGCCAAACGTATCGGGTGCGCATTTGGATAAAGGGCGGTCAGTGCTTTGATAGGTCATTTAGATCGCAGACTCTCGCTAAAAAATGTAAGGATGGAGTTTTTGCCAATTGCAAACGATGATCGAATACAAAGCGGAATCTTCCGATCTTGCTGTAATCTATGTCAATCCTGCTTATAGCAGCCAAGAATGCTCCTATTGTGGTTGTTTAGGTGTTCGTCAAAAACACCTATTTAAATGTTCTTGTGGAAACCAACAACACAGCGACTTGAATGCAAGCCGCAATCTCAGTAGGTTTGCGCAGCCTATCGGCCGCGCAACGTGCGCCGTAAACCGCACGCAGGTGGCAGTTAAATACTGACCATAAAGCCTTCGCCTTTAGGCGAGGGTTGTTTACAGACTTCTCATATTGTTCTCTCGGAAGGTTTTCTTCCCCAAAAAGGGTAGAACGAAATTTTTAAACTACGGACAAAGCTCATACATCAACGCTTTGAAAAATAACTTTCAAAAGGAGGAATAATCTGCCCTTCAGCTGCAAGGACCTGTCGATCTGCTTCATATTTTTCTGTAAAACATTGCATTGCTTGTGCATCATGCACTTCCAGTTTGCCATTACACCAGACAGCAGCAAGCCTCTCTGGTGAGAAAAGATCATCACTCCAATAGAAATACATCAGATCAGCATAGGTAAAATAAGCCTCCATGCGTTGAGGGAAAAATTTGCCCTTCGCTACAGCATCTTCTGGGGAAGATTGATAGAATCGAACAACATCATTGCGATATTTAACCGCTTCTTGACGAAGGGCATCTGGGCATGAACAGAGGAGGAGGACAATCTGATAATCATTTTCTTTAAGCTTTGCAAAAAAGTTGGGGATATGAGCTCCGGTTGATGTCGTACCGTAAATAATACTGCGCCCCTCTGCTACAGCCTCTTCAAGTAGAGAAAGAACGATATAGTTAGAACCCGCTCGCCATTTATCATAAGCATTCTTAATAGTTTGGTCGTAATTTTGAGTGCGAGAAATAACGAGAGGGCTGAGAGATTGAGCATAATAAGTATGGACCATGAACCTCAATGTTCTTGGATCTGGGTCTAAATAAACTCCATCTTGATATTCGGGATGAGCTGCCACAAATTTTTCGAGAATGGTTGTTTTGCGTGCTCCGGGCCCTCCTGCCGTAGCAAGATAAAAGCGTGCATCCGTATTGTGCGTATCATCCAAGCAAATACTACGTACAACTGTAAGATCTTTTTCAAGAAGCTGTACTTCTTTATCTGTGTAAGTCTCTAGATGCTTTGCAATCATCTGAGGAGTAAAAAATAACTCGGCTTGTAGACCGATAGTAGCCAAACATGCTAAAACCAACGCAAGAAGTTTCATAAACGCCTCCTAACTGGGTCAATAAAGGAAGGAATTTGCCACATTAGGCCATTTCTTGGCAGAGCTTTATGTATTCGCTCAAGTATGTAATGTTGGTTTTTCTCGGTAATCCTTTGCGGGGAATGCAGTCTTCAAAGCAAAATTCTCTTTTGATCTTAAAAACCTGATCGGCTGTTAGGATCTCTCTTACGATTGGGTGTTTTTATTAAGTTTAATATGAAGGCTCGAGAATTTCATCTATCTATTGTATGTCTATGTGAACTTATCTAATTTAATTTTTAATTTAATCAGTGTTCCGTACAGGATATAAAACATTTATTTTAGCAAGAGTGGAAAAGTTTTAAAAGATAAGAGGTGTTATAAATAAAGCTCTTTATTAGAGAAAAAAGCTATGAATGACACTTATCTACATCATATGGAGTGCCTTCTCCGGGTGCTCGTCTACATCGAGAAGCACCTAAGCGAAGATCTATCTTTGGATAGGATGGCCAAGATGGCTTGCATTTCCCCCTTTTATTTTCATCGTCTGTTTCATGCCTACATGGGAGAGACCCTGTCCGATTACATCACCCGCTTAAGGATGCAGCGCGCGAGTGAAAAGTTGAATTACACCGACATTGCGGTCACCGAAATAGGTTTGGAGGTAGGGTATGAGTCTCCTTCTTCTTTTACCAAAGCCTTTAATCAGATCATGGGGGAATCGCCGCGCGAATTTCGCAAGTCGATGCGGCCGATTGTAGAGGCGATGCTCAAGCGCGTGCCTGAAGATCTTTCTCAAGGATCTCCTTCCCCAAAATATGTACTGCGCAAAGAAGAAGAGGTGCTTTTTGTGCGCAAAGTCGGCCCTTATTCCGAGACGCCATGGCAGGCGTTTAGTTCCTTGCTTGCATTTTTAAAGCAGGAAAATATTTCTAGAGAGGAGATTAAAACCTTCTATAGCATGGGGTTGGACGATCCCCAATTTGTTCCGATTTCCAAATGCCGCTTTGATGCCTGCGTCTCCTTAAAAAAAAGACATCTTCCTAAAGGGGAAGTCGGCATCAAAACGCTCCCAGGCGGCAAATGCGCCGTCTTTGAATATAAAGGTTCCTATAAAGGGATCGAAGCCTTTTTCCAACATCTCTTTAGAACATGGTACCCCACTGCAAAAATCACTCTGGCAGATGTCGCTCCCTATTGCGAGCATTTGGAAGTGGGCGATGAACATGTACCCATGGCGGATCGGACCACTTATCTCTACATTCCTCTTGAGAGGTAGAAGATGGAAAAGACTTGGGTTTTGTTTCTCTTCATATTATTTGGATTGACTTGCGCTGCTTTCAGATCGTCAGAATCACCGATTTCTGTATTGATCATCGGAGGAGGACCAGCCGGGCTTGCCACCGCAATTGAAGCTAGACAGGCAGGTGCGATTGTCAAGGTTGTAGAAAAAAGAAGCGCTTACGAGCGTCAGCAGCAGCTTTTTCTTCGCGGACATGCTCTTGGGTTGCTTGAAAAATGGGAAGTGGACTCTCCGGAACTGAAGAAAGTTGAAATTGGAGTTAAACGGGTTGGATTTATACCGATCTCTGCGCTTGAAGAGGCGCTTTTAAAACGGGCTCGAGAGTTGGGAATTTCTGTCATTCAAGATGAGTTTTTGGAACTATCTAAACAGGGGCGCTCAGCGATCCTTAGCAAGGAAGGGGCTGTCTCTTATGATATTCTGGTTGCAGCCGATGGATCTCATAGCCAAGTCAGGCAAGCTCTCGGGATTGAAGCGGATCTTATGGGGCAAGGCAAAGCAGGAGCGGCACTCCTCCCCCCGAGTTTAGGAGAATCTGGTTCCATAGATGTTTCCCCAGTTATTCAACATGCTGATTCGTTTGTACAAAAATTCCAGCTTCCAGGAGTGAATTTTATTTTTCTTCAAGGCCCCATTTCCGCGACGCAAGATGATTTCATTAAAATGTGTAAAGCCTCTGGTTGGGATTGTCAAGCAGAGCAGATTGCGGCTGACGGAGGGCTTTTACTTCTGGATGCGGATGTGTATCTTCAAAAAGCGCGCAGATTTTCCCTAAACGATCGAGGGGCATTACTCGTGGGCGATGCAGCGGGAACGGGCAGCTTTTTCCGCGGCAGTGGAGCAAACCACGCTCTAGAAACGGCTGAGATTGCTGGGCATTTTTTTAAAACAAATGATTACGAGAGTTTCTAAGCGGAGATGGACAAAGCAACCAGCGCGTTCATTGAGGATAGCGCATTTTTATTTATGGGGAATATACATAAATGAATTCAAAAGTTGGGCTGCGAAGCTGACGCAATCAAAAACCAAGTTTTGAATTCATTTGTGTATAATGTCATGCGTTGAATAATTAAAGGCTTTCGAGTTTAGCTGAAAAAACAATCAATCAAAATACGACAGATAGTTGTCCAGAATTTTTTGAATGGTTTGTTGTACGCTTTGATGTAAGCCTTGTTATTCTGATAGTCGATGCAAATCATGTGATCCTTAAAGAAATCGATTCCTAGTACACCATCGAAACGTTCTGAAAACTTGTCAGTGAACTCGTATAGGTAAAAATCCCAGGCGCCAAGATTAGAGCCTTTTATATTGAATGTACGGCTCGTTATGTAGGAAAGGCTATCTTTGAATCGAATAGGGAATTTTTGGTCTATTTCTGATTTTTTGAGAATAGAATGAGAGGTTCCAGAATCTAAAAACATTCTCTTGAGTCCAAAATCTGTTTCAAATTCTAAAATGACAAAACCATTAGGAGTGGATTCAAACGTAATTTCGGTAAATCCAGCTAGGGAATGAAGTTTATTTATATTTTGTAAATTTCTGGAAAGAAACAAAACAGGAGTATTTAAATCAAAGAAACAGACAAAGTTATCAAAAAATCGATTGCCGATATTTCCATGGATATATTCAATTTGGTTTCTTTCCCGACCTGTGATTTCCGAAGAGAGTCCTCGATTCAAAATGAATTGAAGGCTTTTTTCTTTTACCGGAACGTCCTCGATTTTCATTCTCTCTATTTTTATTAGAGGGACTTGATAAGTTTCTTCTATGTAAGTATTTCCCTTAAGATCAATTCCTTTACTGGGTTCTATAGATTTTTTATTTTCAATTTTATTTAAGCATTTTTTTTGCAACGCGAAACAAAAATTGGCTCCCGTATCTACAACAAGAGAAAATGGTTGCTGTTCGATTTCTATTTGGGCGATTGCTGCTTCAGAAAATGAGAAATAAGTAAGAGGGATGCGGAAACATCCCATTTTTTCATAATTCTTTTTCTCCCATCCGCGGGTGCAAGAAATAACAATCAGCAATGGGAAAATCAATATTAGAATTTTCCGGTACACAATTACCAGGTTCCATTTGAATCTTTATCAAAATCGCGGTCTCTAGAATCAGGGGGTTCACAATTTGATTCAGGACTTTGGTTAGAATCCACAGAGCTATTTTCGCGGTCTTCATCGCCATAAATAGTGAGTTTGATGCCCACACTATTTCCGTATTGGTCTTTTCCATACGCATCGAGTTCGATTTTTGAACATCTTGTCATCGCCAAGGTTTTTGAATGAAAGCAAGAATGGGGACATTTCTTTTCAAAAGATAAAAATGCAATGTCTGGTGTATTTTCCTGCGTCACAACGCGAGAGTCGAGAGAGCCGGATTTATCATCATTGTCAATGGAGACAAGCGAATCGCAGTCGAATTCTGATAGGCCGCTAATGGTCATACTGTTCCTTTGGTTGCAAATGGGATAGGTTTTCATAGCAGATTGAAATCTTTAGCAGCAAATACAGATATAATTTGAGAGTCTTGTTTCTTTTTTCTGGCGTTGACAAAGAGCGATCGGTTATGCCAAATTTTAATTGAGAATTGTTGGAGATTATATGAATGCTCGTTTTGAAACGATTTCTGCAATGGAAAAACGGATCCAGAAAACGCCAGCTTCCCATCCATTAGGACAGACGGTTCAATTCGGCAGCCAAGTATTTCACCGCGGTATCATGGAAGCGATGCTTCCGAGAAAAGTCTTCCAAAATCTATTGGGCGCCATCGACGCGAGAGAAAAATTGCTGCCGGAGCATGCCGATACGATCGCAGAAGCATTGAAGAATTGGGCTATTGAACAAGGGGCCACTCACTACACTCATTGGTTTCAGCCGCTGACTCATCTTTCCGCAGAAAAGCACGATTCGTTTCTTGTCTGGGGAGCGAATGGATCTACCCTTGAATCTTTGCGCGGTGCCGATCTGTTTCGAGGCGAGCCAGACGCCTCTTCGTTCCCTTCCGGAGGTTTGAGGGCCACTCATCAAGCGCGCGGTTACACGGCTTGGGATCCCAGCTCTTTTCCTTTTATTTGGGAAGGGGGAGCGACCCTGTGCATTCCCGCCGTTTTCTTTTCCTGGAAAGGAGCGGCTCTCGATCATAAAATTCCTCTTCTCCGCTCCGAAGAGAAAATAAACGCCGTTGCACTCCGTTTAACTCAATTATGCGGAATTCCAGCGAGCCGCATTTATTCCACTTTGGGAGCCGAGCAAGAATATTTTGCGATCGACCGGAATTTATTTTTACTCAGACCGGACCTGGTGCTGGCTGGACGCACGGTGTTCGGCGCCCGCCCTGCAAAAGGACAAGAACTTGAAGACCATTATTTCGGTCCGGTGAAAGACCGGATTATGGCTTGCATGCGCGATTTCGAAACAGCCGCCCTCCGTTTGGGCATTCCGGTAAAAACGCGTCACAACGAAGTGGCTCCTTCGCAATATGAAGTGGCGTCTCTTTTTGAAAGAGCTCCCCTGGCCGTAGATCATAATTTACTTCTCATGGAACTGATGCGTCAAACAGCGTATGAACATGGGCTGGCATGCCTTCTCCATGAAAAACCGTTCGCCTTTATCAATGGTTCAGGCAAGCACAATAATTGGTCATTGGCCACCGACGCCGGCCTCAACCTTCTCGATCCAAAGGAAAACAGCCTTTGTTTTACTCTTTTGTTAACAGCTATTTTACACGCCGTCCACACCCACGCTGGCTTGCTTAGAGCCAGCATCGGTTCGGCAGGCAACGACCACCGGTTAGGCGGTTCCGAAGCTCCGCCGACCATCTTGTCGGTCTATCTCGGCGAAAAATTAGAGCGGATCGTCGATAGCTTGATCCATGAGAAAGAATTGCCGTTGACGGAGCGGTCCATTGATTTAGGCCTGGCCCATATACCTAGGCATGAAGCCGATGCTTCGGATCGCAACCGCACATCCTTTTTTGCTTTTACGGGCAATAAATTTGAATTCCGCGCTGTAGGCGCTTCTGCAAATTGCTCCTTTCCGATCACAGTCATCAATTCCATCGTGGCAGATAGCCTCCAACTGATCCTCGACGAGATCGCGGATGCGATCAAAGACCGGACATTGGCTGGAGATTCCCTTTTTGCCGCGGCTCTTCCCACCATTCGGAAATTTCTTAAAATCGCTCAACCGGTCCTATTCAGCGGAAATAACTATTCCGCCGAGTGGGAACAGGAAGCCGCATCCCGCGGGCTGCCGAATATCCGCAAGAGTTTCCACTCTTTTGCGCAATTGCTGGAAAAAAAGAGTTTGCGCGTTTTCGAAGGAGTTCTCTCAGAGGCCGAGGTTCATAGCCGCTATGAAATCTTAGTTGAGCAATATGCTAAAACGATGAATATAGAGGCGAATTTGATGAGCGAACTTTTCAGGACGCAAATTCTTCCCATGGCGGTCCAAGATCAAAAAAATAGGGCAAAATCATTGGCGTCCTTAAAAGAGATCGACCTAAAACCAGATAGGCATCAGATCGAATCCCTTAAAATGATTTCATCCTCAATCGATCAAGCGATCGCCGATATCGAAGAGATGGAAAAAATTCAAAAGCAGGCGCAGGAATTGGGATGGGAAGCCAAAGCGAAGGTTTTTTGCGAACTGGCCGCTCCAAAGATGGAACAGGCTCGCAAGTCGGTCGACCGCCTTGAAACCCTGATCGACAACACCCTTTGGCCGCTGCCCAAATACCGCGAACTTTTATTTATCCTATGATGGGTAGCTCTACGATGCGGGAGATTGGATTTTTTGGAGGGAGTTTCGATCCGATCCATTTCGGCCATATCAATCTCGCCTTGCAAATGCTGGAAATACATGGCCTAGCTGAAGTTCTGTTCTGTCCTGCATTCTGTTCTCCATTCAAATCCGAGAATCCTCCTATAGCAAGTCCTCGCGATCGTCTGGCGATGCTGAAGCTGGCTTTGGCGAAGATCCCCCAATTCCGCATTATTTCTTTGGAAATCGATCGAGGGGGGAGTTCTTATACAGTTGATACAATAAGAAAACTGGAAAAAGAAGGCGATCAACTGCGGTTGATCCTCTCCGCCGATGCCGCAGTCCATTTCAACCGGTGGAAAGAACCGGAGGCATTGATGCATTTAGCTCCCCCCCTAATCGGCGTCCGAAAAGGGGTTGCGATAGAGGATCTCCCGGAAAAATTAAAAAAAGGTCTGACTCCGACGAAGATTATGGAGATCTCCAGCACTGAGGTCAGAGAGCGGCTCAAGAAAAAATTATATTGCGGCCATCTCGTGCCAGGAAAAGCGCTGGACTACATCCGGATCCATGGACTATACTCATAGTCGAAAAAAATTTCGCTTTTGCGAAAATCGCCTAAGTTTTTATTTTGCAATTATGAAGAGTACTCCACTCGAAATGCTCAACTCGATCGCCCAGGTTATTTACGATAAGAAAGGGTTTAACATCCTCGCACTTGATGTAAAGGATTTATCCAGCATCACAGATTACATCGTTATAGCCGAAGGGAATGTCGACAGGCATGTTTCTTCCATAGGAAGAGCCATACTCGAAGAGCTAGGGGAAAAAGGGCATAAGCCCGTTCACGTGGAAGGGTTTAAAACAGGCGATTGGGTTGTTTTGGACTATGGCGATATCATGGTCCACCTTTTCATGCCTGGCCTGCGTGAAAAATATTCCTTGGAAAGACTCTGGAACGAGAGCAAGATCGTCGATCTTGAAATCGATGTCTCCAAACCCGCCATGGGATAATTGTTATAAAGCGCATTTGCTTTAGGTCCTATTCTTTGATTAGCACGGGTTAATCGTTGAATATTTTATTACTCCGTGTTTATGAAAATTGATATGAGCTTTGACAAATGGCATTTAATTTATTACATGAAAAAATTCAAAAGGCGATTCAAGATTTAGGGCATACAGACCCAACGCCAATCCAAGAGCAGGCGATCCCTAAGATACTCGAAGGATTAGATTTACAAGCTTCCGCTCAAACGGGGACTGGGAAGACGGCGGCTTTTATTCTTCCTGCCCTGAACCGGCTGGCAGCAAACCCTCCCCATGCTGGAAAAGGGACTGGAAAGGGACCTGGTAGGGAACAGGGCCCTCGTATCTTGATTTTAGTTCCAACGCGCGAACTGGCTATGCAAGTAGCCACGGAAGCCGCAAAATACAGCAAACATCTTTCTCAAGTAAAAACTGTCTGCATTTATGGCGGAGCTCCTTATCCTGTCCAAAATCGGGAACTTTCCCGTCCCTATGACATTTTAGTAGCCACTCCTGGCCGGCTTATCGATCATATCGATAGAGGACGGGTGCGTTTCCATCGCCTCGAAATGCTCATTCTAGATGAAGCGGACAGGATGTTGGACATGGGATTCATCGAACCTGTCGAACACATTGCCTCTTTGACTCCAAAATCGCGGCAGACCCTGATGTTTTCTGCGACATTGAAAGGAAATGTTCTGAAACTATCGAAACGGCTTCTCAATAATCCGATCGAAATCAGCGTTGAAGCCAGTCAAATCGAACAGCAAAACATCGAACAGCGCCTTCATACTGTCGACAACTTGGACCATAAATATAGACTCTTAGATCATCTTCTCAACGATGATACATTAACCCAGGTCATTGTTTTTACTTCGACCAAGCATCAAGCCGATCAATTAGCTGACAAATTGCAGGACACCGGTCTGAAGGCCGGAGCGCTGCACGGCGATATGAATCAGCGGCAAAGGACGCGGACGATCGCCCAATTGCGGCGCGGAGAGATCCGGATCCTCGTTGCGACCGATGTTGCAGCCCGCGGAATCGATGTCCGGACGATCAGCCATGTCATCAATTTTGATTTGCCGATGAGCGCAGAGGATTACGTCCACCGGATCGGAAGAACGGGCCGGGCCGGAGCGACTGGGATCGCCCTTTCTTTCGCCGCGAACAAGGATATGCATATCGTCCGGCGGATCGAACAATTTACGGGTAAAAAAATGATCTCGACCGTCATTCCAGGCATGGAGCCTAAATTCAAACCGCAGATCAAACCGGCCCGCAAGAGCTGGGGTCCCCCAAAACGAAGGTTCAGATCCAGATAAATTAAAATTAGGCCATTTGCGTTGCCATCAAAGGTACATGATGGCGGCGCGAAGCGCGCCTGAGGCTCTTTATCATGCATATCATGCTTATCCTCGTTATCATGTTCCTTTGGCTCGACTGGAGAGCCTGAGTTTTGTGCTGTTAACCATACTTGTTTTTTCTGTGCTTTAGGTCTAAATCGTCTTTGCGGATCCGTCCTTGCTTTTATAAATTTTCGGCTCTAAATTGAACTGATGATTCAAAAATTTACCCAAAAAATACTAGAACGAATCGTAATTTCTCTATGTGCCATTCTATGCATGCAACTGCCCTTTTTTATGACTCAATACACCCATCAGTTAAAAGGGCATGTCGATGAACTCAAGTTGCAAGTGAAACAGATGGAAATGACAGCTTCGCTTTCTGGCAAAAATCTGGATCAGTACATCTCAAAATTCATGAAAAACTCGGATCCTGATTTTGCGAGCCAAGGAAAAATGATGCGCGATATAAGGCATCGTTTTGAAAAATTGTCTCATGCCTGGATGCAACTGAAAAATAGTTCGGCCTTTTCGCGTCCATTTGTTTTTTTTCGCTATGTGCAATTGGATATTTTTTCAGGGACATGCAATGAATTCAAAATGGGAATTTCATTTACGGTGGAATCCCTTATTTTCGGATTGATGGGAATATTCATTGGATCCGGATTTGACTCGTTGATAAAGCTCATTTTTAATCGGAAAAAAAGAGATAAACCTCCATTCTATTTTATCCGATCAAAAGTTCGTCACTTTACCAATAACTGGAGTCTGAAATTCGACTCAAAAAAACCGAACTAAACCTGTCTCAATTTCCAATTGACGATTCAATTTAGGATGACCCAACAAGTTGCAATTTTAGCTGATGTTTAGAAGGCTTTGCTTAGTTGGATGAGACCTTCGTGGGATTGGTATTCTGGCCCAAGTTCCCCATGAGGTGTTGTAGGGAGCCGCACCATGTTCGTTAAATCATGCCTATCCTCGTTATCATGTTCCTTTGGCTCGACTAGAGAGCCTGAGTTTTGTGCTGCTAACCAAGGGAACATGATGACGGCGCGAAGCGCGCCTGAGGATCACGCTGCGAAGCGCAGCTAAAGATATGCATGATCGGGGAGGCCCCGGACCCCCAAACAGTCCCCCCGGACCTGCTCCTCATTCCGAAAGCCCCCCGGGCTTTCTACAAGCATCCGCGGCTAGTGTCCGCAGCCTCAGCGATTCCCAGGGAAACTCAGGGATTTAAAATATTTTTTGCAGAGGAAATCCACGCTTGCCGATCCTTCCGCCTTTTGGTATGATATTGCCGCTAGGAAATAAAATTTTATTTTCTTAAAATTTTTGTTTTGATAAACTGCTGGCGCTTCGGCTGGCTCTTTTGGGAGAAGTTTGCATGGTTAGAAAACGAATTGTTGTTACAGGGATGGGAATTGTATCCTGCTTTGGAACCGATGTCGACTCTTTCTATGATCAGCTTCTTGCGGGAAAGAGCGGAATTGTTCCGATCGAAGAGTTCCCTTGCGCCGAATATCCCACCCGTTTCGCTGGAGCTGTCCGCAATTTCGATGTGGGCGATTACATGGACAAAAAACAAGCGCGCCGCGTCGATCCCTTCATCCGCTATACGATGGTCGCGGGAAAAAAGGCGCTCGAAAAGGCAAACTTGGGGACGGAGGCGCTATCAAAAATCGATAAAAAAAGATGCGGGATCATCATCGGATCCGGCATGGGCGGGATGAGCATTTTTTACGACGGCGTGGAAACGATCCTGACAAAAACTTTCAAACGCCTCACACCTTTCTTTGTCCCTTATATCATAACGAATATGGGCGGCGCCCTTCTTGCCATCGATTTAGGGTTCATGGGACCCAATTACTCGATTTCGACTGCTTGCGCCACTTCTAATTTTTGCATCCATGCAGCAGCCGAACAGATCCAGCAAGGGAAAGCCGACATTATGCTTTGCGGGGGAGCGGAAGCGCCTATTACTCCGATCGGTTTGGCTGGCTTCGTCGCCATCGGCGCCCTCTCCACCAAGAACGAAACCCCGACTCAAGCTTCTCGTCCATGGGATCAGGGACGCGACGGTTTCGTCATGGGAGAAGGGGCCGGCGTCCTCGTTCTCGAGACGCTCGAACATGCTTTGGCCCGAGGAGCTCCGATTTATGCCGAATATTTAGGCGGATCGGTCAATTGCGACGCTTATCACATGACGAATCCGCGAGAAGATGGCGAAGGGGTTGCCTTTTGTATGGAAGAGGCGATTGCGGCGGCCGGCATCCCCAAGGAATCGATCAACTATATCAATGCGCATGCCACTTCGACGCTGGCCGGCGATCTTTGCGAAATTGCAGCGATCCGGAAAGTGTTTGGCCCCCATGCTCAAGAAATCAAAATCAATAGCACCAAATCGATGATTGGCCATTGTCTTGGAGCTGCAGGAGGTTTAGAAGCTGTCGCTACAATCAAAGCAATCCAGACCGGCCTGCTTCATCCGACAATCAACCTCGAAAATCCAGAACCATCGATTGGAGATCTAGACTTGGTTCCCAATGCGGCTAAACCGCATCAAATTAAGGCTGCCCTTTCCAATTCGTTTGGTTTCGGCGGTCATAATTCAACACTAGTTTTTGCACCATATTTCAAATAGGAAAAATCCGGTGCAACAAGACGAATCGTTTGGAATCATCCCTCTTTCACGCAAGAGCGGAAAATGGGAAGTTTTTTTGATCCAGCACCGGCGAGGCCGCTATTGGGGATTCCCGAAAGGCCATGCTGAGCCGGGCGAAACCCCCCAGGAATCCGCATTTCGAGAATTGAAAGAAGAAACTAATCTCCGTGTAGTCCGTTATTTACAGTCAGAACCGCTGCTGGAGCAATATTATTTTATGGTTGAAGGGCGCCGCGTTTTTAAGCGGGTCCACTATTTTATTGCGGAAGTCGAGGGGACTGTACGACTGCAAGAACAAGAAATCCAGAATGGTGTTTGGGTTCCTTTTTTCGAGGGTATTGAAAAAGTCACCCATTCGGAAGGAAAAGCGATTCTTTCCCAGGTTGAAAAAATTCTTCCAAAGATCTAGTTTGTACTTCTATGAATTTATTCAAACGTATTTTTGGAGGTAGCCAGCCCTCTCCTGTTCCTTCATCAATAAATTCTAATTCAAAGATCGAAATATTTTCGCGTCATTGCATTTCCTCTTCGATCAGCGCTCATAAAAAGCGTTTTCCCAGATACAGCCGCGAGGCTTGTTACCGAAATCTGATCCAAACAATCGATCCAAGCCGGGCGAATCTCACTTTATTCATCGATACTGCAAAAGGATCTTTGAACGATCATTTTTTAAAAAACGAAGGCCGTTATCCAATTGTAGAAATTAAAGAAGGTAGCGAAGCGGGATCGTTCCTACGCCTTTTGGAATATGTGGAAAAGATCGATCTGCACCCAGCAACAATTCTCTATTTCGTCGAGGACGATTATCTTCATAAAGCAGGCTGGATCGATATTCTTCTCGAGGGATTCCAAATCCCAAACATCGATTACGCGACGCTGTATGATCATCGGGATAAATATTTCTTATCCGTGTACAAGAATCTAGAATCGCAAATATTTATCACTCCTTCCTGTCATTGGCGGACAGTTCCATCGACGACCCACACCTTCGCCACCCGCTATTCGACCCTTCAAAAGGATTTTCGCGTGCATCGCCGGTTTTCGAAAGGAAGGGCGATCAGCGCAGACCACGATAAGTTTTGCTATCTCCAAAAAAGGGGAGCAAAGCTGATTTCACCTATGCCCGGCTGGTCGACGCACGCAGAACCGGAATTCGCTTCCCCCTGCTTTGATTGGCAGCAACTTTTAACAACACTTACTGAGGAGTCATCTTCATGCGCTATGCAAAACTTGAGCTAATCTTAGAGGATTCTAAGCCTCTTTCTTTCTTGCGGGATGCGGCGATCGCTATCTTTGCAAGTCTATTGATCGGATTTTTTGCTAAACTGACCATTCCTCTCCCCTTTACGCCTGTGCCTATTGCTACCCAAAATTCCATGATCTTATTATTGGGAGCTTTACTGGGGGCAAGACGCGGCGCCTCTGCAGTTTTCGCTTTTCTCGCGCAAGGGGCGATGGGGTTTCCTGTCTTCGCTGGAGGAGTGGGGGGCTTTGCTATATTTATCGGCCCAAGGGGAGGGTATCTGATCGGATACCTCGCAGCGGCTTTTGTCGTTGGATATCTCATTGAAAAGTTCAAAGAAAAGAACATCTCTATGACGTTCTTTGCTTTTGCAGCCGGAAATTTAGTGATTTACCTTTTCGGAGCCGCCTATCTCTCCACATTCGTCGGTTTTCAAAAGGCGCTTTTACTAGGTGTGGCTCCCTTTATCCTCGGCGATTTTTTTAAAATCTTCGTTTGCATGAAAATTCTGAATTGGATCGAGCGACGCCGCACATAATCGAGAACATATTGAGATGCAGGGAATCACCTGCATCTCGAATTTCCTTTTTTCTTGCTTTCTACGGAATTTTTGACAAAATCAGTTTTTGCATATGAAGAAACTGGTCCTTTTTCTTTTATTGATCTGCGCTGTATTTGCGGGATCGTATTCTGCCGCGAGATGGAAATCGACTCTCCAACCTCATATTAGCGGAGAAAACGCCGCCTGCGATCGATTCGCCCCAAACCCTTTTCCTCTCCAAAACCGACCTTTTGCGATTGTCATCATTGGAAGGAACCATGGAGCTTCCCTCGAAAAGACCCTAGCTTCCGTATTTTCACAAAATTATGAAAATTACCGGGTTGTTTATATCGATGACGCCTCCGACGACGGAAGTTTCGATTTGGCGTCCGATCTGATTTTCGATCATTGCCAATCGGGACACGTCACTTCGGTCAGGAATGAACAAAAGCTAGGCAAGCTGGCCAATATCGCAAGAGCAGTAGAATCATGCACAAATGAAGAGATTGTCCTCGTCCTCGACGGAGAAGATTGGCTGGCCCATGAATGGGTTTTACAACGTCTAAATAGCTATTATTCCGATCCCGATCTTTGGATGGCTTTTTCCCAAACGCGCGAATATCCTTTTTTTCAACCCGCCGTTTGCCAAATTGAACCTTGCTTGAAAGACAAAAAATTCCGCAGCGATTTAGTTCTTTCATCGCAAGCGTTTACTTTTTACGCCGCTCTTTTCAAGAAGATCCATCCATCCGATTTTATTTTCCAAGGGCAATATTTCCCCGCAGGCGAAGATCTCGCCTATACAATCCCTATGCTTGAGATGGCATCAGAACATGTTCATCTGATACCCGAGGTGCTGACCATCAGCAACAAGCAGAATAGCTGTGTTCCTGAAATTCCTGAAATACTTGAACTACAAGTCCAATGCGAAAAATGGATCCGGAGCCTAACTCCTTATCCGGTTATTTCTACTCTTTTTCTAAATGACGAATGGGATGAATTGGGAGAGATACGTTGAATCTATTCCGCATTTTTCTTTTTGGAGTTCTTCTCTTAGCTGGTGCGGGCGGGTACCTGCTCGGAAATAAACATCGGCCTATACCTCTTTCTGCAATACAATCTGCCGAGGAGTTTCCTCTGACCGAATACAAAACGTTTGCGATTATAGTCTACGCTTGCAATCAGGCCTCTTGGTGTGAAAAGGCCCTCCGATCTCTTTTCGAGCAAGATTACGATCATTATAGGGTGGTTTTGATCGATGATGCTTCCAATGACGGGACTTTTGAAAAGACGCAGGATTATATTGTCGAAAATAACCAAGAGCACCGAGTCATTTTAATCCGGAATGAGACCCGTATCGGACCGATCGGATCTCTTTATAGGGCCATTGGCAGCTGCCTGGATCGGGAAATTGCGCTGCCTCTCGATGCAAAAGATTGGTTGGCCCACCCAGGCGTCTTAACCCGCCTCAATAGAATTTATCAGAATCCCGAAGTGTGGTTCGCTTGCGGCCAAGGAATCCAATATCCCTCTTATTCGACAATCGAGCCGCTGAATTTAAACGCCGCCTGTTCATTTTATGCTGGATTGATGAAACAGATCCGCTTAGACGATCTCTATAAAGACGGCCGCTTTATCGCATCGAAAGAGGCCTATCTGATCCCTCTCCGTCAAATGGCAGGACGGCGTCTTTGCGCTCTATCGGAACCCTTTGCGTTTTCGAATACCGCGGCCTGTTTTAAGCAAACGGAAGCGCCCCATCAAATTTCTCAAATTTCTCGCTACGAACCTTTGGCCGAGTTCCCTCAGCTGAGTCGATGAGTAGGCTAACGGATTTTTTTATGGCTAGCTGATTGAGTCATACCGCGGGGAGATTATTTTCCCGTTTTTTTCAAAATGGAGAGCGCAGCACGGCTCTGTCTTCCGACCGCCCCTCGTGTGAAGGTATAACGACCTATGACTGTCGCAGACATTCCTTTTTCACCCATCTTTTTGAGGAATGCCGCATAACGGGTCATGCCCTTAAAAGCTCTTGGGGCGCTAAACTTTTTCGTTAGATTGCTGTTCTCAACTAAATCTCGAGAGTGGTCTACGTGAACACTCGGAACTTTAGGGCCGATAGATTTTGCATCAGACATAGAACCTCTTATATGTGAAGAAATTTTTACGTATAATGAATAGATTAAATAAAGTCTCTAAGAAAGTTTTCGTTTTGAATTGGCGTGTTTGGCGATCCAATTCCGAAGGATAGAGTACGCTTCATTGTCTGTTTTTTGTGCAGTCGCACTCTGTTTAGATTCGGGGGCTGCGCCGAGTTCCGTCTCTGAATGCGGTTCTGAAATCTTTTCGATGTGAAGTTTAATATCATTAATCATATTATTACTTTAATAGTATTATAATGTAATTATTTCATATTTATGATAAAAAATCAATTATTTATCAAATTATCTATTTAAGTTTTTCATTTTCAGTATTTTGTGTTTTTTTAAATATATAGGTAATTTAATATGAGCGATTTAAGAAAAAAAGGAAGAAGAGCGAAAAGAGTGGCTGAAAACCCTTGTAAAGATAAAAATAGTGAGAAATCTAGTTAGGCGTTTTGCATGTCGACATTCTTTTGGACTTTGGTTTCTTATCTAATTCGAGCGCTCATCTCTCTTAGATATCGGATTGAGATAAAAGGATTGGATCGTTTGACTCCTGAGAAATTGCATAAAAAGCAGGGAATCCTGTTCATGCCGAATCACCCTGCGCATATGGATCCGCTCATTCTCTTTACTTGGCTTTGGCCGAAATACCGGATGCGTCCGCTCGTGATCGAATATGTGTACCGCCTTTCTATTTTACAGCCTTTTTTGAAGCTCGTGAAGGCTCTTTCGATTCCCAATTTCGATACTTCGGTCAATCAGATCAAAATCAAAAAAGCGCAAGAATCGATCGAGGAGATCGCCAAAGGATTAAAGAAGAGAGAAAATTTTGCTTTCTATCCGGCAGGCAGATTGAAAAGTACTGGGAAAGAGCTGATGGGGGGATCTTCCGGAGCGCACGCCCTGCTGCAAGAATGTCCCGATGCTAATGTCGTGTTGATCCGCACCACGGGGCTATGGGGAAGCAGTTTTTCCCGCGCGCTTCTAGGCCGCTCGCCTCCTCTTCCTCAAACTCTTTGGCATGGCTGCAAAACGCTATTGAAAAATTTGATTTTTTTCACACCGCGGCGGAAAGTTTATATTGAAATTGAGACCAATCCCGACGATCTACCTCATACCGAATCGCGGGTGGACTTCAATAGATATCTTGAGAATTGGTACAACCGCTATAGAGACGAACAAGGGAATATCCATGAAAAAGAACCCCTGAAGCTGGTCTCTTATAGCATATGGCGAAAAGAGCTGCCAAAAGTAGCCAAACCGAAGAAAAAACAAGGCCCTGAAGGGGAAGTCGCGATCTCCGACGAGACGCGGGAAAAAATCTACGCCGAAATTAAGAAAATCCTCGACAACCCCTCTTTGGAAATCAGGCCGGAAATGAGCTTTGCCTTCGATCTAGGAATGGATTCGCTCAATACCGCGGAATTAATCGCTTACCTGACGAAAAACTATGAGATTGAAGAACTCCATCCGGAAGAGATGGAAACGGTGCAGAATGCCCTCGAGCTTGCTGAGGGAGCGCAGAGCGGAAGCCGTCCAAGCCATCAAATGTTCCATGCCACCTGGCCAAAGGAAATAGGTCGATTGCCGCCCGAACTGCCTTTAGGCGATACAATACCGGAAGCCTTTCTCTATTCCTGCGAACGGCTGGGCCGTTTTGCAGCCTGCGGCGACGACCTGATCGGGGTATTGACTTATAAGAAGATGAAACGGTCCGTTTTAGTGCTAGCCGAACATTTTAAGAAATTTCCTGAAAAAAATGTGGGTGTGATGCTCCCCGCATCCTCAGCGGCTTTCATCGTCATATTGGCGCTTCAATTCGCCGGGAAAATCCCCGTCATGCTCAATTGGACGCTAGGTCCCCGCTATCTCGATGAAATGATGCATTTGACTCATTGCAAAAATGTGATTAGTTCTTGGCGGTTTTTGGATCGGTTGGCCCATGTGGAATTCGGCACTTTGATCGATAAAGTGAGGCTTTTAGAAGATATACGTCCAAAGATTCGATTAACTGCCAAACTGCGCGGAGCTTTTCTATCGCTGCTATCCACCTCTGCGATATTGCGCGCTTTCGGCATACAGAGAGAAGAAGGAGACAAACCGGCCGTTGTTTTGTTCACCAGCGGTACGGAAGCGAATCCAAAAGGCGTTCCCTTGTCCCATAAAAATATCATTTCAAATCTGCGCGCATCCATGCAGTGCATCGATTTAAGGACAGCCGATGTGCTCTATGGCATTTTGCCCCCTTTCCATTCCTTTGGTTTTTCAGTCGCAGGCCTATTCGCTTTCATCAGCGGCACCCGCATCGCCTTTTATCCAGATCCCACCGATAGTTTTGCATTGGCGGAAGGGATCGACCGTTGGAAAGTCACTGTTTTTTGCAGCGCGCCCAGCTTTTTAAAAGGGTTATTTTACGCAGCTAAACCGGAACAATTGAAAACCGTCCGATTCTTCGTCTGCGGCGCGGAAAAAGCCCCTCCGGAACTTTATGAAAGGGTAGAAAAACTCGACACGGGAGCCAAGCTGATCGAAGGGTATGGGATTACTGAATGCTCTCCCATCATTACGATCAATCGTCCGAATTTGCCTCCGAATGGGGTTGGCAGGATCCTTCCCAATTTAGAACTTTGCACGATTCATCCTGAAACTTTGGAACTTCTTCCGGAAGGGAGCGAAGGAGAAATTTGCGTCCGAGGACCTAGTGTTTTCAAGGGCTACTTAGACAATCCCCGCAGCCCATTTTTAGAAATAAAGGGGAAAAAGTGGTATCGCACCGGAGATTTGGGCCACCTTGAAAAAGATGGCACTTTGATCCTCTCAGGCCGATTAAAACGATTCACAAAACTCGGGGGCGAAATGATCAGCCTCGGAGCGATCGAAAATGCACTTGTATCCCGTCTTTTACAGGAAAATCAGATCTCGGCCGACGTCCCTTCTTTGGCTATTTGCGCAGATGAACGGAGCGGCAAGCCGCAATTGATCATTTTTTCAACGATCGATATCGATAAGGAAAGAGCGAATGAAATCCTCGAACAAGCAGGTTTCAGCAGGCTGATCAAAATTTCAGCAGTGCAGAAGATCGATGAGATCCCTCTTTTAGGAGTTGGCAAGACCGATTACCGCAAGCTGCAAGGAATGGTCCCTAATGGAACTTAAGCTCTACAATACGGAGACGCGGGAAAAAGAAATCATTGTGCCGAGCCGAGGCTCTCTTATCCGTATGTATACCTGCGGGCCCACGATTTACGATTTTGCCCATATCGGAAATTTTCGCACCTATGTCTTTGAAGATCTTTTGCGGAGGACGTTGCAGTTTTTCGGATTTAAGGTCGATCAGGCGATGAATCTCACCGACGTCGATGATAAAACGATGAAAAAAGCGATCGACCAGGGAGTTCCTTTGAAAGAGGCGACCGAGCCTTACCGCATCGCGTTTTTTGAGGATTTGCAGATTTTAAATATTGAGAAAGTCGAGCATTACCCGGCTGCCACCGATTACATTCCTGAGATGATCCGGATGATCCAGGAACTGATGCGAAAAGGATTTGCCTATGCCAGTCCGAACGGAAGCATTTATTTTTCCATCCGCAAGTTTTCATCCTACGGACGGCTCTCTCATTTCAAGCTTTCGGAATTGAAAGTCAATGCATCCGGAGATAACGAGGCCGATGAATACAATAAAGACAATGCCGCCGATTTCGTCCTTTGGAAAGCCTACGATCCAGGGCGAGACGGGCAGATTTTTTGGAAAAGTCCTTTCGGCAAAGGGCGCCCAGGATGGCATATCGAATGTTCTGCGATGGCGACGAAATTACTTGGAGACACGATCGATATCCATTGCGGAGGCGTCGACAACCTATTTCCCCATCATGAGAACGAGATCGCCCAATCCGAATGCTGCACAGGACATCGTTTCGTCAAACATTGGGTCCATGTGGAACATCTTCTCGTCGATCATAAGAAAATGTCTAAAAGCCTTGGCAATTTCTATACGCTCCGAGATCTATTGAAGCAAGGCTATACGGGGCCAGAGGTCCGCTACCTCCTCCTTTCCACGCATTACCGGACCCAGCTCAATTTCACTTTTGCGGGACTCGACGCGGCCAGATCCAGCTTGCAGAGGATCGAAGATCTGATCAGCCGTTTGCGGGAGATCATTAAAACTAGCGATGCCGACACCGCAAACGCCTCCGATTATTTGGAAAAAGCCTCTCTCCGATTTAAGACGGCCCTTGCCGACGATCTCAATATTTCTTCCTCGCTCGCTGCTCTTTTCGATCTCATCCGCGAACTCAATGGGCTTTGCGATGAGGGAAAACTCGGAAGAAATGAAGCGCAAAAAGCCCTCGATTTATTATCCGGATGGGACCGAGTGCTCGCTGTTCTGCCGATTCAAAAAAAAGAGGCGATCCCTCGGGATCTGCTCGATTATTTGGAACAGCGGGAAAAGGCCCGCAGCGAGAAAAATTGGCGCCTCAGCGATCAAATGCGGGATGCCATTTTAGCAAGAGGCTATCTGATTGAAGACACACCCACCGGCGCGAGGCTGAAGAAAAAATGACCCAGAAAAGCCAAACTCCCGACGAGCGTTTTCTCGTTAAACTCTACCTGTCAGCGATGAAAAAAGGGGATCCCTTTGCCGCGATCGATCGCAGAGAAGTGGCTTCTGCCATCGGTTTAAAAGAAACGGCGGTCAAGAATATCATCAAACATCTCGCTCAGGCGAATTTCATAAGAAAAATAGATGAAATCAGCCTAAAACTCACCGAGCGGGGACGCGATTTCGCCATCGACGCGATCAATACTTAGATATACTTTTAATTATTAAAATTATTTTTTAATGCTAATAGAATAAAAATTACTATTTATTGTTATATTCTTTATTGGTATGATATCCGCAATCATTAAAAGGAAAGAAAAATGGCCTCTAAATTACCCTTTGTTTCTGGCGATCCAGCGCTTCCCCATCCCATAACAAGATCTCAAGGTGGATCTCAGGGAAAGATTTCTTTGAACATCCCATTGAACTCAGGGATTGTGGAAGAATCTGCAAAGGCGGCCCGCTGTTCGGCGAACAGTTTGCGGGGGAACTGTTTAGAGGCAGTGAAAAATAAACTCGATCGCGCATATCGGGTCTATTATCCTCGCAAAGCGATGCAAGAAACGGTGGAAATGGCCAGGATCGCAAAACTGGAATCTGCCCTTCATTTGAAATTGACGGGCATCGATAGAGGAACTGGTTTAGATGAACATTCATTCAGTGAAGTTTCCCGTAAAAGAGGGGAGCCCTACAAAGAAGCAATCATCGAAAAAACATACAAGAAATTTATCGGTCTTTCGGACGACGAAACATTAAGCTCTGAAGATAAATCAAATTTCGAATATCAAGCAGCGCAAAAATTCATTAATGGAGTCTTTGACTTAGCGGCAAAAATTGAACTTTTGGACTGCTTATGCAAAATTGGGATTGTGAACGTAGATTCGGTCGATGGCATCCGAAAAGAGATGAGCGATCTGATGGGGCCGCTGATGGCTCCTACGCGGAAAGGGGGTTTGGAAGCACGGCCTGGAATTTATGAAACGCTAGCCGATTGCGATCATCCCGCCGTCAATTTTTTGCAAATCCTCTCCATCAAAATCCACGCTGCTGACGGAGAGCCCATTCTTTCCGAGAAAGCCCGCCAATCGGGAATTGACTTGCAGAAAGGCCCTTATCCGATGGGTCAATTGGCCGATGCGATCAAAGGCCATTTGAAACAGTTCGCTCCATTGACATTCAACCACGATAGAATGATCAATAAACTCTGGTGGGCCATCCAACATCCTAAACGGGCCTACCACTCTTTTCAATCTGAACAAGATCCTTTGATTTACAATCCGAATCAAGGGAATCCCAGTTATCTGGGCCCTCGATTCGAACGGTCGGATGGGGATGCAATGAAAACAATGCAAGCTTACTACGGGCCTTCCCCAACGGGAGACCGCGTGTTTGAATTCGGACTTTTGCCCGCTTACCGAAAATTCGGGATTTTTGAAATCTATTTCAATTACCAAGACACCACGCATGCGCCGGAAAAAGCCCGCATCGAGGAAATCCAACGGATCGCTGCAAAACCAGAGAACAAAGATTGTTTGAAACATGTCGTCCTTGGTTTCGATGCAAAAATAAAAAATCCGCAGATGCAGGATCTCATACTCAATTTCAAAACGGTTGCGGAGTTCTTTCAAGGTTATGAAAGTTTTGTCATGAAGGGCGTGAGGGATCTTAAATTGGAAACAGGGTTTGCCATACCGCAAGAATTATTAAGCGATGCGCAGCTCAAAGGGATCTTCGCCTCTTCCCGTGAATTTTTCTTGAAAATGGGATTAGAACCAAAACTCAATGATCCTAAATGGAAGAAAAAAGATCTGGCTGAAATGATGATCATGGACATCGATGCCAGGATCGCTTCTGCCATCATCTATCAGCAATTAAACCGCGTTCCCGATAGACAGGCTGGCGTCGACAAAGATTTGACGACTTGCTACGTAAGCGCCCGCTGCAAACAGCATATCGACCGCGGCGCTGTCCAAAGCAACGCGCTGCGCCTTTATTTCAGGATGTTCGAAGACGACTCTTATTTAACGCAGCGAGAATTCGAAGAGATTTCCGGGGGGATTCTTGGAAGAGCGCCTAATGTGGAAAACCGGAATATTTTATTTCATCGCTATAAACGGTTCGACAGTCTCATGCGCTTGATCGGGGACAATCATGCCGACCTGGCAATGTCGCTTCGGGACTATCGCGATCGGTATCTCAAAGTATAAAAATTTTATTTAAACCTATCTGTTTTTATATCTATTATTAAAGCGCTTATTATTAGACGTTTAAGATATTTAATTATATGTTTAATATGTATTTTAATAAAAACTATTTTTATGTTATAATATAATTAATAATTGGGAAATTTATGGCTCAACCAGCTTTACCACTATCTAGACTTCCAGTTGATGATCGTAATTTGATTGATCCCTCCGTGAAAAAAGCAGCTCCTCAACCTGCTGTCGATGAAAGGGTTAAGGAATCTGTCAAGAAGAAAATGCCTACTTCTATGGGGAAAGGATTAGAAGGGGTCGGTAAGAGCCATAAGTCAGCTAGCAGCCCGCTTGAGATGCAAAAACAGGTGGAACGGGCCCGGATCGAGAAATTGGCCTCTGTATTTCATATTAAATTGACAGGCGAAGATCGGGGAACTGTTTTACCGGACAAAGGCGTAAATGATGTAAAACAGCAGAAGAGTAAAGAAATAATCGATGAAACTATAAAGGAATATAAAGAATGTCTTAGAAAAGAACTCCTGAAGTTGGATCCAGAGGCTCCGGCTAATATAGAGAAAGCACAGAAATTGGCAGCTTCAATAACAAATTGCGACGACCCTGCCTCTGATGAATATAGAGCCGTAAGCAAATTTGTGAATGGCGTTATTGGTTTAGGACGAAAAATAGAGGGATTAAATAGTTCAAGAAAGTATGGCGTCGTCGATGTCGGTTCAATCGACGGCATCCGAAAAGAGATGAGCGAACTGATGGGTCTGCCGGTTTATATGGCTCTGATCGATTCAGATCTCGCCGCTGTAAATTTTCTTCAGTTTCTTTCTATTAAGTTGCACTCAACTGATGGGGAGCCGATTTTATCTGAATACGCCCGGAAAGAGCTGGATGACCCTTTAAAAGCGGGTGGCGAGTATTCAATGAGGCAGCTAGGACATGCAACTGGAAGCCGTTTGAAAGAACAGGCTCAATTCAATCAGGATTCTATCTCAAGCAAAATATGGTTTTGGCTCAATAATCCGAGCCGCGCTGCGCAATCTTATAAATCCAATAAAAAGCCATTAGAATACAACCCGAACGACAACAATCCTTCTTATCTGGGACCTCAATTGAAGCGGGATGGAAAAACAATGCAAGCTTACTACGGTCCTGCCCCTACTGGAGACCGCGTATTTGAATACGGACTTTTGCCCGCTTATAAAAAACTCGGAATTTTTGAAGTCTATTTCAATTATCAAGACACTTCGCATGCTCCAGAAAAAGCGCGTATTCAAGAAATCCAAAGGATCGCTGATAAACCAGGAAATCAAGATGTCCTGAAACACGCAGTGATCGGTTTCGATGCAAAAATTAAACAACCCGAGATGAAGAAACTTTTAAAAACCTTCAAATCAGTTGAAGAATTTATTAATGGGTATCAGCCCTTTGTAATGGATGGCGTTAGAAATCTTGATTCTGGCACAGGTTTTTGCATTCCAAAAGAATTGTTGAGCGAAGAACAGTTAAGGGGGATCTTTGATTCCTCTAAAAAATTTTTTGAAAAAATGGGAATCGATGACAAGTTAAAAGATCCCAAGATCAATAAAGCAGATCTAGCTGAAATGATGGTTTTGGATATCGATGCTAGGATCGCTGCAGCTATTCTCCATCAACAATTCAATCGCGTTCCCGATCGGCAAAAGCCCGGCATGGACAAAGATTTGACGAATTGCTTCGTAAGCGCCCGCTGCAAACAACATATCGACCGAGGGGCTGTACAAAGCAGTACGCTTCGGCTTTATTTCAGGATGTTCGAAGACGATTCTTACTTAAGTAAACAAGAATTTGAAGAAATTTCCGGCGGAATTCTTGGAAGGGCTGTTAATGTGGATAACCGGAATATTTTATTTCATCGCTATAAACGGTTCGAAAGCCTCATGAGTTTGATCGGGGACAACCATGCAGAGCTGGCCCGATCGCTTCGAGACTATCGCGACACATTTCTTCTTAGACCTCTTGCGTAACCTCATTTGGCGAATAAATCGCGCTTTTTGTCACATTTTTGTTCTCAGTTCGGAGTCTACCCATTAGGGTATGCCTCCTCCCTCAAATCAAAAATCTGCTCAAAAATCATCGATTTCTGCATCCAAAGCAGGTTGTGCCAGAAGTCTATTCACTGAAAAATTTTCTTTTTAGACCATTGACGACTTCGACGATTGGCGGCGGCGTAATCACTATGTATTTGATTATTTGCGGAGATCTAGATAGATCCATACCAAAAGACACCCGATGCGCAATCGGAGATGGGGAAGAAGAGAGGGTCAAATCAAGGGGTTTGACATCGCCTCGAGGCGTTGGCGGCAAAGGGGGTAGTTCTCTGACTAAATTTTGTAATGGATTCGGGACATCCTCCATCTCATTTTCATCAATCACAACCCTTAAATTTTGCGGTTGAATTCCTGCTGTTGCTGAAGCCATGAATTAATCCTCAGGCCTCATGAGAGGAAAGAAAATGACGTCGCGGATCGATTCGGCGTTTGTAAAGAGCATGACGAGTCGGTCGATGCCGAAGCCGATTCCGCCTGTAGGGGGCATTCCCTGGCAGATCGCCTCGATGAATTCTTCATCGAGGGGGCTCGCTTCTTCATCCCCTTTTTCCCGTTTTTCCGCCTGTTCGACGAGCAATTTCCTTTGCAATTCAGGATCGTTGAGCTCGGTATAGGAATTGCACATTTCGCGGGCGAGGATGAAGCTCTCGAATCTTTCGACAAGGCCTTCTTTTCGGAGCAGGGGGTCTCGGTGGGGCTTGCAGAGGGGAGTCGTTTCGATCGGATGGTCGATGATGTGGTGGGGCTGGATCAGATGCGATTCGGCGAATTCTTCGAAAAGCATGGCGATCAGCGCACCCCGCGAGGCGCCATGGACCCCTTTCGGATCGATGTGGGATTGCTTTAAAAGATGGGAGCGCATTTCGCTATCGGACATCTTGTCGACGTCCAGACGGGCGTATTCGGAAATGGCCTCTTTCATCGTCATCCTTTTCCAAGGCGCTTTGAGATCGATCACAAAAGCGGTCCCTTCGCTTTCGGGAGTGAGCCGGATCTTCGTGTCGCCAAAGAGATTCATCGCAATCGATTCAAAAAGGCCTTCGGTGAAATCCATCATGTCGTTGTAATCCCATCCGGCGGCATAAGCTTCCAGCATGGTGAATTCGGGGTTGTGGGTCTTGTCGATCCCTTCGTTGCGGAAAACTTTCGCGATCTCATAGATCTTCTGCATGCCGCCGATAATCAGCTTTTTCAACGAGATTTCAATCGATATGCGCAAAAACATCTCTTGATCGAGCGCATTGAGATGGGTCGTAAAAGGGCTGGCCTGAGCCCCGCCGTACATATTTTGCAAGACGGCCGTCTCCACCTCTTCGAATCCCGCTTCGTCGAAATAGCGGCGGATCGCTGAAATGATGCGGGACCGTTTGCGGAACCGCTCCAAAGATTCAGGATGGGTGATTAGATCGAGCCATCTTTTTCTGTAGCGGACCCCTTTATCTGCGAGTCCGCTGTGTTTATCCGGCAGGGGAAGAAGCGATTTGCAAAGAAGGGTGACAGTTTTGGCAAAAACTGTGAGTTCTCCTTTTTGCGTCTTAAATAAATGCCCCTCGATCCCAATGATATCTCCCAAATCGAGTTTTTTTTCAATGAACTTGAGGGGAGTCATTTCTTCAGTGCTTTCCAATCCCTTGACGCGGGTCAAATCGCGGTTGAAGAGGATCTGGATCCTGCCTGTCTCATCTTGGATATGGGCGAAGGCGTTTTTGCCCATCGAGCGGAAAAGAACGAGCCGCCCCGTTACGCAGACTGGCTGCGTGTTGCCAGAGGCTGCGTCGTCGAAATGGCCTGCCTCTTTGCCCTCGGCATCTATAGCTAATTGAGCCGTTTTCTGTGTCAGGAGATATTTGGGGGGATAGGGGTCGATCCCTAATTCCCTGATTTCGGCGAGCTTGCGGCTTCGGTTCTGAAATTCTTCGTGATTGTGATACTCAGGGACTGGAAAAGACATCATTTTTCTCGACTAATTCTTAGAGATTGTCTCTTACTGAGATGTTTTTGTCCAGAAAACCACATGTTGTTGTAGATAACAGAACGTTAAAAACAATATTGGAAAAGACTTAATCAAAATGATCAGCGCAGAGAAAAAAAACAATTGAGTGTAGAGAGACGCAGAGAAAAAATAAGTGGCTAAAGAGGAAGAGAGTCCGCCGGGCCCTGCCCTGAGTAAGAGAGTTATCCTGTATGCCAGCAAGAATTATATTAAGACAGGTTCGGGCGACTCGGTGTTCTCGGTGGTTAAAATATTTCCGTCAACGCTAGGTACCTGATGTTGTTGTGTTGATTCAGGAAATAAACGGTTGAATTGTTCGTAAAGATCAGTTGCCGAGGGGCGCATCCGGTAGTCGATCTGCAGCATCTGCCAAACCAGATGCAAGGGAGTCTCTTTTGGCGGTTCGTCGAAAACGGCCGACTGATTTCCGTAAATTTCTTTCATAAAAAGATCGTCGTCCTTGAGCACAGTGGAAATCTCAGAGAGATTTTCGATAGAGAATCGAGCGATTTCCTGTGCGATTGGGTACCCTGCTTCACATGCAGATTTTTTTCCTTGAAGAACTGCGTAAAGGACGAGGCCCATCATCCAAATATCGCCCTTTGTCCAGGAATTGTCTCGGATCCGATGGAGGGTATTCGTATCATTTAAAAAATTAGCGGCCAGTTGAGCTCTTTTTAATTCCGGTGAGAAAAGAAGTGGCGTCCCATCAATATAGTATTTACTGGATGGGTCATCTGTTTTTTCTTGCCGCGCTATTCCAAAATCAATCAACTCTATTCTGAGTTCCCCGTTCTCTCTCCAGAATAGAAAATTTTGTAATTTGATATCTCTGTGTTCTATTTGTTTTTGTTCCAGTAATAGGAGAATTTCCATACAGGAACGCATCACTTTCATCTTTTCAGAGTCATCCAATTTTTCAACTAGATTCACAAGATTTCCTTCCCTAAGCTGAGAAAAAAATCCCAATTTGGCGCTTCCCTTGTTCTCATACCGAATCAAACCGCATGAAGGGACTTTGATATTTCGACCCAAAGGATGGGATCGGGCGATCGTTTCCATTTCGACTTCATGGATTACTTGATGAATTCTTTCTCTCGTATTTGCAAAGCACCAGATCTCTTTTGTGAGCCAGTCGACGGCTTTAGTGACTTTTTTGAATCCGCCGAATCCTACTGCGGGTATTCTTTTTGTCTTGCATAGGACCATGACCCTGAGCTGGCCTGTGTGATCTCTCAGGACATGCAAAGTCCGGGGTACAGCGCTCTCATCTCTATCCACGCGGAAAGAAAAGGTCGTTTTCTCTTTATCGAGTCTTTCCTGCCAGCGGGGGAGCTGCTCCTTGATGTATCTGCCGAGGACTATTTTTTCGGCCTTTGATAATCCCGTTTCCCGATCGATATGGCGGTTATTCCAAGTATTGACGGGATCGAGATAGAAATTACAAAGATAATCGAAAGTAAATAAAATACGTTTGTTACAATCTATTTTCATGTCATAAATGATACAAAAAGATGTGATTAATTACTTCGCAAAATTTAATTTTAATGGGTTTTTGTATCCATCTTAAAGTAAGTGTCTTGCGGTTTTTGTTGCTATAAATTCTGTACTCATGTAACATTACATACATAGAAAGGACCATTATGAAGCAAAATTCAGAGGAAGATGGCTGGCGGGGCTTTTTAGAGCTATGCTCCAAGGCTAAAAGCCCCAAGGAGTTCGATGCGCTGTTCGGCCTTTTCTTAACCCATGCGGAGAGGGACGATATCGCCACCCGCGCCCTGATCGTCAGGGAGTTGCTGAAGGGAAAGAAAACGCAGAGGGAAATCGCAAAGGAATTGAATGTGAGCATAGCGAAAATCACCCGCGGCTCCAATTCCCTAAAAATTATTGGACAAGATCTCAGGAGACTTCTCGAAAGTTGATCTCCTGAACACAGGAGAGACAACGGATGGACCAAAAAGAATTTCAAGAACTAAAAAAAGATTTCGAGAGGGTCGCCCTTTATCGGGAAATCCCTTCCGATCACCTCACGCCGATCACTGCCTATTACGCTTTAGCTAAAAAAGGAAGCTGTCTTCTTGAATCGGCTGTCGTTTCAAAAACAGAATCAGATCTAGAGGCGCAGCAGGGACGCCATTCTTACATCGGGATCGATCCGATGGCCTCTTTGAAATCCAAAGGACGGCAGATCGAAATTAAAATAGGCGGTCAAATCGAGAGGTTCGACGGCGATCCTTACCAGGCTCTGCGCGATCTGCAAAAAAAGATGCGGACAGCGGTCGTCCATCCGCTTCCTGTCTTTACTGGAGGAGCGACCGGTTTTATCGCTTACGACGCCATTCGGGTCAAAGAAAAAATACCCGATCGGCATGCCGATCTTTTGAATCTCCCCGACTTCTTCTTTCAATTTTATCGATCGAGCCTTTCATTCGACCATAAAACGGGAAAAGTGATCTTGTCGACGATCGCTCAAGATTATGAGGCGGGGATGCGGGAGCTCGACCGTTTAGATTCCGAATTGAAGCAATCGCTCTCTGAGAAGCCTTTGCCGCAAATGAGCGGAAACAAAGGCCATATCGATATCCAGTCCGATTTGTCTGACGAGCAGTATGGCGCCATTGTCGAAAAGGCGAAAGAATACGTCAGGGCCGGAGACATCTTTCAGATGGTCCCTTCCCGCACATTCAGCGTGAAAATCAAAGCGAGCCCTTTTCAAGTGTATAGAGCCTTGCGGCAAAGAAGCCCTGCGCCGTTTCTTTTCTTTTTCGATCTGGACGGATATGCGATCGCGGGAGCGTCGCCGGAAAAAGTCATTTCTGTAAATGAAAGGATCATCGAATCGACTCCGATTGCAGGAACCAGGCCGAAAGGCTCATGCCCCAAAGAACTGTTGAACGATCCGAAAGAGATCGCCGAGCACGTGATGTTGGTCGATCTGGCGAGAAATGATGTAGGAGCTGTTTCCAAACCGGGCAGCGTCCAAGTGGTCGAATACAAACAAGTCCATCAATTTTCCCATGTAATGCACATCGTATCGAGGGTGGCGGGAGAACTCGACGAACCCTACGACGCGCTGGACGCGTTTAAGGCTTCCTTTCCCGCAGGCACTTTGACCGGAGCTCCGAAAGTGAGGGCGATGGAATTGATTGACGAGCTGGAAACCAAGAGAAGGGGACTTTATGGAGGCGCGATCCTCGGTCTCGATGCGAAAGGCAATTTAACGAGCTGCATTGCGATTCGGACCACCCTCATTAAAGATGGGGTCGCCTATGTGCGGGCTGGAGGAGGGATCGTCCTCGATTCGGTGCCTCAGACGGAAGCGGAAGAAACGAGGTTTAAAGCGAATACGGTTTTGGATGCGCTGAGAATAGCGGAAGGGAGCGTCTTATGATTCTGATCATCGATAACTACGATAGTTTTACCTACAACCTCTACCAGGCAGTAGCGGAAATTCGCAGCGATGTGAAAGTGGTCCGCAATGACCAGATCACTCTGGAAGAGATCGAAACCATGAATCCTCAAGGAATCATTCTATCTCCGGGACCTGGGCGTCCTGAAAAAGCGGGGATTTGCATCGAACTGATCCGCCGTTTCGGACCTAAGATTCCGATCCTCGGCGTTTGCCTCGGCCATCAGGCGATGGCCATAGCTTATGGAGGGAAAGTGATCGGCAGCCCCGAAATTCTTCACGGCAAAGAGAGTTTGATTTTTCATCGAAGAAAAAATCTATTTAAAAAAATGCCTCTCCCTTTTTCTGCGGGCCGCTACCACTCGCTTCTCGTGGAAAAAGAGTCGCTCCCAAACGATCTCATCGTCGAGGCGGAAACTCCTGAAGGGTTGATTATGGCTATGTCCCACCGCTTGCATCCTATTTATGGAGTCCAGTTCCATCCGGAATCGATCTTGACTCCGGAAGGGAAAGTGTTAATCCGCCAATTTATCGAGATGTGCAAATGATTAAAAAACAGATTGAAAAGTTATTGGAGAGGAAATCTCTAAACGCCGATGAAAGTTTTGATGCCGCCAGCGCGATGATCCAAGACGCTGATCCTGTGCAAATCGCCGCATTGCTGGCTCTATTGCGCGTCAAAGGGGAAACTGCGGATGAATTGGTTGGATTTGTCAATGCGATGCGCTTGCATGCAAAATCATTTCGATTCGACAGGCCTGTTCTGGATATCGTGGGAACCGGCGGTGATCAAGGGGGGACCGTCAATATTTCGACCGGATCGGCGCTTCTCGCCGCGTCATGCGGAATTCCTATTGTAAAACATGGGAATAGGGCTGTCTCTTCCCTTTGCGGCTCGGCTGACGTATTGGAAGCGATGGGCTATAATATCCATCTCTCTCCCCATGAATTACAAGAGAGCCTTCGAAAGACCGGCTTTGGTTTCTGCTTTGCGCCCGACTATCATCCTGCAATGAAACAGGTGCGTCCGATCCGAAAAGGACTCGGGATTCCCACTTTGTTCAATCTAATCGGCCCTCTTTTGAATCCGGCGGGGATCGATCATATGCAAATCGGCGTCTACAAGCCTGAATTCGTACAGCTCATCGCCGAGACCCTTTTCCGGTTAGGGACGAAACGGTCGCTCGTCTTTCACAGTTATGGCCTCGATGAATTGACTTGCTTAGGCCCGACGGATGCGATCCTCGTCACCGAGAAAGGATTGGAATCCTTTCACGTAGATCCAGAAAAGTTAGGACTCAAAAAATGCACGCGGGAAGATTTAAAAGGGGGCGATGCTCAAACGAACGCCCAAATCCTCAAAGGAGCTTTGAGCGGGATTCCCTCTCCAATCTCCGACACATTGATTTTGAATGCGGGAGCGGCTCTTTTTCTTTACGGTTCAGCAATCAATTTACAAGAAGGAATTCAAATGGCGAAAAAACAATTGTTTCGTAAGAAAAGTTTGAAAAATGCGATTCAGAAAAATAAAAACGCCGTGTTGGCTGAAATTAAGAGGGCATCGCCTTCCAAAGGTAAAATCGGCCGGATCGACAACGTCGCTGAAAGAGCCCTTTTATATGCGGATGCAGGCGCTACGGCCATTTCCGTCCTCACATCGAGCCTTTTTGAAGGGACTCTCGAAGATTTGAGGAATGTATCGGCAGCTCTGAAAGAGACTGATCTGCCTGTTCTGCGCAAAGATTTTCTCATGAAAAAAGAACAAATCGCCGAGGCTGCGGAATATGGCGCTGACATTGTCCTTTTGATCGTTACATTTCTAGGTAAGAAAACAAAAGAAATGCTGCTGGAAGCGCATCGATTGGGCCTCGAGGCCATTGTAGAGGTGCATGATGAGGCGGAACTCAGGATTGCGCTGGATGCAGGAGCTGAAATCATCGGCGTCAATCAGCGCAATTTAAAGGCGTTCATCACAGTCGACGACGAGGGGAAAGTGACGAGTCTCGAGAGGCGCGATCTGAAAGATTTCACGATGCACCCTGAAATTTATGAAAAGCTGATCGGCCAAATCCCTCCCCATATCGTCAAAATCGCCGAATCGGGAGTGAAGACGGCGGACGATGCAGAGAAGTCTTTTCGGATCGGTTACGATGCCGTCCTCGTCGGCGAATCGCTCACAAGAGCGGAAGATCCCGCCCAATTTTTATCGAGCTTAAGGAATTGCTATGTTGGTTAAAATTTGCGGACTCACAGATCCAGAAACGGCGGTTATGGCCGTAGAAAATGGGGCTGAATACATCGGCCTCCTTTTTTCGAAAATATCTCCTAGAGCGATTCCTCTTTCGAAGGCCAAAGAAATCGCTGAAGCAGTCCGATCGGCAGGCGCTGAGCCAGTGGCTGTTTTTGCCGATGAGAACTTGGAACAAATGAAGTCGATCATCGAAGCCCTCGATCTCAAAATCGTGCAGCTTCACGGAGATGTTCCTCGCCAATTTTGCAACGCGCTTCCTCGGAGGCTGCAAATGATTTATGTCGCGGATGGAAAGCCTATTCCTTCTATTTTAGATCCCGAGCGCGATTTTCTCCTCTTCGAAAGGCATTTCGAAGATCCAAAAGGATTCCGTTTTTTTGTAGCTGGAGGATTGAATGGAGAAAATGTGCAGGAGGCAATCCGGAAATTTCATCCCCATGGTGTCGACGTCTCTTCAGGAGTGGAAATAGCAAAAGGGAAAAAAGATCCTGAAAAAGTCGCCCGTTTTATCGATCGGGCAAAACGGATCGGCAGGTATGGGGAATTCGGAGGGATTTATGCTCCCGAACTTTTGATGCAGCCTCTGAAAGAACTGGAAACAGCGTTTAAAACAATCGGAAAGAGCGAGGGATTTCAAAATCACTTAAGCGCTTTATTGCGCCATTACGCCGGACGGCCTACGGCTTTGACTGAAGCGACCCGGTTTGCAGCAGCGATTGGAGGACCCCGTATTTTTTTGAAAAGGGAAGATCTTCTCCATACGGGAGCCCATAAGATCAACAATGCGATCGGACAATGTCTGCTTGCAAAAGAAATGGGCAAAAAAAGAATCGTCGCTGAAACAGGAGCCGGCCAGCATGGGGTGGCTACGGCGACAGCCGCAGCTTTATTGGGACTTGAATGCGTCATTTATATGGGGCAGACCGATATCGAACGGCAAGCGCCCAATGTAGCTAAAATGCGTCTTCTAGGGGCTATCGTCAAATCGGTAACTGCCGGTTCGGCTACACTCAAAGATGCCGTGAATGAGGCGCTGCGCGATTGGGCATCGAGCTATGAAACGACCCATTATTGTTTGGGCTCGGCTTTAGGTCCCCATCCATTCCCCGAAATGGTCGCCTCTTTCCAAGCTGTAATCGGCCGGGAAGCGAAAGAACAATTAAGAGAAAGGACGGGGCGCGATCCTGATTTGGCGATTGCTTGCGTCGGAGGCGGATCGAACGCGATCGGCCTTTTTTCCGCTTATTTACAAGATCCGTCCGTACGCCTTGTAGGCGTTGAAGGAGGAGGTCTTGGAAAAGGCTTAGGGAATCACGCGGCCCGTTTCCAGGAAGGGAGGCCGGGCGTGCTGCATGGCACCTATTCCTATCTTCTCCAAGATGAAAATGGGCAGGTGGCCAATACCCATTCGATTTCAGCGGGGCTGGATTATCCCGGAGTGGGTCCTCAGCATGCTGAATTATATCGATCTGAAAGGGCGGGTTACGATGTATGCACCGATTCGGAGGCTTTAGCTGCTTTTCAACTGCTTGCGAGGACTGAAGGAATCATTCCTGCTCTCGAATCTTCCCATGCGCTCGGATATTTGATCCGAATCGCGCCTACATTGCCGAAAAACAGCATCGTCCTCGTCAATCTTTCGGGAAGAGGGGATAAAGATTTGCCTAAACTACTCGAAAAGGAGCTGGCCCATGTCTAGAATCGCCAATGCATTTGCGAAAAAAAGCGCCTTTGTAGGCTATCTCACAGCAGGCGATGGAAATTCGAAAGAACATTTTCTCTCTTTGGTCGAAGGAGGCGTCAACTTGCTTGAGATCGGCATCCCTTTTTCCGATCCGGTGGCCGACGGCCCAACAATTCAAAAGGCGATGGAAAGAGCGCTTTTAGCGGGAACGACAGTTGAGAAAGTGCTGCATCTTGTCGCAGACTTAAGAAAAGAGACCGATGTCCCTATGGTATTGTTCACTTATTTGAATCCGATACAAAGCGATTTGAAAGGATTTTTACAGAAAGCGAAGAGTGCAGGCGCCGATGGAATATTGATCGTCGATATGCCGCTCGAAGAAGCGGACGATTATAGAAAATTTTGCAAACAGATCGGATTAGCTCCGATTTTTGTGATCGCCCCCTCGACTCCCCAGGAACGGATCGCTCAAATTTGCAAAGCAGCCGATGGGTTTATTTATTACGCATGCCGTAAAGGTACGACGGGAGCGAGACATGGTTTGCCGGAAGATTTTGCGGAAAAAATCAATCAGATTCGCGCCCATAGTTCTCTTCCAATTGCCGTAGGATTCGGAATTGCCGATCGGAGCGCAGCCGAAGCTCTTTTGAAAGAGGCGGACGGATTTGTCGTCGGTTCTCATTTTATCGACGGGATCGAAAAGGGAAAAGAGATCAAACAATTAGCTGAAAGGATAAAACCATGATTTTAGAACTGTCGCCGCTCACCTCGGAATCGGAACAATTCGAATTGATCCGCCGGCTCCAACAAATGGGATTTCAAATTTCCCGACAAGGACAACAGAGGTTGGCCATTGTAAAAGGGATGGACAAATTAGTCCGGCCCGATTTTTTTATCGCTTTGCCCCACGTTCTCCGCGTTCTGCCTTTAAAAGAAAAATTTAAACTCGCCAGCAAAGCTGTAAAAAGTGAACCCACGGTGATTGAAATCAAAGGGAAGCGGATCGGCGGCGGAGAGTTATTTGTGATCGCAGGCCCTTGTTCCATCGAATCTCTGGAACAAATCGAAGAATGCGCAAAAATAACAACTGCAATGGGCGCGCAAGGGTTGCGAGGCGGCGCCTTCAAACCGAGAACTTCTCCTTATGAATTCCAAGGAATGGGAGAAGAAGGACTTAAAATTTTACGCGACGCAGCCGAAAAATATAATTTGGTTTCTGTTTCCGAAGTGATGGATGCAAGCCAGATCGATTTGGCGTCCAAATATGTCGACATTCTTCAAGTCGGCGCGAGGAATATGCATAATTTTTCTCTTTTAAAAGAACTCGGCCGTGTAAAAAACCCGATTCTTTTGAAAAGAGGTTTCGCCGCCACCTATCAAGATCTACTTTTATCGGCTGAATACATCATTAGCGCCGGCAATCCCAATGTCATTTTATGCGAACGGGGAATACGGACTTTCGAAACCTATACGAGAAATACGCTCGATCTCAACGCCGTTCCGGCTTTAAAGGAATTGACCCATTTGCCGGTTCTTGTCGATCCGAGCCATGGAACAGGGCAGAGGTCGATGGTCGTCCCTATGGCCAGAGCCTCGATTGCCGCAGGAGCCGATGGGGTGATCGTTGAAATCCACCCTCAGCCCGACCAAGCGGTGACCGATGCCCAGCAGACTCTGGGTTTTAACGCATTTTCAAAAATGATGGCTGAGCTTAAAATCATCCATAATGCGATTAAGGCTTTAGAAGCATGTTAGTTACGGTCATTACAGGCCCTACGATTGAGTCGGCGCTTTTAGAAATTGAAAAAACAGGTCCGCTGGCCGATCTCTTTGAACTGAGGCTCGACTATTTCGAGGAAGCGGCCCTTTCGCATCTCGGCCAGATTATCGCTCAGAGCCCTTTGCCGATCATTTTCACTTTCCGCAAAGCGGACGAAGGGGGCTACCGGCCCATGGATGAAAAGAAACGGCTTGAATTAATAGAGAAGCTATTGGCTTTTCATCCCGCCTATTGCGATCTGGAAGCAGACGTCGATCCTTCTTTTATAGCTCGAGTCGCAAAAAAATTTCCTAAGATAAAACTCATAGGCTCTTATCACAATTTCGAAGAAACTCCCCGTGATCTGACCGCTGTTTTAAACCGGATGAAAAATCCCCATTTTTCGATTTATAAGATCGCCGTCAAAGCGAATTCCACTCCCGAAATGCTCGGGTTGATGATTTTCCTTAAAAACCATTCTTCCCAAACCCCCCTTTGCTGCATTTCGATGGGAGAGTATGGAAAACCCTCTCGCGTTTTGGGACGCATCCTGGGCAATGCCCTCGATTATTCGGCAGGCGAAGAAGAACAAACCCAGCTCCACCGATACAATTTAAAAACTCTCCATGATATTTTCCATTATCGCCGTCTCAATTCGGATACGCGCATTTATAGCCTGATTGGAGATCCTGTCGAACAAAGTCCAGGCCATATCTTTCACAATGAGCAATTTCGAAAGGACAACCGGAACGCGGTGTACATTAAAATGCGGCTGCTCGGCGAAGAAGTTCCTGAATTTTTCGCTCTTTTAAACCAGCTCCCTTTTAGCGGACTTAGTGTCACAATTCCTCTGAAAGAAGTTGTTTTTATCCATATGGATAGAATCGATCCCGCTGCCAAGCAGATCGGCGCGATCAATACTGTCTCGATCGAAAAAGGGATTATGAGCGGCTCGAACACGGACGCTCCCGGAGCTCTCAATGCGATCGAGAGTCATGTCGCGGTCAGGAATAAAAATGTGGCGATCCTTGGCGCTGGAGGCACTGCGCGCGCAATCGCATATGAGGCCAAACAGCGCGGCGCCCATGTAATGATTTTCAATCGCACAGTGGATCGAGCGAAAGAATTGGCCGCTGAAATGGGCTGTTCGGGATATGGCTTGGATGAATTGCCCTCTCACCCGTACGATCTTCTCATCAACACGACTGCCCCCTCCTCCGATGGAAAATCTCTCATCCCCGGCGATCAAATTCTCACGGCAT
>Ga0206923_1009_pt1 | contig 63114 bp, 60 predicted proteins | sample Alteio_BWOrgHeat_64_FD_152961 | JGI IMG/M metagenome (GOLD analysis project Ga0206923, IMG submission 152961) | Enriched cells from forest soil in Barre Woods Harvard Forest LTER site, Petersham, Massachusetts, United States -... | ecosystem: Environmental > Terrestrial > Soil > Temperate forest >...
TTTGCTATGGCGCAAAATGTGGTTACCAACGCGCAAACCTCGGCCTATAAGGGCTGGAAGGCTTTTGATGGCAACACCAACCGGTACTGGCTGGCCGAGAACCTGAACAATAAAGTATACGCGCCACTGCGCAGCCTGATATATGATTACCACCGCAACGGCCTCGACATTATGGCCGACAATGCCGCCAGGGGCCGCAAAGCTATTTCGGCGCTGTTGCCCGCGCTAACGCAGTTGGACCGCCAGCGTTTAGGTGCCATGCTGCCGCTGGTGTTTTTTACGGCTAAAGCCGATGAGCTGGTATCATTATACGCCCATACCGACGCGCAGGACCGCATTGCCGCCATGAACATACTCACCCAGGCCGACCCGGCTAATGGTATTAAGTACCAGGTGCTGGCTAAGAATTAGTTGGCGGTTTGCAGCAGGCAGTTGGCAACAGTACCGGCTGGACCACCTGAACCACCTGGACCAGGGTGGACCACCTGAGCCACCTGAGCCACCCTGAACCCCGATAGCTACAAAAAGGATTAACCGGATCATTGTTGTTGGTTATAGTTTTTGAGTCGGCTGGCACTACGATGGGGTGTTTCACAAAACAGTGAAACACTATGAAACACTTATTTTACCAACTTATTGAAATACAGCGTTTTGATAAAATGGAGTGAAACACTTTGAATCACCCTATTCGTTAGTTTTTTTAAGTATAATTTTGCGGTTATATGCTGATAATGAAATAATTGCAAAAGGCCTGTTTTGGGCAGTTTTTACCGGGGGTGAATCACTAAAAGTGAATCACCTTATTCGTCCGGATTTTTAGCTGTGATATGTGGGTTATATGTTGATAATCAGGTTGATGTAAATTGGGTGGTTTTGGCGGGGTGGATCAGCCGGAGCAACCGCTTTTCGCCCGCGGGGGTTGGCGCATAGGTATTTTTATTTATGGCGTTGCCTGCGGCCCGCGCTGTACGCTTATACGGCTACATTAACAAAACAAATAAAACCTCCTCCACCTATAACATTCCCACTTTCACCCCCCATTTTAAACCATCTTATCTGCATCAACCCCAACACTTTAACAAATTTTAACAAAAAAATATTAAAAACTATTTGTATATACGAAAACTATCGTATATAATTGTACGAAATTAATCGTAGATAGGAAACTATGGAACTGAAACCAACCGAAAGCGAACTGGAAATATTGCAGGTAATATGGAAAAAAGGGCAATGTACCGTTAGGGATGTGCACGAAGAACTGGCCAAAACCAAGGACGCGGGCTACACCACCACCCTGAAGCTGATGCAGATAATGCATGATAAAGGATTGGTGGAGCGTGATACCACATCGAAAACGCATTTGTATAAAGCGGTGATCAGTCGTGAGCAGGCGCAAAACACGGCGCTTGATAAAATTTTAGATACGGTATTTAAAGGTTCAACCGCCGATTTGGTGATACAGGCCCTGGGCCAGCACCGCGCATCGAAAGACGAGATTGAGGCGATAAGGAAGTATTTGAAGGGGTTTGAGTAAGGAATGGTCGATGGTCCATAGTCGATGGTCCATGGAGCAGCAGCATTAAATAAAGTAAATAAAAAAAACAACCATGGACAATCGACCATGGTATATGGACTAAAAGAAAAAGATTAATTATGGAAAATATGTTTTACAACATCAGCCAGGTTTTGGGTATCACCATTATCCACTCGTTATGGCAGGGGTTAATTATTTATTTACTATTACGCATTTTATTTTTATGCATGCCGGCATTAACGGCGGTAAAAAAATATAACCTGGCCATTGTTGCTTTGTTAGGTATTACCACCTGGTTTGCCTGCACGTTTTGTATGGAAGCACGGGGCTTTAATTGGGATGCCGCAACAGCAGTTAGCGCATTACCACTAAATATGGGTATGAATGGCGCACTCCCGGCAGACATTAAAACTACCATTGTAACGCTGCCCGCACACCAGGCTACGTTTGCTGCCTATAAAACTGAACTTTATTATTCGCTTAAAGGCTACCTGCCGTACATATCAATTTTATATGCCATTGGGTTATTAGTTAACCTTGGTCAGTTGGGTTTGGCCTGGAACAGGATTAGGGTAATTAAACAAAATTTGCTGCCTGCCGAACTATTGCAGCAGCAGGTAAATAGTTTCGCACAGCAATTAAATATCAGCAAATACATCCATGTAAACTTTACCCAACTGGTTGATGTGCCTTGTGTGATAGGTTACTTTATGCCTATACTATTATTGCCGGTTACGTTAACCACCCAATTATCTGCCGATGAGGTAAAGGCTATATTTCTGCATGAGCTGGCCCATATTAAAAACAACGACTATCTGTTAAATATCATTCAGCAGATGATGAGCGTGTTATTGTTTTTTAACCCGTTTGCGCAACTGATCAATAAAATTATCAGCACCGAAAGGGAAAACCGCTGCGACGACCGGGTAGTGCAAGCTACAGGTAGTCCGCTGATATATGCGCACGCGCTTTTAAAGCTGGAAGAAACCCGGCAAACTAATCCTGAACTGGCACTGGCAGCAACAGGCAAAAAATACACCCTATTAACCCGTATAGAACGTATTATGAAAGCTCAAAAACCAATAGTTAACACCCGGCACCTGGCATTAGCCATTATTATTTTTATTGGAAGCATCGCCAGTATATCATGGCTTAGCCCCGGTATTACCCAACAGAAAACCACAACGCAGGCATCGGTTACTGAAAAACCAAATTCGGCACATGATATGCAACAATATCTTATAGATACTAAGAAGCTGGTAGATAAAGGAAAATATAAAGAGGCGCTGCAACGCGATATTTGGTTTCATAACCATGCGCTTGAATATAATAAAGGAATGAAAGGGGTACGACTTTCGTTTGCGCTTAGCGACTGGAAAAGACTGGCTGATATTTATCCGCCTGCTATGACGGCTTTTGTAAGCACCAGGGATCGCAAAACCCAGGAGCTTATAAATAATACCGGATCTCCGGATCTATTTGCAGATGTAGCGGCATTTAACCGCGAATTAAAGGATGATGCCAGGACTATCGCTCTGTTTCAATTACTCGTAAAAAACCATCCTGATGCCGCGCAGGGATACTGGCATGCTGTAAACAGGCAATTGTTTGCTGCTAAAAGGTACGATATCATACATAAATACATAGGCGACCCTATGAAAGAATTTGAAACAGCTAAAAGAATTTATAATAATAGCATGGCCTATTCTAATAATAAAAAAGACATGCGTTTTTCGGCACAATTTAAAGAAGCCAATAATAACATGCTTGTTAACCGCAGCATAGACCTTATACAATATGAACTGGCTGAAAAGGATATCAATTCGGCTAAAAAAATTCAACAGCAGGCTATGCTATTGGTTACGGATGATCGCCTGCGTAACGCTGTGCCGAATTAAAATTAATGATCAGAGGTTAGTTAATCAGGATAATAAAGTAGTCATTATAAAATATAACAGTTATGGAAAATCTGTTTTACAACATCAGCCAGGTTTTGGGTATAACCATTGTGCATTCGTTATGGCAGGGGTTAATTATTTACATCGCACTGCGCGTATTTATGCTGTTGATGCCGCGGGTACAGTCGGCAGTGAAATACAGGGTGGCCTGCGCGGCGCTGGCGGGTACGCTTTGCTGGTTTATTTATACTTTATTTACCGAGCTGGGGCATTATAACTGGCTATCGGCAAGCGCGCTGCAGATTGCGCCTATAACACTGCCGGCTATTTTTCACTCGGTAAGCGCCCCGGCAAATCGGTATTATATTACCATTGCCGGTTATATGCCTTATTTAACCATGCTGTATGTGGTTGGCCTGGTATTTAATACGCTGAAATTATCGCTGGCCTGGAACAGCATTTACCGCATACGCCAAAACAGCAGCAACGCAGGTTTTGAGGGTACGGTTAAACGCCTTGCGGCAAAGCTTAACCTTAAAAAAACGGTACAGTCCGCTTTTAACGAGTGGGTTGATGTGCCTTGTATTACAGGGTTTATTAAACCTGTTATACTGCTGCCGCTATCCATAACCTGCTACCTCAATACCGAAGAAATTGAAGCCATACTGCTTCATGAACTGGCCCATATTAAACGGAACGATTACCTGTTAAACTTTATTCAGCAGGTTATAGGCATTGTTTTGTTTTTTAACCCTTTCGCCAGGTTGGTTAATAAAATAATTAACGAAGAAAGGGAAAACTGCTGCGACGATATAGTTGTGCACGTTACCGGCAGTCCGTTTATATATGCACAAGCGCTGTTAAAACTCGAGGAAAACAAACAACACCAGTGGCAACTGGCCCTTGCCGCTACCGGAAAAAAGTATGAATTGTTACACAGAATTGAACGTATTATGAAAACCAACAACGAAACCATAAATATACGCCCGGTGTTAATTACACTGCTGGCGCTAACCTGCAGCATTAGCAGCATTGCCTGGCTAAACCCCGAAATTAAGGATGGTAAGCTGGCCCTTAAAAATATTACACCCGCAATGCGGCTGATATCATCGGCAATTACAACAAATAGTACCGTTGTAGTGCCGGCTATTAAGCCTGAAATAACTGTAGTGCCCACACCGGTGTACAAAAAAGATATAGTCATTGATGATAACGGACCATCAATTTTCACAACCCCTGAAGATACCGCTAAAAACAAAAAATTGAAGTATAAAATTGTTATTGAGGACGATAAGGGGAATAAAAAAGAGTATAACTCAATAGCCGATATGCCTGCCGAAGACCGTGACGAATTTTACAAAAATAACGGTGATGATTTCCATTTTAAAGTAGCTGATTCTGCTCATCATATAGCGTTGAGGAAATTTTCTGTAGACGATCAGGCTTTAGCTATGACCAGGAAATTTGACAGCCCCGAATGGAAGAAAAAACAAGCTGAGCTGGAAAAACTGGATGAGGAGATATCCAAAAAAATTAACAGTCCGGAGTGGAAGAAAAAACAGGAAGAAATGGAGAAAAAAGCCATGGAACTATCTAAAAAGTTTGATACCCCGGAATGGAGAAAAAAGCAGGAAGAATTGAGCAAGCAGGCTGAATTTATGCGCGATAGTATAATGAACGACCCGAAATTTAAAGTGCAAATAGAAGAAATGAAAAAGCTGGGCGAAGAGATGCGGAAAGCATATGATGGCACTGAATGGAAACAACAGGAAAAGAAAAAGCTGGACGAAGAAGTGCGCACTGCATGGAAACAACAGCAAAAAACGTATGAGGTGACCAAAACTATAAATGAGGATGGCAAAGAGAAAGAAGTAAGGATAAAAATTAAAAAGGAAGTTAAGGCACCCCGGCCACCACGGTCTGCAAAGCCAGACTCGCTAAAAACTGAGCGGCCTGCAAAAGTTGCCAAACCTGCCGCAAAGCCCAAGCCAACACCCAAACCACAAATGCCTTTATAATAGGATCAGTTAATAGTTAATTAAAAACAGGCCCGCGCGATGCGGGCCTGTTTTTTTGCATATAAACCCTCACGAAGTTTTATAAACTTCGTAAGGGTTTATGTATTTTAGTGACCTAAATAAGCAGCCGCCTTTATGCTCAAAAAGCTTAGTATAAGTAATTACGCCTTGATCGATAACCTCGAGATCAGTTTTGATAGCGGGTTGAATATCCTTACGGGAGAAACCGGCGCGGGTAAGTCTATTATACTGGGGGCGTTGTCGTTAATATTGGGGCAGCGGGCCGAGAGCCGGTACTTTTTTAACCAGCAAAAAAAATGTGTGATTGAGGGCACTTTTAAAATAGCCGATTTTCATCTCAAAACTTTTTTTGAAGATAATGACCTTGACTATGAGGCCGAAACAGTACTGCGCCGAGAAATATCATCCGATGGTAAGTCACGGGCATTTGTAAATGATACGCCGGTAAATTTAAACGCCATGAAACTACTGGGCGAAAAGCTGATCGATATACATTCGCAGCACGCCACACTGGAGATCAATGACCCGGAGTTTCAGTTGCTGGTAGTTGATTCAGTTGCCAAACATCCTGATCTGTTAAATGATTATCAAACCAAATACCGCGCTTATAAAAAATCAACAGCCAAACTACAGCAGTTAATAGACGAAAGCGATAAAGCCAAAGCCGACCTGGACTATTACCAGTTTCAGTACGATGAGTTGGAAAGGGCCGGCCTTGCAGCCGACGAACAGGAACAGTTGGAGCAGGAGCTTTACGCCCTGAACAATGCCGAAGAAATAAAACGTAACCTGTTAAGCGCCAATTACCTGGTGCAGGATAGCGACGCGGCGGCACTAACGCAACTACGCGAGGCCGGGCAGCAATTGGGCCAATTAACAAAATTTAATCCGGAGATAGAAGAATTACAACAACGGCTAAACAGCGCCATCATTGAGCTGAAGGATATATCCGCAGAAATTGAAAATATAGAACAACGCACCCATACCAATGAGGCGCGTGGCGCTGATATCAATACCCGCCTTAGCGTTATTTATAACCTGCAAAAAAAACACCGCGTAAACAGCAATGCCGAATTATTACGGTTGCAGGATGAACTGTCGGATAAAATACAGCAAGCTGTTTTTGGCGATGAAGCCATTGAGAAACTGCAACAGCAGCTTGGCGCCGATAAAAAGGAGTTGGAACAATTGGCGGCTCAATTATCAGCAAACCGGTTAACCGCTATACCCGTTATTGAAACACAGGTATTGCAGGCATTGGCAGAGATGGGTATGGGCAACGCGGCATTGGAAATTAATTGTACTACTGTATCGGAACTAACAAAGAATGGGGTTAACGAGGTAAAGTTTCTGTTCTCTGCAAACAAGGGCCATGCTTTGGCCGAGATGAGCAAGGTAGCATCGGGCGGTGAGCTTTCGCGGCTGATGCTGGGCATAAAGTCGCTCATCGCGAAAAACACGGCGCTGCCAACCATCATATTTGATGAGATAGATACAGGCGTATCCGGCGAAGTGGCCAATAAAGTCGGGCAGATAATGGAGCAATTGGCTGATAACTTACAGGTTATAACCATTACCCACCTGCCGCAAATTGCCGGTAAAGGCAACAGTCATTATTTTGTTTATAAGGACGATTCGTCGGCAACAACCTATACCCGCATTAAGCAATTAAATAAAGAGGAGCGTGTTGTAGAAATTGCCAAAATGCTAAGCGGCGATAAACCGGGCGAAAGCGCTTTACAGAATGCGAGGGAGCTGCTCGGTAGTTTGCAGTAAGCGGTTTGCAGTTAGCATATAAAAAGGGGTGTCATGCTGAGCCCCGTCGAAGCATGTAGGCAGGCCTTTACGCTCATGCTTCGAGAGCCTCCGCATAACACCACCCTGTAAATGATTATTATTATGAAAATTAAATTTCACTTCCCTACATTCTTAATTACTGCATCGGTATTTTCCCTAATTTTCCTGGTGGGATTTGTTTATAAACAACAGGATGGTTTAGGCTACATCATCAATCATGAAAAAGAAATTGCCCACGATGAACCCGGTCCGCATGACGGCGGCGGTAAAACTACGGCCTACCCTTTCTTCAGTAAGTTTAAAGATGCTAAGATGGCTTTCCGCAAAAGGGTATTGCAGCCGGGCTCAACCATCGGCTATCATTTGCAGGAGCAGCAGGAAATTTATTATATCATTAACGGCAAAGCCGAACTAACCACTAACGGCAAAACCATCACGGTAAGCACCGGCGATGCTATATTAACCCTGCCCGGTAATCACCACGGCTTAAAACCCGTGGGCACCGAGCCGTTAAGCATGCTGATAACTTACGAGAATTGAACTGTTAAACTGCCTGCTTTAAACTGCAAACTAATTTATAACTTTGCCTGCATTATAAACAAAAACAAACATGGCTTATAATTTATTAAAAGGTAAAAAAGGAATAATTTTTGGCGCATTGGATGAAAACTCTATCGCCTGGAAAACTGCCCAGCATTGCTATGCCGAAGGCGCCGAAATTGTATTAACAAATGCCCCCATAGCCTTGCGGATGGGCACCATTAATAAACTGGCCGAAGAAATAAAGGCCCCGGTTATCGCTGCCGACGTTACCGTTGGCGCTGACATTGAGAACCTGTTTACGCAAGCAATGGAACACTTTGGCGGGCCGGTTGATTTTGTTTTACACTCTATAGGTATGAGCGTTAATGTGCGCAAGGGGATTCCTTATTGCGAAAACAATTATGAGTTTACCCATAAAGGTTTTGATATATCGGCCCTGAGCCTGCATCGTGTGCTGCAAACCGCTATGAAAATGGATGCTATTAACGAATGGGGATCTGTTGTGGCTTTAACCTATATTGCCGCCCAGCGTGTATTCCCTGATTATAATGACATGGGCGATAACAAAGCGGTGCTTGAAAGCATTGCCCGCAACTTTGGCTACCATTATGGCGCTAAAAAGAAAGTACGTGTAAATACCATATCGCAATCACCTACACGCACCACTGCCGGATCGGGTGTTAAGAGTTTCGACGGCTTTTTTAATTATGCCGAAAAAATGAGCCCTTTAGGAAATGCTGATGCCGACGAATGTGCCGACTACTGCGTAACCTTATTCTCTGACCTCACCAAAATGGTTACCATGCAAAATCTTTTCCACGATGGCGGGTTCTCATTTACAGGTGTAACACCGGCCGTGATTGAACAGATGGGAAAATAGATAGGTGGCACGTTACAATGTTTAAACAGTAAAGGCTAACCGATGGGTTAGCCTTTACTGTTTAAGGTGAAAAAAGGGCATGCTTAATTAGATTGCAGCAATACCAATTTTACAAGAATATCATTAGCCGGTTGAACCGGGGTACCACCACCTGGTGGCTGTGAATATAGTACAAGATTACCTGGATAGTGAATATAGCTGTAGGCTGTATTATCATATACTTCGGGTATTTGCTCATACACACCTTTGTAATACGAAATATAAACCAGCGTAGCGCCATACGTATTAAAGTAACTGTTAATTTGAGCTGATTTAAGCGATACAGAATCTGCCTTACCATCAGTGGTGCGAACCCAGGCGCTTGCCGGAACCGTCATAAAATAAGTTTGGGCGGGAGCTACTTCGGTAATATATTTTTTGGTGCAGGAGGATAATGCCCCTACTATAAGCACGAGGCATACAATTGATAATAGTTTTTTCATAAGACGTAATTTTTACTTATACTAAGATTACCATAAAACGCAAAGGTTTAATGTTTAGTTTACTGAGTTAAAAAAAATAATGTCATGCTGAACTTGTTTCAGCATCTCACCACGTATGTATACAACATGCAGGGTGCTTACCTGTCAGTGGGATGCCGAAACAAGTTCGGCATGACGTAGTGGTAAAACAAAACAGCCCCCGATAACTCGGGGGCTGTTTTTATATAAAACTTAATTCTGCTCTTCCTGCTTTGGCTTTTTATTTGATTGCTTTTTGGCTGATATTTTTATCTCATCAGCTTCTTTATCGTAATCAATCAGCATGGTGTCGCCTTCGTTCATTTCGCCTTTCAATATTTCTTCGGCAATCGGGTCTTCCAGGTATTTCTGGATAGCACGTTTTAACGGACGCGCTCCAAATTGCGAATCATATCCTTTTTCGGCAATAAACTTCTTGGCATTATCAGTAAGCTCAATTTTATAACCTAAACTGTTAACCCTGCCAAATAAAGCAACCAACTCAATATCAATGATCTTGAATATTTCTTCTTCGCCAAGCGAGTTAAATACAATTACGTCATCAATACGGTTCAAAAACTCAGGGGCGAAAGCGCGTTTTAAAGCATTCTCAATCACGCCTCTTGAATGCGCGTCGGCCTGGTTGGTTTTAGCGTTAGTGCTGAAACCAACACCTTGTCCAAAATCTTTCAACTGGCGTGCGCCAATGTTCGAGGTCATGATAATGATGGCATTCCTGAAATCAACCTTGCGGCCTAATGAATCAGTTAATTGTCCTTCATCCAATACCTGTAACAGTATGTTAAATACATCCGGGTGCGCTTTTTCAATTTCGTCCAACAATACTACGGCGTATGGTTTGCGGCGCACTTTTTCTGTCAGTTGTCCGCCTTCTTCATAACCCACATATCCCGGAGGCGCGCCTACTAAACGTGATACCGCGAATTTTTCCATGTACTCGCTCATATCTATCTGTATCAGCGCGTCTTCGGTATCAAACATAAAACGGGCAAGTTCTTTGGCTAACTCTGTTTTACCAACACCTGTTGGGCCTAAGAATATAAATGAGCCGATAGGTTTTTTAGGATCTTTTAAGCCTGCGCGCGTGCGTTGTATGGCACGGGTCAGTTTCTTAACCGCATCCTCCTGTCCAATAATTTTCTCGCCTATCTTTTCAGCCATGTGCAGCAATTTCTGGCTGTCGGCCTGGCCAACTTTCTGTACAGGTATGCCTGTCATCATAGATACCACTTCGGCAACATTATCTTCAGTTACAGTATAACGTTTTGATTTTGTTTCCGCTTCCCAAACCGCCTTAGCCTGCTCCAATTCCTCCAGCAAATGCTTTTCGGTATCGCGCAGCTTGGCCGCTTCTTCATATTTCTGGCTGCGTACTACTTTGTTCTTTTCAACCTTTATCAGCTCAATTTTATTCTCAATATCCAAAATTTCCTGCGGAACATGAATATTGGTTAAATGCACACGCGAACCCGATTCATCCAAAGCGTCAATAGCCTTGTCCGGTAAAAACCTGTCGGTAATATAGCGGGTAGTTAATGTAACACAAGCTAATATAGCCTCATCGGTATAAGTTACACCGTGGTGCTCTTCGTATTTATCTTTTATGCGGGTTAATATCTCCACAGTTTCATCGGGCGTAGCCGGTTCAACCATTACTTTTTGGAAACGACGGTCTAAAGCGCCGTCCTTTTCAATATACTGGCGATATTCATCCAGCGTAGTGGCACCAATACATTGTATCTCTCCCCTCGCTAAAGCAGGTTTGAACATGTTAGAAGCATCAAGCGAACCTGAAGCGCCGCCTGCACCTACTATAGTATGTATCTCGTCGATAAATAATATTACATCCGGCGATTTTTCCAGCTCGTTCATTACGGCCTTCATGCGTTCTTCAAACTGGCCGCGGTATTTGGTACCTGCCACTAGCGAGGCCAAATCCAACGTAACCACCCGTTTGTTAAATAAAACACGCGATACTTTGCGCTGAACGATCCGCAATGCCAAACCTTCAGCAATGGCTGATTTACCAACGCCCGGTTCGCCAATTAATATCGGGTTATTCTTTTTTCTGCGGGATAAAATTTGCGATACACGCTCAATTTCTTTTTCACGACCAACAATAGGGTCAAGTTTTCCATCTTCGGCGGCGCGGGTTAAATCGCGGCCAAAATTGTCAAGCACAGGTGTTTTTGATTTAATATCTGATACTTTTTTAGGCTGATTAAATGCTTCTTCTTCCTTAAAATCATCCTCGCCGCCGGTTGATGAACCGGGCATTTCATCAGTCACGTTGTTTTTATGCGATTCAACCTCGCCTTTAAAAACTTCGTAGTTCACATTAAACTGCATTAATATTTGTGATGCGATATTATCCTCATCGCGCAAAATAGAGAGCAATAAATGCTCAGTACCAATTACATCGCTTTTAAATATTTTAGCTTCAAGGTAAGTTATCTTCAATACTTTTTCGGCTTGTTTGGTCAGCGGTATGCTGCCAATATGTACGTTAGTTCCAATAGTTCCTTTTACGGCATCTTCTACCGAGCGGCGCAGCCTGGCTGTATCAACAGCAAGTTCCCTGAGTAGCTTTATAGCCACACCGTCTCCATCGCGGATTAGCCCAAGCAAAAGATGTTCTGTACCAATATAATCATGCCCAAGGCGCAATGCCTCTTCCCTGCTATATTGTATAACATCTTTAACCCGTGGCGAAAATTTTGCTTCCATATATATCCTTACTCTTAAATACGCTCTAATTTATAAAATAGTTGCTATAATCAGAACGAGTTGTTTCTCAACTTATCAACAATATTGTTGCCAACTTTTCCGTCCAACCATAAACAGACATTATTATGATGTGCAATGTATTAAAACTTAAACTTTATACAAGTTTTTACGCAAAAAATTACGTTTTATTTCAGCTTATATATAGTTATACGTTGATAATTACATATTGGATGACTTGAACAACAAATAGTTTAATCAATTTACTGTGATTTTATTGCCCAAAACGAGACAATTAGGCAATACCGTCATTATATATGACAGAAGGACAGGCGGCACTATAAAACTTACGAAGTTTTATAAACTTCATAAGTTTATGGGAGACTTTTATTGTAGCACATAATCCAGATTCTCTGTAATACGTTTACCATCCTTAATAAATGTATCTATATATAATTGGATGCGTTGCTTTGCAACCTCAAGGTTTGTATTATTCAGGTTGATATTTAAAAGATCAACAAACCACGGAAACTTAACCTCGCTTAATACATAAACATTCGCTATTTCGCGGGCTATGGGCAGGGTAGTGGTTTTTGAAGCGTCAAAAACATCCTTATTGCTTGCTTTAAGTAATTTGGCATATTCTTCGTCCATTAACCGGTCAAATACGGCTTGGGTAAATATATCACCTGCTTTTATACCGGTTTCGGCATCGTCTTCTGTAAATACGGCGCCTTTGTGCAGCCACTCCCATAAAATACTTAAACGAATCTCGCCGGTGGCCATATCTTCCATCAGGTATAAAACATCATCGTTGCCAAAAAAGTCGGCAGCTTTTAGGGCAGCGGCCTGCATGCCCTGGCCAAATGCGTTGCCATATTGTATGGCAACACTTAACAGGTTCCTCGCTCCGCGGATGGTTGTTGGCGCAGGCTCAATCAATATCAGCCCGTCAGCATCCTGCTGCGAATAAGTAAGGCGCGCAAACTTCCTTCCCAATTGGTTCGCCTCGCCAACCTTCTCCCAAACGGGCCTTACAATATTCACCATTTTCCAGTGGGCAACCCATTTTCCGCTGGCGCCTTCACGTTGTTCGCGCTTAGCGCCTGCTATGGCTTTTTCCATGCTGGCAGCTACGCCTTCTGCCGAACCTACGGGGATATTAGGCTCCATGCCACCCTGCCATAAAGCAAAATTGCCTTTGTTATCCGGTGTATTTACTGCACGGCGCACCCTGTCCTCATAATTGCGCATGTAACCATACGTCATCATAACCGATTCTATATTCGGGTTAATAAATCCCTTATCCCAAGCCATAGCGTCGGCTACGCTGTTGATATAATCCCAGCGCCCGGTATTGTATCCCACAAAATGCCTTCCCAATACGGCCCTTATTTCCATTAACTGATAGGTAGCCTCCAGTTGCTCAACCAGTAAATAAACTTTGATGGTACCAACTTCCAGCCCCAGATGATTTTCAAGGGCGGTAAGCATTTCATTCCAAACGGCAGCCTCGGCGGCTTTTTGTATTTTAGGCAGATATAATACTATGGATGAGCCTGACTTTTGTAATTCCTTATAATTATTCACTACATATAAGGTCATATCAACAATTGAAGCTGCCATCGCCACGCCATTTGCATCGCGGATATGACGGTCATCCAGGTGCAGCCCGCGGGCACGGAATATTTTTGTGGTAAAATCAAGCTGTTTTTTCCAGTCGGTAATCGTACTGTGGCCCAAAAACCCGGTTGCCCATTCATTCATTTGTGCGGCTACCTGTTCGGCAACCTTTAAAAATAGTGGGTCTTTACTTATAGCGAGCTTTAAGTTTCGCTGGTTATCAAGCGACATGGCACCGGTTTGCCCCAGGGCATCTTCTCCGTCAAACATCCATCCATCGGCACCCGAAAGCAACGCGTAGGCCACATTACGTATGCTGCTTTCTACCGGCGCGTCCGGTTTAGCCGCGGGGCCTGTACCCTGTATCCATTGCCGTTGAAGATCGTACGGAATAACCGAGCCTTCAAACTTCCCATCACGGGCATCCTGTACTTTTATGTTTGTACGGGGGATATAACTTTCGGGGTCAAGAAATGCAATGCGCTGTTTGTTTTTTGAACGCTGCGCCCTTGCCTGAACGCGCACGTCCATTACTTCTTTAATAATAGTATTGAAATGAGCCAACGCTGAAAGCGCCGCCAATGCTTCGGGTGTATATATGTCACTATAAATTTCCTGCAGGTTATCCCTTATCTCGATAGTGTTAGCCATTGATTATGATTTTTTTATTACTGTTATGATTTAATGATAAATACGGTCATGGTTAAAGGCCCATGCGCGCCAAGTACTAATGCCTGTTCAATATCCGCGGTTTTTGAGGGGCCGCCAATAAAACCGCCAAAGCCGTAGTCATTGGTACCTATTTGGGCGTAAGCATCGTGCATAGAAGCTACAATGCTGCCGGCATCCAATAAAACAGCCAGGTGCTGGCATATATAAGGTATAATGCGCTGCCCCATTACCTCTTCGGTTAACCATACCGCGCCATTCTCGGCAACCGCTAACGGCGCTTTAATAATAGCCAGTTCCACATCATCAAATGAATGCGGATCGGCTGTTGGCGAATATAGTTCGGCTATGCCATCCAATTCAGGCAGGGTGGTTAGTATCCGTTTTTCTGTATCAAAGTTCTGACCGATGAATTCCTTTACCTCATTGAGGCTGTTTACAGCATATACCTCGCCGCTAATAGATTTGAATGTATCCATATAGGCTTCAACCATATCCTCAAACTCCACGTTAAAAATACTGATGTCTGGCAGTGGCGATGATTCCGGCTGATTATGCAAAACAGCCTGTAATATAATATCTCTGCTCTCCATAGTTAATTCTCCTTTTTAGTTTGTGTTTTAGCATACCATTCGCTAAATGATTCTTTTGGCCCGTCGGGCATTTCGCGCTGTTTATACCAGGGGTTAAATTTATTGTTGATGGCAAATGGAGCGTAATGTAAAAACCACCTGCCTGTTTTACCTGCGGCCTGGTAAGCGGTTGGCGATGAGAGTGTAAAAGCCATTGCCTTCATGCTCAATGCCTTTGAGTTGGCTACATAACCCTCCTTTACAACCACCTGTCGCCATTTATACAATTGGTCGTGTATATTTATTTTAACCGGGCAAACATTTGAGCACGAGCCGCAAAGCGTGGAGGCAAACGGCAGGTCGGCATGTTTTTTCATGTCCAGGTTGGGGGCTAAAATGGCCCCAATTGGCCCGGTAATGGTATTATGGTAGCTTAACCCGCTGCCTTTTCTGTAAACAGGGCAGGTATTCATGCAGGCACCACACTTAATACATTTAAGCGAGTTACGAAAATCTTCACGACCTAATAAACGACTTCTGCCTGCATCAACCAAAATAAGGTGCATCTCCTGTCCCGGCCGTGGTTTTTTATAATGGCTGGAATAAATGGTTATGGGCTGGCCCGTTGCACTTCGTGCCAGCAATCGAAGAAAAACACCTAAATGCTTTTTTTCAGGAACGATCTTTTCCAGGCCCATTGAGCATATCTGCACTTCGGATAGGTGCGCGCCCATATCGGCATTGCCTTCGTTGGTGCATACCACATACTCACCTGTTTCGGCAACAGCAAAGTTGGCCCCGGTAAGCGCCGCGCGGCGGGTAAGAAATACATTGCGCAAATGCTTGCGTGCCACCCGTGTTAAAGCGGTAGGGTCTGACAAGCCTTCTTCGGTACCCAAATGGGTATGAAATAAAGCGCCTATTTCTTCTTTTCGTTTATGAATGCAGGGCAGTACAATATGGCTGGGTGGTTCATTATCAATTTGCTGGATGTATTCGCCAAGGTCAGAGTTGATCACGCCGATACCGCGCTCCTCCAAATATTCATTCAGATTGCACTCTTCGGTAAGCATCGATTTACTTTTAACCATTTCGGTTATGTTCTTTGCCTTCAGGATGGAATACACTATCTGGTTATGTTCATCGGCATTTGATGCCCAATAAACCTTAACACCATTCTTTTTTAAATTAGCTTCAAATTGCAGCAGGTAGGCCTGTAAGTTCGAGATCACATTCAGCTTAATAGCCGACGCGGCCTCGCGCAACTCCTCCCATTGGGGTGTTTTGTTGGCCTGCATATCGCGCTTTTGCCTTATCCACCATAAAGCGCCGTCGTGCCAGTCGGCTTTTTCCCTGTCCTGTATAAATTCCTCTGCAAGCTCGGCATGCTTTTTCGTTCCGGTATCTCTCATAATGCTGCGTTTAGAATTTCTGCAATGTGTATGATCTTAATGTTACTTTCGTCCCTGTTCAATATCCCTTCCAGGTGCATCAGGCACGAAAGATCGGGCGAGGTAATGTACTCCGCGCCGTTTTTGGTATGATCTATAACCCTGTCTTTTCCCATTTTTACCGATACAGCTTCTTCGGCAACACAAAATGTTCCGCCAAATCCGCAGCATTCATCCCGGCGGTCAAGGGTAACTAATTCGAGGCCGTCAACCAGGTTCAGTAACTGCTCGGGTTTTGAAAACGACGGGCCAACCAATTCGCTCATTTTTGCCAGGTGCAGGCCCCGCAGGCCATGACAGCTTTGATGCACCCCCACCTTATGCGGAAAACGGGCATTCAGTTTATCCACCTTCAATATGTCAGTCATAAACTCAACCAACTCATATATATTCTCACGAATGGTTACGGCTTCTTCGGGCGCGTTATCCGAATGCAAATGATCCTTGATATGCAGCACACAACTGGCCGATGGCGCTACGATATAATCAAAACCCGTAAAATTCTCAATAAACAAATCATTACATCCCTGCGAAAGATGCTCAAACCCCGAATTGGCCATTGGCTGCCCGCAACAAGTTTGTTTGGGCGGATAAGCCACATCAACACCCAATTTTTGCAGCAATTGTAAGGTTGCTTTAGCAGCATTGGGGTAAAGCTGGTTTACATAACAGGGTATAAAAAGGCCTACAGTCATAGTATATTTTTGTTATTTATATTTTTAAAAGCCCCTCTCCATTGGAGAGAGGTTGGGGTGAAGTTTATTTTACTACCAAATCCATAAACGGCATAACGTATGCCTGTAATGTAACCAGCAGTCCCACCAACGCGGCCAAAAACAGGCTATGTACAAAAACATAACGCAAAATATCACCCTCGTGCCCGTACCAGTTGGTTGCAGTACTGGCTACCACGATGCTTTGCGCATCAACCATTTTGCCCATTACGCCGCCCGAGCTATTGGCCGCGGCCATTAAAATAGGACTAACATGGGTTTGCTTAGCCGTAATAACCTGCAGGCTGCCAAATAAAACGTTCGACGCCGTATCCGACCCGGTTAAAGCCACGCCGAGCCACCCCAGCATGGTGCCGAAAAACGGATACATTACGCCTGTTGCAGCAAGGGCAAGCCCAAGCGTAGCATCGCCACCGGAGTATTTGGTAACATACCCCAGCGCCAGCATAGCCGCAATGGTAATTAATGAAAAGCGCACCCGCCAAATAGTTCGCAGATACGTTTGGGCCATTTCTTTGATGGAATAACCCATTACAAAAGCAGCAATGATGGCTGCCAGCAAAATCCCGCTGCCTGTTGCCGATATCCAGTTTAATTTAAATATCGCTTCTTCGGGTTTAGTTGGTTTTGCTAATGTGGGCGCAGGTACAATAGGCGGCGTGCGTGAAACCGCATTGTGCAAGTAGGCAAATTTATATTCAGGAGCAGCAATTCCGTTCAGTTTTGATTTAACAAATGGCAGGCCCCAGGCAAAAATGAAAAGTGTTAGTAAAATCCACGGTAACCAGGCCTGTACCATTTTTTTACGGTCGGTTGTTACTTCCACTGCTTCTATGTTCATTGCTGCATCTTGTTCGGGCAGTTTCCAAATGGTTTTCGGCTGCCAGAATTTCAACAGTATTATTAAAGCGACCATGGAGCAAATTGAGGCCACAATATCAACCAGCCACGGGCCATGAAAGTTTGAAATTAAAAATTGTGGGATGGCAAAAAATATCCCGGCCACAAAAGCGGCAGGCCAAACCCCTAACATACCACGGAAACCCACCATAGCCGTAACTACCCAAAATGGCACTATAAATGAAAAAAGAGGTAATTGCCTTCCTATCATGGCAGAGAGGTGCATCAAATCGAGCCCGGTAACGGTTGATAGCGCCAAAACAGGTGTACCCAAAGCGCCAAAAGCAACCGGGGCGGTATTGGCAATAAGCGATAAGCCGCAAGCCGCAAGCGGCCTGAAACCTAATTGTATTAAAATTGCCGCTGTAATAGCAACAGGTGTACCAAAACCTGCCGTCCCTTCAAAAAAGGCCCCGAAAGAAAATGCGATCAAAATTACCTGTATCCTTGGGTCGGGGGCGATGGTGGCCAGGTTTTGGCGGATAATGGCGAACAGCCCCTTATCTACCGTTAGCTGGTATAGAAAAATTAAGTTTAAAACGATCCACCCTATGGGGAATAATCCATTGGCGGCTCCGAACAATGTTGTAGCAGTGGCAATACTGATGGGCATGCGATAGATCAGCACAGCAACTAAAAAAGCCGCGCTTAAGCCAAATACGGCAGCAAAGTGAATACGTATTTTAAATATCGCTATTGAGCTCAACAGCAAAATAATAGGGATAGCCGCCACCAAAGTTGATAAAAAAATGTTGTGCAGCGGATCGTAATTTTGTGACCAGGTCGTTTCCATACAATTGTTTCTTAGGTTTAATATTGGTTATATCAATTATTACGTAACATTCATCAAACTTCTCATAATATGAAATGAATGTATTTGAATTTTGAATACAAAATGCAATGTAATATCTTTTTTACCTCCAATGTTTTATATTGGATATTATTCTGATTCCTTTAAATGCTCAACCAATAATTTGCGCGAATTGTGAACATGCTGCCTTAACTCCTGCTCCGCAAGTTTGGGGTTTCCGCTTTCAATGGCCTTTAATATTTTTAAGTGCTCGGGCAATGTTTCCTCAGGGGCCCTAACCAGGCCGGCCTGTACCACCTTGGCGTAAATATTGCCAAAAAAGTACATCCGCTTTAACATGGCATTGCCGCATAAATCAATTATGGTTTGATGAAACTTGGCATCAGCCTTTCGGTATTTTACAATATCAATCTCTCCTGATAAGAACGGTTCCATCAGTTTCTGCAATCTTTGAACGTATGAGGCGTTCTTTTTTTCGGTTAACAGGTTAACGGCCATTCCTTCCAAACATTCGCGGCAATCAAAAACCTCAACCATTTCGCGCCAGTCCATATTTTTTACAAACATGCCGCGCCTGGGTATGCTTTCAACCAGCATTTCATACTCCAGCATTTGCAAAGCCTTTAACAGCGGGGTACGGCTTACCCCCAATTGTTTTGCAATTTTTTCCTGTACAATTTTTTGCCCCGGTATAAGCTCGTGGGTAAGGATCATATCCTTTAACTTTTTGTATACGGGCTGGCTTAACTCTAAATGCTCAATCATCATGCATTTTAACTTTTGCTTTTTGAATGCAAAAACAAATATAATTTTTTACTGCAATAACTAAAGTTTTAATTGTTTAGTCAACAAAAAAAAGCTGCCTGTTAATCTGACCATAATTAGAAAGAGCGCCTCCTGCACTATCCGGTTCACTTCATCCAAGCCAACCACAACCATTCTATTATAAAATCAACGGTTCATCAAGTAATTACACCACTTGATGTAAAATAATATGGCGCAAGCCGTTCTTTATCTTCTTTCGTGTCATTATTCATCAACAACAATTAAAAATAACAGCATGAAAAATCACTCCCATCACGACGAAAACTTATCCCCTGAAATTAATAATGACGGTATTGATCGCCGTGGCTTTTTAGAATGTATGGCATGGGCCGGTACGGGCGTGCTTTGGATGATGAGCGGCGGCATCCTGAAATCGTACGGCATGAGCCAGATGATAGATAAAACCACCGGTACCCTTAAAAACGGGTTATTGGTGCCAAAAGCCGATTTCAGCTTTGTACAGATAAGCGACAGCCATATCGGGTTTAATAAAGCCGCCAACCCTGATGTGGTGGGCACATTGAATGCAGCCATTTCAAAGATCAATAATATGCCTGTAAGGCCGTCATTCGTACTGCACACCGGCGACCTGTCGCACCTGGCGCAGGCTGATGAATTTGATACGCTGGAGCAAAGCCTGAAAAGTGTAAAAACAGAGAAGATATTTTATGTGCCCGGCGAACACGATGTAACCGATAACGGCAAATTATACCTGGAGCGTTACGGTAAAGGCACCCTTGGCGATGGCTGGTACAGCTTCGACTCGAACGGCGTTCATTTTGTAGGCCTGGTGAATGTTACCAACCACGTTGATGGTGGCCTGGGTTATTTGGGACCCGACCAGTTAAAATGGCTTGAGAGCGATCTGAAAGGCTTATCAAACAGTACGCCTGTTGTGGTTTTCGCGCATATACCGCTTTGGGCCATATACCCCCAATGGGGTTGGGGTACGGATGATAGTGCACAAGCATTAGCGCTGCTTAAACGTTTTGGCTCGGTATCGGTTTTAAATGGCCACATACACCAAACCATACAAAAGGTTGAGGGCAACATTACTTTTCACACGGCCAATTCAACTGCGTTCCCGCAGCCCGCACCGGGCGCGGCCCCTTCGCCGGGACCAATGAAAGTGCCTGCTGAGAAACTGCGCAGCATGCTGGGCCTAACCAGCGTAAATTATGTGGAGCATGACCATACACTGGCTATAACAGATACCCCGTTGATGGAAGCCGGCGCTGCAACTGATCAGAAATAACAGGCAATTATAAAATCAGAAAAACATTATTTATGAAAAAGACTATGCTATTGCTGCTGGTACTACTATTAACCAAAATGGGCTGGGCGCAATACAAGCCGGTTGAGCAGGGTTCGACCATGAAATTCACCATAAAAAACCTGGGCTTTGGAGTTGATGGTTCATTCAGCGGTTTTGATGGTACCATTAATTTCGACCCGCAGAACCTATCGAATAGCAACTTCGATGTAACCATTAATGCCGCCACTGTAAATACCGATATTAAACTGCGAGACGAAAATTTAAGGAGCGACGGCTATTTCGATGTTAAAAATTATCCGCGTATCCGCTTGTCATCGGCAAAGGTTACCGCCACCGGTAAAAGCGGGATTTATTTGTTAACAGGGCAGCTAACCATTAAAGGTAAATCGGGGCCTGTAGCCTTTCCTTTTTCCGCCACGCCATCGCCCGACGGGTATATTTTCAAAGGGTCATTCAAAATGAAAAGGAAGGATTTTAACATTGGCGGAACAAGTACCATAGCAGACGAGTTGGAAGTAACGCTGAATGTTGTTACAAAAAAGGCGTAGAGATATTAAAAATTTATCCAGTGAAAATAAATAAAAAATTGGCCGTTATTATAACGCTTGCGACTACCGTAACCATTACCGCCGCTGCCACCATTGACCATACAGAACCGGTGCGTTATACCAATTTAAAAGTGCTGCCAAAAAATATCAGCTCGAAAGTATTGCAGGGGATTATGGTTGATGATTTCCAGGACGGTCTGGGCGTAACCTGCAACTTTTGCCATGCCAACGCGAAAAGCGGGCATGGGCTTGATTTTGCCAGCGATGCCAAACCCGAAAAACAAATAGCCCGCGTAATGATGCGTATGACCATCGGTATCAATAAAAAATACCTTAAATTAAAGCATCCGCAAATTGGCGATGCCGCGCTTATTATATCATGCAACAGCTGCCATAAAGGCCAGGCATTCCCCGAAGGTACCGAACCGAAATAATTAAAAACAAAATGCTTTTATTAACTTACTCCCTATTAAAACCCGAATATTGAAAATAAATAAAGTAGTATATCACCTCCTGTTTTGGCTCGCGGCCTATTTTTTCTGGATATTCATTTTCAGGAACGGGGCTTTGGTGCTTACGCATACTATTACCATACAATTCTGTTACCTGGCTTTTATTTCGGCAAATTATTATTTCAATTCGTCGTATACCATCCCCTATTTGCTCAATAAAAAGAAATATGTAAAGTTTGGGTTATTGTTTATTTCGGGCATTGCAGTAACCTCGCTATTGCGGATACCGGTATCCATGTTTGTAATTACCCATATTTTTAAGGTTGCAAACCCGGTGTTTAACTACCTGGTTATTTTTCGCGATTCGTTTATCAATATCTTTTTTTGGGTAGTATGTATCCTGGCGGCTAAAATGGTGATCGAAAAGATAAGGTCGCAGCTATATATTGAACAAATTGAAAAAGAAAAAGCCACCAACGAGCTTAATTTTTTAAGGGCGCAGTTTAACCCGCATTTCCTGTTCAACTCTATCAACTCTATTTACGGGCATATTGATAAATCCAATAAAAATGCAAGGGAGATGTTACTGGTATTTTCTGAAATGTTGCGTTATCAGTTGTATGAATGTAATGTTGAACAAATAGCCCTTGAAAGCGAAATTAATTATATGAAAAACTACATTGCCCTGCAAAAAAGCAGGATAGATGAGCGGATACAAGTTTCGTTATGTGCCGATGACATAAACGGGCAGATCAATGTTGCACCGCTGCTTTTTATAGCCTTTATTGAAAATGCTTTTAAATATGTGGGCTTTAACGAGCATAAGCAAAATCGGATAGCTATTAGCCTTAAATATGGAAACGGAAACCTGGTTTTTAAGGTGTTCAATACAAAGGATACCTTTGTTAACCAAACTGAAAAGTCATCAGGATTGGGCATCGCCAACACAAAAAGAAGGCTGGAAATATTATATCCCAAAAAACATGAGCTTATACTGGTTAACAACGAAGATGATTACGAGGTTACCTTAACTTTATTGGACGTATGATTTTAAATTGCATCATTATTGACGACGAGCCCATAGCACGGAAGCTTTTACAGGAGTATATAGAGGAAACTGATTTCCTTGTTTTGGCGGGCACTGCCGAAAACCCTTTAAAAGCCGTCAGTTTGATTAATGACCTTGATGTTGACCTGGTGTTCCTTGATATTAATATGCCAAAAATGAACGGGCTGCAATTTTTACGGTCGGCAGTAAACCTGCCTATGGTGATCATCACTACCGCCTATGGTCAATACGCGCTCGAAGGTTTTGAAATGGCTGTTGTTGATTACCTGGTAAAGCCTTTTTCGCTGGATCGTTTTTTAAAGGCAACCCAAAAGGCGCTGGAGCTAAAAACTTTAAAACATAAACAAGGCGCCCCCACAAAAGCCGATACCGGATATTTTTATGTAAAGTGCGATGGAAAGATTGAACGCGTTGTATATGACGAATTGTTATACGTTGAAGCTATGGCCAACTATGTAACGCTTTATACCTTGAATAAAAAACTCATTGTGTACTTAACTATAAAAGGCATACAGGAAAAGCTGCCGGCAGATATCTTCCTGCAAGTACATAAAAGTTATATTGTTAACATAAACCAGGTAACTACCATTGAAGGCAATATGCTAAACCTGGGCGTCACAAAGATTAGTATTGGGCAAAGTTTTTATGACCAGGTGATGGACAGGATTTTAAAAGGAAAGCTTTTTAAAAGATGATATTTCAATACTAACTCTTCTTTTTTCTTTCCCCATAAATAGCGGCCAGGTCAATAGGTGCGCAGTCCTTTATTAATTCTTCTACTATGGGTAAAGGCATTTCGGCAGCGGACTTGAAATTGATACAGCCTTTTTGAAATTTAGCTTTATCCAATAGCTTGCTATACTTGCCGTAAATTACCGGGGAACCATACATCGGCAAAACATGCAGCGACATATAATCTTTAACACTAGCCAGCCCATATTTAAATATTTTGCAGTTATATATGATCATATCCTTCCCCATCATTTTACTCACTTCTGCAATTACCGTTTTGTCGTTATTGGTAATAATGCCGTGGATATTGGTTAAAAGCTCTTGTCGTGTCGGGTCCTGTTCCGCGATGTATTCGGCTGGTGTCATGGCAATTGTTAATTAGTTGTAGCAAGTTAAAAATATTTCCTGTTTTTATCTAAAACAAAAAACCCTGCCGATAAATTGTCGGGCAGGGTTTTTCTTTATTTAAATAGTAATTACATCGGCTCCACTATTTTCCAACGCAGATCATCGCGGGTTTTCAGGTCGGCGGGTTTAATTGGGTCGGCTACCTGTATTATGGGTGAGTCGGCTGTGGTTAAGCTGTTGCTGCTTAATGCCTTGCCGCTTACTTTATTAATAATGCGGCAATAACCGGTCCCATCCCATTCCAAATGCCATTTTGCATAGTCAGATCTTACGTCCGCGGTTTGAATTATAGCATCATCAGGCGCGCGGCTCAACACTTTGCCCGATAGCCTGCTTTTTATATTAAAATAGCTATTGCCTTCATTAGGCACGTATACCAGTTGCCACTCGCCGTTGGTTGCTTTATCGTCGGCGGTTTGCACCAAAGGTGTTTTTGCGGTTTTACTTTGGTTAGTAAGCATTAAGCTGCTGGCCTTATTTTGTATGCGGTACCATTTTTTCTCATCAAATGGCGAGATTGGGATGATACGTGTAATAGGCGTGTGATTTTTCAGCATATGTGATGCCGTACCCACCAAACGCAGGTAATAATCGCTGGTAGCTCCATCAAACGTAAGGAACGGATACTGCACAGGGGGATGATTAGTGGTTTTCATGATCTGGGTGCCCTCGTTGATCTCATCGAACATGCAAATAAACGCGCTGTTTATGCCCGCCTTTTGGGCAGCCACAAACTGTGCCCATAAGTAATTGCCGGTACGGCGGGGTACAGTTGGCAATCGTCCCGGCGGCGGTGGTGCCCCGGCTATGTTGGTACCCGAATTGATGGTAGGCTGAAACACCACGCCATGCGCCTTACACATAGCCATATCGTCGGCCCATGAGTTAATGCTGTTGGGTACTTTGTATCCGCTGGCCGGGTCAACCGTAGCACGACCAACGCTCCAGGGCTGTAAGCCACCCATGCGCATCAGCATAGCCTGGAAAGCGGGTGTTCCATTTTTTCTCCACTTATCATCCACACCCGCTAATATAATGGCCTGGTATTTACCCGGCGCCTGTAAAAAATCAATAACCGCATTCATATAATCAGGCTGTGATGCAGGGCGCTCAGGGAAGAAGCCCCATATCTGTAATACCGGTTTGCCGTTTTGGTGCATGTAGCGTCCTTTGGTGCTGGTAACACCTTCATCAACCATTCGTTTCCAGTTGGATATCATGATCTTATAAACGTCCTCTTTGGGTATTAAGGTGGCCGCAGTGCGGCTGGTAAACCCGCTCATATCCCACATAAATGCCCAGGTGCGGCCCGTAGCTTTTGCGGCGGCCTGTACATTATGCATAATGGTATATACGGTGGTGGTATCATAAGCCTGCTTTCCGTACGGGAAGTGGTCGCAAAACTCTGATAGCCATACGCCGTCAACCCCATACTTCTTCATCCATTGAAAGTGGCGCATTACGGCTTTGGCGTTTTGGGCGCTGTACAGATAAGCCTGGCTGCCATCAGGCAAAGTATAGTTAGGTACAGGAGTTTTTTCGTCGGCCTTGTACTCGCTCATATCGGGCCACATATCAAAGCCTGGGCGCATAACCGCTCCGTTGGCACCGTTCCCGCTAAATAAATGCGACCATCCCTGACGCGTATCCTTAGGGTTATCGCCCGGGTTGCGGAACCAGCCCTGGTAGCCGGCCATTATCTTATTGTCCCAGGTGGTAGCATCAACTACATCGGCGGCTATACCTGCTTTTGCTTTTTTCTTAACCGCCTGGGCATTTGCCGGCGAGTTAAAAATAGCTGCCATAAGCAGCATAACCGACGTGCATTTTAAAAGCACGTACTTTTTTTGAGGTGACATATATTTGTTTTAATGAATTGGTTTAAATGCTTATTAAGAGATTAAGCAAATTAAGATATTCATTATGACAGTTCATTGCATTTTGTATTCAAAAATTGGAATGTAGCAAAAGAATTACGAATACGTTTACGGGAATGGCAGGGTATTAGGCCACAAGCTTACATAACCGGTTTCTATCCGCCCAACTTCACCAGGTCATTCTGTATAGCATACAAAACCAGCCCTGTGCGCGATTTGAGGTTAAGTTTTTGGAACAGCGCATCGCGGTAATTATCAACGGTGCGGGGGCTAACAAACATTTGGTCGGCAATTTCTTTATAGGTGAGTTCGGTGCAGCATAGCTTTAAAAAGGCGATCTCGTTTTTAGAGAATGCGGGCTCAGGTTCGGTAGCGGCTATCGAACGTATCATTTTGCCCGAAACCAGTTCATTAATGTACATGCCTTTTTCAAAAATAACTTTTATAGCCTCGTGTACCTCGCTCGGTGCCGATTCTTTTAGCAAATAACCGCAGGCGCCGCATTTTATCATGTTTATTACGGCCTTGTCATCCTCAAACATGCTTAGCGCTAAAACCTTAACGGTAGGGTAATTTTGTTTTAACCACGCGGTTGCCCCGTAGCCGTCAAGCACAGGCATATTAATATCCATTAATATTACCTGCGGCAGAGGGTGTTGGGTTATTAACTGCTGCAACTGGTACCCGTTATCGGCTTCAAATAAAACGTGCAGGTCGGTAAACTCGCGCATTAAAGCGGCAACGCCGTTACGGAACAGGGTGTGGTCGTCAACTATAGCTATACGGATGGGAGCGGTTTCCATTTTTAAGGATAAGGGATTATTACACTTATACGGGTACCTTCATTTTGCAGCGACCATATGGTTACCTCGCCGCCAACTATGCGGGCGCGTTTTTGCATGTTTTGCAGCCCCATGCCGTTATGGGCTGCATGCAGGCTAAGGGCGTCAAAGCCTACGCCATTATCATCAATATGCAGTTCCATATTTTGCGCAATGTAGGCTAATTTAATATTGATCTTCGTAGCAAACGAATGCTTTATAATATTATTCATCACCTCCTGCAATATACGGAACAGGATAAGGTCTTTATCAAGATTGCTGGTGGCCGGCATTTCGCCTTCGTGTAAATAATCGACCTGGTATTTGCCCGATTTTTCTATCCAGTTTATTTCATGGCAAATAGCTTCCGACAGGCCTACGCCCAGCAATTGGTCGCCTTGTAATAGTTTGCCCAGCAGGCGCATTTCTTTAATGGAGCGGCCTGTAAGATCAATAGCGGCATCAATTTTTTCGCGGGCTTTGGTAAGGTCGTCCAGTTGTATTGAGCTTAGGGTGAGCGAGCTCAGGCTCAGCAACTGGCCAATGTTATCGTGCAGGTCGGCGCCAATGTTTTGCATAGTTTGCTCCTGTACCTCGAGCTGCGTTTTAACTATCTCGGCATCAAAAGCAAGCTTCATCTGTTCTTTTTCTTCAATATGTTTTATTTTACGGCGATTGTAAACTAAAATATACAGAATAACAAAAACAGGCGCCAATAAAAATATCAGCGTAGCTATTAAAATTAACTCCTGGATGTGGTTAGCCATTTTTTGCAAATAAATGAATAACTCCAGCAACTATACAGAATAACTGTAAGTGCTGTGAATATAAAATAGGTAATATTATGCCCTGCAACACTTACATCCTGTAAAAACGATAAAAACAGGTTAACCACGGTACTGCCAAAGTAAAAGAACAGCGCCCCGGCTACCCACCAAAACGGAGCAGACCGTTGCAGGTCGATGGATTGTTCGTCTTTAATAAGCAGGTAATAATAATAAAAGCAGTACACCACAAAAATTACCGACATAACGGTTGCTGTGAGGTTGTTAAAAACAAAAAATCCATGATCGATCACTTCATATACATATAACAGCAATATTAAAGCAAGCCCGCTTAAAAAAAGGGGCCTGCTGTTAATGTATTTGCCTATTATATTACTGAACATAAAGCTGGTAAACGAAGCCTCAAAAACCAGGAATATATTGTATACCCACTGGTTATGCTGATGCGCATGCTTTAATAATTTACCGGTGATCTCTGTTATGCAGGTGATGAGCAGGAACAGGGCCATGCTGCGCCATGTCATATCCGCGTCTTTTATAAGGCAGATAACAGCGATGATAAAGCAGGTGATCTCGATAAAAATTATTAAAGACATAGTGGCTTGATTTGGTTTTTAGTTAAGTAACGCAGCGCCATCGCAATTATCCGGGCACATTTCGCCGCGGTTTTGCGGCACTGTGCCGATCATCATTGTAGGCATTTTTACGTTTGGCGCACCAAAGTAATCCTGGTGTATCCTTATCTTTTCTTTAGTACGGCTTGATATAATAGTGCTATCCTTTGTTGAAACCAAAATAATGGTATTGCGGAAAGGATGATCATACGGCGTTTTTCCGTTAGGCTGTAATTTGGGGTAACGGCCAAAGTAAACACGTATACCGTCTGTTTTGCCGTCGGCTTTTCTTTCGGCATCCAACGCGGCGCATAAGCTGTCGAGTTTCGTTAAAGGCAAAAATACGGCCCTTGTTTTTATTCCCTTACCACCGGGTTTATGGTCGGCATCTTCCAGGCCATGCACACCAAAAGTATCAACCAATAGCTGTGCTTCTTCGCGGGTAATACTGTTTTCTGATTTGAATTCAATTGTACCGGCAGGTGCGGGGGCCGTACTTTTGGATTGAACAAAGTAATAACCGGCAATAAAACCAATTATTAATGTAACAAGGGGTAATACTAATTTTTTCATAACGTGTAAAGTTTAATTGTGGGTTTAAAGTTGTGATTTATAATTCTGCTAAAATCCGTATTAAACACCACAATATCAAAGCATTTAAACCTTATTTAAAAGGGTGAAAACACCCTGCTAAAAAGGGGGGCATTACTGTAACCCAACTGTTTTTTTGGATGCACATTTGTACCGTTAGTTAGTTTAATAGTTACCGGTATATAAAGGCGATCAGCAGCATGAGGGGCTGCTGAGAACCTGCCGGAGTTAACACCAGAAAAAACATAAGCATATGAATATTATTAATAAACCCAGTCCAAATTTTTATACCGGCCGCAGGGGCCATAAACCCGAGGCCATAGTAATACATATTATGCAGGGCACCCTGTATGGCACCGATAGCTGGTTTCAAAGCACGCTATCAAAAGCATCGGCCCATTACGGTATAGGCAAAATGGGGCAAATACATCAATATGTAAACGAGAAGGACGCAGCCTGCCATGCAGGACGCGTTAATTCGCCTACATGGAGCCTTATTAAACAGAATGAAAACGGATTATACGTCAGTCCCGATTATTATACTATTGGTATTGAGCACGAAGGTGATTTTAATACCGACTGGAGCGACGAAATGTACCAGGCCAGCAGTTGTTTAATAAAGGCTATAAGCCACCGATGGGACATCCCTGTTGACCGCAAGCATCTTATAGGTTACCATGAAATTTACTCGTTAAAAAAATGCCTGGGTACCGCTGTTGATATTAATAAACTGATAGCTATGGCGAATGATAACGTGGAGTTAATTAACCAATCGCTTACTGTTTAAAATATATAAAGCCATAAAATAAACCAATCATGATCTCTATAATTCACAACCAACCTGCATTTAATTTTATCAATACATTGGTCAGCAAATTCAGAATTGCCGGCGATTCCTTTCTTTCGAAAAAGGAGTTTGTATTTCAAAATAAAAGAAAGGATAAAAAGCAGGCAGCCCCGCTGATAACTATCAACGATATTTTAGCTGAAAGCGCGCCAACACAAAAACTCGCAACCGGATTTACAGGAGCTTTTAATGAGCATAACAACCATGAAGAATTTTTAAAGGACTATGTGCACGGGTTGGAAGAAATGATGTTTATGACGCACCATAAAGTGCGCCAGCCTGTAGCTAATATTTTAGGCATGGTCACGCTGATAGATGAGTACGCTAACTCGCCCGATGAACTGAAAAAAATAGTTGACTATATGAAGCAATCGGCATTAGACCTTGACGCTTTTACCCGCGAGCTAACCACCTTTGTAAGTAATTTAGAGCAAAAGGGGAAGAATAAGGGTAAGTAATACAACATAAAACTGGTAACTATACACCGATAGAAAAAAGGCCCGAGATCTCTCCCGGGCCTTTTTCAATTATCATTAAGATAGACAACTAATCGTTAGTCACTAACCTATTCCTCAACCACCTTCCACCTCAAATCATCCCTTGTTAGCAGGTCATCCGGTGCTTTCGGATCGGGCACCTGCACAACGGGCGAATTTGCGTTGGTTGAACCATTGCTGCTTAATGCCTTGCCGCTTACTTTATTAATGATGCGGCAACTGCCGGTACCATCAAACTCCAAATGCCATTTTGCATAATCGGATGGCACATCGGCTGTTTGAATTATCGAGTCATCGGCTGCACGGCTAAGCACTTTACCCGTTAACCTGCTTTTTATTTTAAAGTATGGGTTGCCGTCATATAAATAGATCAGCTGCCATTCTTCACCCTTGCCTGCAGCATCGGCAGCCTGTATCAGCGGATTTTTTGCGGTTTTGCCCTGGTCGGCAAGCATCAGTCCGGTAGCATTGTTTTTCAGCTTGTACCATTTTTTAGCGTCAAAAGGTGAAATAGGAATGCTTGGCGGCATGGGCTGGCCGCTTCGTAAATATTTGGCGCCTTCGCCAACCAGGCGTAAATAATAATCGCTGGTGGCGCCGTCAAAAGTTAAAAACTGGGCCTGTACGGGCGGTTTATTGGTAACCTTTAGTATTTCTGTACCCTCGTTCACCTCATCAAACATGGCAACAAAAGCGCTGTTGATAACCCCGGTTTTTGAGGCTGTTTTAAATTGCTGCCATAAATAATTACCCATGCGGCGCGGCACATAAGGCAAAGCGGGCGGCGTAGGCGGCGGCCCGGCTATATGTGTTCCGCTATTAATAACCGGCATAAATTTTACACCATGCGCTTTACACATGGCTATATCTTCGGCCCATTCGCCGGTAAATGGCATCCAGTAACCGGTTTTCAGGTTTTTTATCCGGCGCCCAACGGTCCAGGGTTGCAGCCCCTGCATCCGCATCATCATAGCCTGGAAAGCGGGTGTGCCTTTACGCCAGTTGTTGGTTGCGCCGCCTATCAGGTAACATTGATATTTTCCGGGAGCTTCTAAAAAGTCAACCACGGCGTTCATGTGGTCGGGCTGCGAGGCCGGGCGCTCAGGGAAAAACCCCCATATCAACAACACGGGTTTTCCATGGTCATGCAGGTATCGCGGATCGGAAGTAACGCCCTGGTCAACCATGTTTTTCCACTGGCCTATTATAGAATTATAAACAGCCTCTTTAGTTGAGCTGGAGCCGAACGAGGTCATATCCCACATATAGGCCCAGGTGCGCCCGGTGGCCCTTGCCGCGGCCTGTACATTATACATGATCTTTAGCATTGATGAATCGGGTCTTGCCGGGTTGCGGAAACTGCCGCAAAATTCCGATAGCCAAACGCCGTCAATGCCATATTTCTTCATCCATTGAAAATGGCGCAATACCGTTTTCGGGTTTTGCGCGCTGTACATGGTGGCCGGGCTGCCGTCAGGAAAGTTCCATCCAGGTATAACGGTTTTTTCACCGGCGCTATATTCGCTCATATCGGGCCAGGTATCTAAAGCCAACCGGTCAGCCGTAAAGGTGGTCCCTCCACCATTGCCATTAAATACATGGGCCCAGCTCCTGCTGCCGGGCCTGTCGCCGGGCGTACGGAACCAGCCCTGGTAGCCGGCCATAATTTTGCCTTCAATAGTGGTAGCATCTACCACGCCGGTGACTTTAACGGCCTTTGTTTTTTTCTTTGTGGTTTGCGCGTTTACCGTCGCGCTAAAAACCAACAGTATAACCAATAGCGTTGATGCCCGGGTTAAAAAAACATTTTTGTTTTGAAGTGATATTATCATAATTATTTAAGCTATATAAACCTAATCTTTATTAACTAATCTCTATTGCTCTATCACCTGCCACCTTAAATCATCTCTTGTTTTCAAATCAGCAGGTTTAACAGGGTCGGTCACTTCGGCAATGGGCGAATCCGCCGCTGCTGAACTATTGCTGCTCAACGCTTTGCCACTTACTTTATTAATGATACGGCAATTGCCGGTAGCGTCAAACTCCAGGTGCCATTTGGTATAATCAGATACCACATCAGCGGCCTGGGTTAAAACGCCATCAGCAGTACTGGAAAGCACCTTGCCCGATAACCTGCTTTTTATTTTGAAATAGCCGTTGCTGCCATCGTATAAATACACCAAACTCCATTCACCATTTTTGCCGGTTGTATCGGCTGTTTGAACAATGGATGCCTTCGCAGTTTTGCTTTGATTGCCCAGCATAAGCTTGCTGGCTACGTTTTTTAACCTGTACCATTTTTTGTTATCAAAAGGCGAAATAGGTATAGTTGGCGGTACGTGCTTGCCGGTGCGGATATATTTAGCGCCCTCGCCAACCAGGCGCAGGTAATAATCGTTAGTTGCGCCGCCATAGGTTAAAAATGGCGCTTGTACGGGCGGATGGCTGGTGATTTTATTGATCTGTGTGCCTTCATTCACCTCATCAAACATGGCAATAAAGGCGCTGTTGATGACCCCTGTTTTATCGGCAGTAATAAACTGCTGCCATAAGTACTGGCCCATGCGGCGCGGTACAGACTGTTGCGTTCCGGGCGGCGGCGGCGGACCGGCTTTATGCGTGCCGCTGTTTATTACCGGCTGAAATACTACGCCATGTGCCTTACACATGGCAATATCTGCGGCCCATGCACTGGTATTGGGTACCTGGTAACCCGTACCTGCATCCACTACCCTACGCCCTACGCTCCAGGGTTGCAGTCCCTGCATCCGCATCAGCATGGCCTGGAACTCGGGTGTACCTTTGGTACGCCAGGTATCAGTGGCCCCTGCTATTAAAACACATTGGTATTTTCCGGGTGCTTCCAAAAAGTCGACAACCGGTGTCATATAGCTGGGTTGTGATGCAGGCCGTTCAGGGAAAAATCCCCATATTAATAAAACAGGCTTGCCATGATCATGCATATAGCGCGGGTCGCTGGTAATGCCATCATCAACCATTTTTTTCCAATAGTTTATCAGCGTGTTTTGAACCATTTCTTTAGGTGTATTGCCGTTGAACGAACTCATATCCCACATAAATGCCCATGTGCGCCCCGTAGCTGTAGCTGCTGCCTGCACATTTTTCATAATGGTAAACATGGCCGGATCGGGCACACCGTTGCGGAAACTACCGCAAAACTCTGATAGCCAAACGCCATCAATCCCGTAGTCTCTCATCCACTTAAAATGGCGCAATACGGTTTTTGGGTTTTGCGCGCTATACATGGTAGCGGGGCTTCCGTCGGGAAAGTTCCATCCGGGTATTACAGTTTGTTCATCTTTATCATACTGGCTCATATCGGGCCAGGTATCCAACGCTAAATTTGCTGCTATAAAGGGTGTCCTGTTAAATACGTGGGCCCAACTGGTGCTGCCCGGCCTGTCGCCCGGCGTGCGGAACCATCCCTGGTAGCCGGCTAATATTTTTCCGCTCATGGTGGTAGCATCTACCACATCAGTGGCTTTTTTGGTCTTTGCTTTTTTCTTTACGGTTTGCGCGTTTACCTGTGCACTAAAAGCTGCAAACAGGAGCAGCATGGCGAATGCCCGTTTTAAAAAAACGGAGTTTTGTTGAGGTGACATCATGATGGTTATTTAATAACTGGTTTAACCTTATTAAAGAGATTAAGCAAATTAATAAATTCATCAGCATACTTCATTGTATTTTGTATTCAAAATGCGGTATGTAGCAAAAGAATTACGAATACGTATGCGGCTGATGTATAAAATTTATTTAAACCACTTTTTGTGGATGGCAACTTTAATGGCCGACGCCTTGTTGGAAACATGAAGCTTATTGTAAATATTAGCCGTATGCTTACGTACCGTATGCGGACTGATAAACAAGCGCTCGCCTATTTGCTGATAGTTTAATCCGTCAACTATGCGCTGTAATATCTCTATCTCCCGGTCTGATAAAACACTTTCGGCCTGCTCTTCTTTGGGTGTTTCAATGGGTTTATTGGTATTTCTTAGTAATAGCAGTGCCTTTTGAGCTATGCGTGGCGACATAGGTACACCGCCATCATAAATACTCTCTGTTATAGCCTTTACAATGTTCACGGGTTTTTCATCTTTCAGTAAATAGCCGCTGGCCCCTGCTTGTATGGCTTCAAATAATTTTTCATCATCGTCAAAAACAGTGAGCATCAGGCACAATACCTGCGGATATATTTCTTTGGTTATAGCAACAGCTTCAATGCCATCAATATTTGGCATTTCAATATCCATCAATACTAATTGAGGAAGCTTTTCGGCTGGCAAGGCTTTCATGTTCATCAAAAAATCATCCCCGTCAGCAGCCATTAATACCACTTCAATTTCTTCGTAGTATGATAGTTGCTCAAAAAGTGTTGTACGCATTAAGCGTTTATCATCAACAATTGCTATTCTGATACCCATTTTGCTAATTTATATAAACTTACTTTTTTTTAAGTAAAAAGGCCGCACCAAATGACGCGGCCCTGACCTATCACCAATTGTTCGTTTAAAAATTGAAACCTAAGCGCAATGCTACAAAGCCCGAGCTGCTATAACCTTCGTAACGGATACTTGGGTCAAACGCGCCTAACTTTGCGCCAACACCAAACGAATAAGTAAACTCGGTGCTGCTTGCTGATGCCAGGCTACCGCTTGAGGTGCTTGGGAAATAAACTTTTGCATTAGTAAAACCTGCTTCACCCAAACCGTAAATAACGTCGCTAAGCATATACCTGTAACCTAATTTAAAAGGGATGTTTAATTGTGCTTTTGAGTTAACCCCCGAAAGGCTTTTTGGGATAAAGGCCATTACTCCTGTTGTGCCTGTAATTGCACTTTTTTCATCAAGCGCTACTGCTATGCGTAAGGTTGCGCCGGCGCCTATATTATAAGCCGTACCGAAAGAGCCCATCGGCAATGCACCTTCGGCGCCAATGCCGATGCTGAATTTTTTGTAGCCTTTGTCCTGCGCGTACATTTTTGTGGCGGTTAATGCTACCAGCATCAATAAAACCAAAGTAAATTTTTTCTTCATTTTTTGTTTGTTTAGAGTGATTAATAAATTGTTTAAGTCATCATTTATTTGACCATACTAAACTCGGGGTATCGCGATAGCGCATCAATAATACATTTGTAGTATTTTTTAATATTAAATATTAATATATACTTGTATAGATTATACAATCTGTTTAATATCAGCGGTATAAATGGTCTATGCTAAGCATTGTCTAATATTAATAATCATATGTGTTAAAACATGGCATGAAAAAAACTCTACTCATTTTTATCGTCCTTATAATGCCGGCTATAATAATGGCACAGAAAAAAGCCGGGACGGATAGCCTAAAAACTGATTCAATAAAAATAGCTGCGTTATATAATGAAGGAAAAAAATATACACTGGCATTCGATAAAAAAGGGCCGGAGTATATGCAGCAAATTATAAAATTATGTACAGGTAAAACATCAGCTTATTTTACCAGATACCATGGTGATGCTATTGCCGCGCTAGCGTCATTTTATATGTATACAGGCAAGTATGACCAGGCTGTTTTGTATTACAATAAACTAATGCAATTTGGCATAGATAACAAAAGCGGATTCGACATTGCAAAAGCCAACTTAGGGTTTGGAAACATTGCCGATTATAAATCTGATTACGAAACTTCTATCAATAAAAACTTGCTGGCTTTAAAATACTTCGAATCGGCACATGATACGGCCGGTACTGCAGCTGCAACGGGCAATGTAGCTAATTCGTATATCCGCATAAAACAATATCAAAAAGCCGTGAGTTTGCTTAATAATGCCATTAATCTGTATTTAAAAAAAGGATTGAACCGGCAGGCCGCTAATAATATGTCGAGTTTGGCCAGGGCATACCAGGGCCTGGGCAACAAGCAAAAAGAACTGGAGCTAAAACTAAAGGCGTTTTCATTATTTAGTGCAGAAGGTTATAAAAAAGGAATTGCTACAGTAGCAATGAATCTTGGTGTTTTTTATGCTGCTGAAAACAATATAAACGAGGCAAAAAAATACTACGACATCTCTCTTAAAAATAGCTGGCAGATAAATGATAACGGGAATATTGCCATTCTTTATAATAATATGGCCGATCTGAACCTAAAGATCAATAAACCCGAAACAGCCATGCTTTGCACAGATTCGGCCTGGTATTATTCACAAAAAAGCGGCGACAGACTTGCCCAGGCAGACGCGTTACTTAATAAAGCCATATTATCGCACATGCAGAGCAAGCACAATGATGGGGAAACATTTAGTAATCAGTACATAGCCTTACGCGATTCTATTTATAACTCTAAAATGCAAAGCCAGGTTGCTGACATGGAAGTTAAATATGAAACCGAAAAAAAAGAAAATCAAATAGCATTATTGAATATAGAAAACAACAATAAATCATTACTCCTTAAAAACAGCTTGCTTCAAATAAACAAAAAGCAATTACAAATAACGCAGCAAAATCAGGCGCTGACCATTAACCAGCTTGAATTAAAAAACAAGAATGAAAAATTGATCAATCAACAATTGGACGCTGAACAAAAAGAACAAAATATTAAATCTCTTCAAAAACAATCGCATATTCAAAAGCTTGAAATAACTAATAGAGGATTGAAAATAAAGCAAAAAAATTATACTATCGCCGTTATATTAGTATTGATCATTGCAGGTGCGGCGTTAGCATATTCTTTATACAACCGTTACCGATCAAAACAAAAGGTAATGATACAGCAACAGCGGCTCGAGCACCAGGAACATCTAACCCAGGCAATTATTGATGCTGAAGAAAAAGAACGGAAGCGTATTGCAAGCGACCTGCATGACGGGGTGGGGCAAATGTTTTCGGCGGTAAAAATGAACCTTAACGGTTTACTCGACAGGGTAAAAATAGACCGTGATGAGGACCGCTTCCTGGCCGAAAAAACAATGGCACTTGTAGATGAGAGTTGCAAAGAAGTTCGTGTAATATCACATCAAATGATGCCGAATATGCTGTTGCGTTCGGGCATTGCATCGGATGTGAAAAGTTTTATTGAGAAAATTGACTCGGAAAGCTTAAGGGTAAATGTTGAAGCTATCGGGTTTAAGGATCGCCTGGAAAGTAATGTAGAGATTGTTTTATACCGTGTAATTCAAGAAACGGTTAATAATGTAATAAAACATGCTAAAGCAACTACACTCTATATTAGGTTGAACCGGGATTCTTCAGGTATTAACGCGGTTATAGCTGATAACGGAATTGGTTTTAATACTGATTTAAAGGATGATTTTGAAGGGATAGGCTTAAAAAATATTGCCACCCGAATTGAATACCTTAAAGGAACTATAAATTATGTATCGGCGCCGGGAATGGGGACAAGTGTTAAAATTTGGGTGCCGGTTGAATAAAATGTGTTGCGTCTAATAAAACAAAAGGGCCTGCCACTAATTAGTGGCAGGCCCTTTTGTTTATAGAAAATTATTTATTCCTGAGCAACAATATCCCTTTTAGTGTCAAGTTTTTCAAACTCTGAATTTTTACTGATAAATTCAGGGACAATTTCCTTCATCTTATTAACCAGTGCCTCTTCACAATTTTGATCATTTAGTTCCAAAAGTTCTGTTATATCTTCAATAACATCCTGGTAAGGATAAACTATTACCTTTGAAATTTTTATTTTTTCATGATGGGTTGGCAAAGTGTGCTCACCCTGGTTTAACAGTTCTTCATACAACTTTTCGCCCGGCCTTAAACCGGTATATACAATTTTAATATCCTTATCCGGCTGTAAACCGGCAATTTTTATCATTTTTATAGCCAGATCAGTAATTTTTACCGGTTCGCCCATATCAAAAATAAATATCTCACCGCCAGTTCCCATGGTTCCTGCTTCAAGTACCAATTGCACTGCTTCAGGAATGGTCATAAAATAACGGGTAATTTCAGGGTGGGTAACGGTAATCGGCCCTCCTTTTTGTATTTGAGCTTGAAACCGGGGGATAACTGATCCGTTCGATCCCAGCACGTTGCCAAAACGTGTAGTAATAAAATGTGTATCAGATGTTATATTAACAGTACTATTTTTAAGCGATTGAATATAAATTTCAGCAATACGTTTAGTAGTACCCATTATATTTGAGGGGTTTACAGCTTTATCTGTTGAAACCATAACAAATTTTTTCGTGCCAAATTCAATAGAAAGATCGGCGATGTGTTTAGTACCGAGTACATTTGTCCTTACCGCTTCTGCCGGGTTTTCCTCCATCATCGGAACATGCTTATAAGCCGCTGCATGATAAACTACTTCCGGATAAAAATCACTAAATAATTTATACATGCGCTGATAATTGCGGATATCGCCAATAAATATTTTTGTAACAATATCCGGGAATTTCTCCTCAACTTCAAGCTGCATTTCATGCAATGGAGATTCGGCCTGATCACATAAAATAACCATTGCCGGATTATAATGAAGTACCTGCTTTACTATTTCAGAACCAATAGAACCGGCAGCACCTGTAACTAATACCCTTTTACCATAAATATCTCTTGATATACTGGTTGTATCAATTTTAATAGGTTTGCGCTGTAAAAGATCCTCAATTTTGAGGTCTTTTATTTGACTAAGATTTAGCTTTCCATATATCCATTGGTCGGCAGGCGGAACGGTTAGTACCTGTATACCAAGCGCCAGGCATTCCTCTAGTGCAATTTTCTTTTCTGCTTCGTCAAGATGGTTATTTACAATAATTAACTTTTCTACCTTATATTTCTTTTTCAGGTTGCTTAGTTTATTAAAGTTATAGATCATAACCCCACTGATCTCTTTATTTATCTTATCCGTATTATCATCAACGAAACCGATTACCGAAAAATTAGCTTTAGCGCTATTTTCCAAAGCCTGTTTAATCAAAATGGCATTATTGTCAGAGCCATAAATTACAACAGCACTTTTTTGAGTATTAGAGTAGTTAGTGATATAAAAAAAGATACTCTTTACCGCTGCCCGCAACAATATCAATATAGTACTTGAAACAGAAAAGTTTACTAAAAGCGTTAAATTAAGTGTAAATTCATCAGCACGTAAACGCGGAACAACCCAGATGTAAGCAACGCACGCATAGATCAAACTGCTTGCAAATGCAGATCCGAATATCCGTAACATATCGCGCGTGCTTGAATAACGTATAAGACCTGTATGAATGCGCATGGCATACATTACTATGGCAGCAATAGCCACATACAAGCCTGTATAAATAAAAAAGTATCCGCGTAAAATAGTACTGAACTCGAAACGGTGGACTATAAAATAAGAAGTAGAGAATGACCATGCAATTATAAAAAGATCAAGGATCATTATGATCCATCTGGGCACTACTCTATTAAATAGTAAATATTTTTTCATAGATGTGAACTTTCAATAGGATAACATAAAGGTAAGGTTTTTGTTCAAATAATTTTTTTAACTATTGCAGCAAAAGTACTGAACTAAATTATATTACTATTTACAATTCTTTTAAACAATAAAAGTAGTTATTAGATTTTAAATAAAACAATTATTTTTATAAAAAAAACGTAATTTATGTATAGGTAGCGTGTGATTTTCACATTAAGATAGTGTAAATACTCATTTTACAGCGTTGAACCGCAACATAAATAATATTAAAAAAAGAAAGTTATATCGGTTAAATACAGACTGATAATTAAATAATATTATTGATTAAGTCATGTCAGAAAATATAATAAAAGGGTTTCAATAAATCCTATTCCCAAAAAGTATAGATTGGTGAATATGAAAGACTATTTACCTGTTAAATGTTTCCAGATAATATTAAACACATCTGTTGGCAAAACATCTTTTTGCGCTTTATCTGTTATCAAAACAGCCTTATATTCCGCAGGAATATTTGTACGGCCATGAGAGCCTTTTATAAGTGTAGCGTCCAGCGGTATTACATCCATTACATAACGGAAACCAGCCAGCTTGCGCAGCAGTTTATAAACTGCCCTGCCTTTAGAGGTCATAAACATTTCAACCGGATCGTAACCGGGTTTTTTGTGGATATCCACACAACGGGCATAGTCGGGTGCTACGGCATCATCCAACCAAAAATAGTAGGTGAACCAACTTTGGGCATCAGCTACAACTACTATATCGCCCGAACGTTCGTGGTTAATATGGTATTTTTTTTGTTCTTCTTTATCCAGTATCAGCTCAACTCCTTTAACACTTTTTAATAATGCTTTTACCTTTTCGGTTACCGATACGTCATTGATATAGATATGCGCTATTTGATGATCGGCTACTACAAAGGCTTTTGATGCGCCCGCATCCAGCAGCTCTAACCCACGTTCAACCCTTATTTGCAATAAACCATTTTCGCGGAACAAACGGTTCAAATGGATAGGATTATTTACCGGTGCTATGCCATATTCTGATAAAATAATTATTTCCGCATCCTTCTTTTGATAGAAGGTAACCAGTTGCTCAACAACAGCATCTATCTCATTTAATTCTTTGGATATTTTGGAAAAGTCGGGGCCGAATTTTTGCAGGCAATAATCCAGGTGCGGTAAATAAATGGTGGTAAGGGTAGGATTGTGCAGATCATCGTTTATCATTGATGCATCGGCTATCCATTGGGTTGATTTTATATTTGCCCCCGGCCCCCAAAATTGAAATAATGGGAACTGCCCCAGCTTTTCCTGCAAAACATCGCGCAATTCAGCCGGCTGAGAATAGCAATCGGGCATTTTACGGCCATCTGCCAGGTATTGCGGGCGCGGTGTTACCGAATAATCGGCACTTGAGTACATATTATACCACCAAAATATATTGGCACTGGTGAAAGACGGATCCTCTTTTTTGGCCTTATCCCAAATTTTTTCGCCATTAACCAATTTGTTCGATTGTTTCCAGAACTTAACTTCCGAATCGGCATGGTCATACCAGCCATTGCCCACAATGCCGGTTTCGTTTGGCCATTTGCCGGTTAAATAAGTTGACTGCACCGAAGTGGTAACCGCTGGCAATACCGGTTCAATAGTGGTAATATTCCTGTCGGCAATATATTTTTGAAGAAACGGGGTATGTTCACCAATTATTGATTTTGATAAACCTACAACATCTATAACAACCGTTTTTTTCATGGTATTAAAATTATAATTGATCTTTAACCCAGTTCAATTCACGAACAATCGAATCATTTAAAGGAAGCTTTTTCGCATCGGGTAATACGCCCCAGGTATAGGTTTCCACCTCTAAATGAGTGGTAAATGCTTTGTTTTTATGGATGTTAAGCAATGCTACAATATCGCTTTGTGTTGATTGCACCAGGCCATATTCTTCTGTAAAAATCGGCACATGAAAATGCGCACGCCATTGCTCAACCATTTCATTATCTATATCGCCTAATGCTTCAGGCAGGTCAGGATAGCGCAGCAACTTACCATTTATCTTTTTAGCCACCACCTGGTGCAGATAGGTTGATTCATTAAACCGCGCAAAGGCGTTTTTTATCGGCTCGCGCATATCGGCATCTGTAGGCAATGTAGCCTTTAATGCAGCGCTGATCTGTATTTTACCAACCTTCAAACCCTTTGCAGCCAATTCATCAATAACTTGTTGATGCTGCTCGTAACCAATGGCGAAATGGCAAACATCATAGCATAAAGTGATATGTTCTTTTATTAATTGCTCCGCTTCATCCGCCGGAATATTAAATTTTTTACCGATGCTTTCCTTCCCCATTGGTAATAATATGTCCTCATACCAATTAATAAACTCTTCGCCTGTTTCTAATATACCATCGGGTTCGGGTTCAATATCTAAATGCAGGGTAACACCTGTTGATCGCTTAATTTTAATTAATTCTTCTGCTACTAATAAAATATTCGCGGTGCCAATGGCTTTGGCCTGCTGTAATTCGTGCGCGGTTTTATGCCAGTGCCTGTAACTTAACGGCGAGGTAGAAATACCGCCATCCATGCCTTTGGGCAAAAGTTCGGCCAATATGCGGAACATGCGTATGGTATAATCAACACGCAGGCTGGTTGTCCAGTCGGGAACGTGTACCTGGTCCTTCACTACAGTATGATGAAATTCTCCGTAAGGGAAACCATTCATGGTAAAAACATACGCATCATTTTCAGCAAGCCACTGTTTCAGTACGGATAGGTTTTCAAGTTTTTGCAATTCAATACTCGCCACGTTTGATAAACGCAAGCCTATCCCCATAGCTTTATAGGGCGATACCTGCATTTTTATAGCCGGAAAATTATTTTTTAAAGCAGTAAAGTGCGCGGGCCATGTTTCGCCGGGGTGAATATTTGTACAATAGGTTAAATGCCCTGTAGCTAACTGCATAGATAGACGAAATAAAAGTTATGCTGTATCCAATACCGAATACTCGTTCTTCAACGCTTCGCCTGCTCTTTTAAGTATTAAGGTATCAATTTCATGCACCTCAATGCCTTCGCCAATGCGGTTAAGCAGCATAATAGTTAACTGCCCGCCTAAATGTTCCCTGAATTCCTGTAAACCTACCAATATCGGGCTATCATCCGATGTAATTTCCAATAACGGATGAGTGATCTCGAAGCCTATCTTTTTTATTAAATTAATAGTGCGGTGAGTATCATCATCAGCTAACCTGCCCGAAAGATTTGAATAAACCGTATCCAAAGCAATACCCATAGCTACAGCCTCACCATGCAAGACCTCGAAATTGGTTAGCTGCTCCAGCTTATGCGCGCTCCAATGCCCAAAATCAAGCGGGCGCGACGAGCCTTTTTCAAAGGGGTCCAAACTGGCTATGTGGTTCAGGTGCAGTTCGGCGCAGCGCTTTATCAGGTATTTCATGGTATCCATATCGCGGGCTGTTAATGCCGAAGCGTTATTTTCAATCCATTCAAAAAACACAGGGTCTTTTATTAAAGCCACTTTTATGGCTTCGGATATACCGGAGCGGTAATCGCGGTCGGATAAAGTGAGCAAAAATTGGTCATCGTTAAACACGGCTACCGGCGGCGCAAAGGTGCCCAGGAAATTTTTTTTACCAAAATAGTTAATGCTATTTTTAACACCAACCCCCGAGTCATTTTGAGACAATACTGTTGTTGGTATGCGGATATGCTTTACCCCGCGGTGCGCCACCGCGGCAGCGTAACCTACCATATCTAACAATGAGCCGCCGCCAATAGCCGCAACATACGAGTGGCGGTCGATGCCGTATTTATTAATAATATCTAACAATTTGCTGAAATGCTCTTCGTGATTTTTTACGGTTTCGCCTCCGGGCATTACTATAATTTCAGGGATAAGCTGCGCGGCTTTATGTATGGCGAAATAGCGCCTTATTTTATCAGCCAGCTCGGGGCGGGCATTCAATAGATCATGGTCTATTACAAATAATATTTTTTTAACAGATTCGGATGTAGCATCTCCCGCCAAAAAATCATCAAAAACGGTATTAGCCAGATCAAAAAGGCCTGTGGTAAAAAAGACCTTGTATTCAAACTTCACACTAAACGACTGCTGTATATATTCCATATTAAAAAGCGAATATCTAAAACATAACGTTAAAATCGCCTATATATCTGAAATTTGACGAAAAAATTGATTTCTAACATAGAGACGCAATGCATTGCGTCTCTACGCAAAATCAGGTAACTGCAAACACCTTCGCAAAACGCATTGATACCGGTAGTAAACAAGCAATAAATACCGCTGCCCCAAAAGCGCCAAACGCCGCGGCCCAGGCAGCGTCCATTAAAATAAGCGAAATAACACCTGCCTTAACGGCCATGCCTATGTTTTTGCCTGTGGGGTCGTTAATTGCTTTGAATAATGGCCTGTATATCATCCACGCGAATGGCAGCAGAAACATAAGAGTTAACAGCATTACCTCATGCCCTTGCTGGGCTGAAATTAAATGAATAGCAAAAATTACAACCAAGTATAAAAAGCCACCGATGTAGAGGTTTCTTTTATTACCACCATGCACTTCACCCTGGCTTATCATGGTTATGGAAAAAATATATAGGATAGGTACAATTGCTAAATAATACCATTTATCAAGCGAGGTTGCTACAATGCTAATCCCCAGCAATAAATTTATCCCCCGGCACAAGCCCATGTTTAGCGGACCAACAAATGCATAATGCTTGCTTACCTTATTATACAGCAGCGCAAAAAACGCTATAGCCACCGCGATAGCGCCCGAATGATTGCTATACGAAAAGGCGAACCCAATGCCCCATAACAATAAAAATATACCAAAATAGGTAGCTTCTTTAATGCTGATAGCCCCGCTGGGTATAGCACGTTCGGGGCGTTCAACTTTATCCAACTCTGCATCAAAAACATCGTTAAAAACTATGCCGCCGGCATAAAGGCCCATGGTCGACAGGCACAATAATGCAATAGGGTATAAACTGCCGGTAGTGATGTGGAGGTTTAAAAAATAACCGGAAATGGCTACACCCGCCAGCACATCGGCAACCGAGGTTACGATATTGGCCGGGCGCATCAGCCTTAAATAAACGGTTATTTTGTTGGCCATATTAGCTTATGATGATAGACGATTTATCAATGCGCGGTTGTTGCCCGCCGCGTAAAATGGTATTACCTTCAAACTTCTGGCTTTGATCTATTACATTGGCGACTGACGCAAAATCTGCCTCATCTATTTGCCCGCTTTGGGCGAATGCGGTTATGGCATTGCGATAAGTGATCAGCTCAATATCCGCATCGCTAATACCACGAATTTTCATCAGGGCGGCAGTTTTTGGCACGGCCAGCGGGTCGCTTATGCCCCAATCGGCAGCCGAGTTTACCATGATGCGCTCGGGCCCGTATTGTTTAGCTATTTCAACCATACGCTCATTACCCATTTTGGTGAACGGATATATGGTGAATGCCGCCCAAAAGCCGCGGTCCAAAACTTCTTTTACAGTTTCTTCATTGTTATGGTCGACGATAACTTTATACGGGTCAAGGCCATGCTCGATGGCGATATCCATACTGCGTTTGGTGCCGCCTTTTTTATCGCGGTGAGGGGTATGTATCTGCACGGGCAGACCGGACTCTTTTGCCAGCTCCAACTGCAGGCGATAATATTTTTCTTCGGCGGCGGTTTGGTCATCAAAGCCTATTTCGCCAATACCTACTACACCTTCTTTATATACAAATAGCGGTAATATTTCCATTACCTGCTCGGCTAAAGCTTCGTTATTGGCTTCGCGCGAGTTAAGGCCGATGGTGCAATAATGTTTAATACCAAACTGCGATGATCGGAACCGCTCCCACCCTATCAAACTGCTGTAATAATCGCGAAAGCTATCTATCCCGGTACGCGGCTGGCCCAGCCAAAAAGCGGGCTCAATCAGCGCCACAACGCCTGCATCGGCCATTGCCTGGTAATCGTCGGTGGTGCGCGATGTCATGTGTACATGCGGGTCAAAAAACTTCATGCCCTTTATACCATCCAGGCTAACCGGCGGCGAAAGGGGTTCAGACTTTACTTCTTCAAACGAATGGGTGCAACACATAATATTTATAATTTACGTAGAGACGCAAAATATTGCGCCTCTACTATTTATTGGCCGGTCAATGTATCCCAGCTCAGGTTTTTATTTTCAATAGCTGTTACCAACTCAGGGTATCTGGTTAATAACGTTTTTGCAGGCAGGTAGTTTGATTGGGATATGGCCAATGCCCCTGCCCTCCTGTCCAACAGATTACCATCATCAAACAACCGCTGTATATCAGCAAATAGTTTATCATCAATAAATTTACCAACTAATCTCCACAAATTGGCGTTTACTTCACGTTTGGCTGCCCAGCGCTCGTGGGCATAATCGCTTAATATATAAGCGAGGTCTTTATTAGCGCGGCTGTCTATCCCAATTATTTTGCCGATCTCTTTATCGGTAAAAAAGGCTTTCAGCACCAACTGGTTCCACGCGCTTTGATCCAAGTTTTGTGCCGGATATGGGTTTTGATACATAATAGCCTCCAGCACGCTGCCAATATTGCTGCGTATACCCTCCGAACATCTTTTCACCCAAATTTCGGGGCAGGCAAGTAAGGGTAAGCTTGAATATAAAGCAACCAGCTCGCTCATTTCCGCGGCTAAAAACAGGTTCTCAATTTTGCGGAAGTATTCGTCCTTATTAGCCGGATCTAAGTTCAATAAAAGATAAGCGCGGCCCAGGCGGTCAACGCTCCAACTCTCAACAGAAAAACAGGGAATGTTATTGTTTAACTGTTCTGTCTGCTCTTTGCTGATATGGACGATAGCCTTGCCTGTTTTGCGCGGCAGTAATACAAAAGAAGTATTCAGCGGGCGTTCTTCATCCAGCCAGGTTATCACATCAGGCACAACATTGGCTGTAATGATTTCTTTTAGTATAGCTTTAACAGCGGCGGCGTTATAGGTAAACATGGATGGTTATAAATTTATCACCACAAAATAATCAATGATCAACGCGGCAGATATAATAAGCAGCCCAAAAAACTCGCGAGTGTTTTCAATAAACGGCTTTTCGGCCTGCATAGTCTCCACCAGGCTGGGTTGTTTATATTTTACTATCCAGTCGCGCACACCGTCTTTTTGAAAAAACAGGATGACTGCGTAAACAAGGTAAAACGCCGTAAGTCCCAAGTATACGGTCGGATAGTATTTTCCAAAACAAGCTAAACCGCAACAAGCAGCAACGGCCATATAAATAGGCACCCATAAATACCAGTCAATATCATTCAGGTTCAGATAAGCGAATACCAAAAACGACAAACAAAAAATAACATTAATAATTATAAATATCATGACGAATAAATTCTAAATACTTTCGGGTTTACAGGAACGTAAAATTACGCTACAAATGTAAGGTATTCTGTAAAAAAGCAATTACAGAAAAGCGGGGGTCATCCTGAGCTTCGTCAAAGGGTGAGCGTAAAGGCCTCCGCACATGCTTCGAGAGCCTCAGCATGACACCCCTCTGTGTCTTATTTTTTTTTTCCCGGCTTATATTTCTCTGCCTTTCTTTGCAGGTAGGTTTGTTTTTTATCTCCCGGTGCTTTATCCGCATCAAATATTTTAGGTACTGCCACGCGTTGCGAGCTGTAAATACCCGAATCGCCGCTGAAAAAATAAGCGGTAAAACAAGCCACTGCGAAAAACAGGGCATACTCGCCGCCAAAAAGCTCAATGCCCATAAAAGTACAGGCCAGCGGAGTATTAGTGGCCCCGGCAAAAACGGCTATAAAACCTAATGCTGCAAAAAGACTAACCGGCGCGTTCATCAATACCGATAAAGTATTGCCCAGCGTAGCGCCTATATAAAATAACGGTGTTACCTCGCCGCCTTTAAAACCGGTGCCTAAAGTTATGGTGGTATAAATGGTTTTCCATAGCCAGCTCCAGGTATCGGCGCCACCGGTATTAAAGGCCGAGGGTATGGTAACGGCTCCGACATATTCCGGGCTGACTCCGAGTCCCAGATAATCGGGTTTGGCCAATATAAATGTTAATGCAATAACAATTAATCCGCCCACCGCAGGTATGGCCCATTTGGGATATATAAATTTATTGAATAGATTTTTAAGTCCGTGCACCGCCTCGGCAAACAATAAGCTTGCAAGCCCGAATGCTATAGAAGCGACAATTACTTTGACCAGTAATAATATATCAAGCGAAAAATAATTAGAAAGTAAATGTGCAACTGGCGGAACTATATTAATATGATAGGCTGTATGATGGACGCCCCATGCCGATACGGTCAGATCGCTCACAATACCGGCGACCAGGCAGGGTAGTAAGGCATTATACTGAATACGGCCAATGGTTAACACTTCTAAAGCAAATATAGCACCGGTTAACGGCGTGCCAAAAACTGCACCGAAGCCTGCCGCAATACCTGCAGTAAGGATAATCCGGGTATCAACATCATTTAAATTGAACCACTTGCTGAACATTTGCGCTATGCTGCCACCAATTTGCACGGCCGTACCCTCGCGCCCGGCCGAACCGCCAAATAGGTGGGTAACTATAGTTGCAGCTAGCACCAGCGGGGCCATGCGCCTGGGCACACCACCTCCCGGCTGGTGTATTTCGTCCATAATTAGGTTGTTGCCTTTATCGGATGATTTGCCCCAGTATTTGTAAGTAAAATAAATAGCAATACCGGCTACCGGTAATAAATATAGAAGCCAGGGATGAGTAAAGCGAAACTGAGTGGCCCAATTAAGCAGCCATAAAAACAGGGCCACTATGCTGCCAATGACAATAGCTATGGGCAATGTTATAATTGTCCATCGCATCAGTTGTTTAAAAACAACGTAATGCTTTTTAATTGATAAATGCCCGCTACCTAACATATTCAGGTAATAGTTTTATTTGTTAGTTCATGATCTACCTGCTCTGTCATTTCGGTTTGTTCTTTAGTATTTAATTCTTTAATATATTGAACCTTAAGGTGATCATATAAAGAGTGTTTATCAATAACGATCGCGACCAAACTAGCAACCATTCCCGCCAGTATCAGGTGAAATATTACATTATGGCGGTTAGTCATTTCAAGTACGAGTATAACCGAGGTGAACGGCGACCTTGTTACGCCTGTTAAAAACCCAACCATGCCTGATAAGATTAACATATTGGTATCTATGTCTGATACTTTAAACCAACCCGCAACTAAAGAACCTATGCTTGCGCCCGCGCCTAACGCAGGCGCAAATATGCCACCTGCAGCACCGGTTGTAAATGAAAGCAAAGGACCGGCTATTCGCAATATCGGAGTATACCAATTAACGTATTTATCCGCGGTGAACAAAGTTTTTTGCATGATATCTTTACCCGAACCTAAAACGTCACGGTTGATAAAACAGGCCAGCAAAACCAATATCAATGAGCAGGTTATCACATATAATACATGATGATAGGAAAATTTAAACCGTGCCTTCCAATCAAATATCATCAAAATTAATTTTGACATTGCGCTGCCCAGCAAACCAGAAATAACCGCTACAACAGCGACACCAAAAAATATAGAACCCGATAATCCGTCCAGTTTGGGATAACCGAGATATAAATATGGCCCCAGCAATGCCTGGGCCGACAATCCGGCTATTATTACCGAGGAGAATATAGCTGTTTTATAATAACTGAAATGTGTTTTTGTTAGCTCTTCTATGGCAAAAACAATACCGCCCAATGGCGTATTAAAGGCCGCAGCCAGGCCTGCCGCGGCACCGGTAACGATCATGTTTTTCTTGGCGACCCTGGGCCACCACGCGGGCAATACCTGATACACAAATTTATATATGGATGCCGATATCTGTATAGTTGGGCCTTCACGGCCTATCGCACCGCCGCCAATTGCCATAACAAGGCTTGATACCACCTTAATTAAAATAATTCGTAACCCTAAAAGTTTATCAATTGTTTTGTTTGTTTTTGGCGATGATAGCTTAATAGCTGCCATAACTTGTGGTATTCCGCTCCCCCTTGAATATGGCGCGAAACGGTGCACCAGCCACCAGGCCAGGACAAAGCAAACCGGGGACAGTATAAAAAGAAACCATGCATGCTGGTTAAAAACAAATAAGGTAACATGTTCGGCTGCGACAAATAACCTGGTATATAATACCGCGGCAAGGCCGGTAATGATTGAGGCGATCCAAAAAGGGATTGCTTGCAGCAGGTTTTTTTTTAAGTTTTCATTCTTTATACGATCAAAAGATCGTTTCATTTTTAAACGTAACCAGGTTGCAATTTTCATTGAAAAGAAGATGTCAAATACTTTGTGAAGCCGTACCGGGGCGATTAAAATGCAACTAAAAATACAAAGCTACAGTTTAATTATTTTTTGCAGGCGCCATCAGCTTTTTTAAGGCGGTTGAGTCGGAAGACACCATTTCCGTTTGTATAGTAAAGGTAGTTATAAAATTTAAATATACAATCAGTAGGGGCTTACTTCTCTTTTATACTCTTTAATAGCGCTTACTATGGCCTGTACAATTTCGTCCTGCCCGGCATCCGAGGAAAGGTAATCTTCTTCATTAGGATTATTTATAAAACCGGTTTCTATCAATACAGCCGGCATGGCGCTATGTGCCAAAACCAGTACGCCTTGCTCTTTTACGCCAATACGCTGCCTGCCTTCATCCTTGAATGCCGAGTTAAGCAGATCGCCAAACAGGATGCTTTGCTTGCGGTATTTTTGCATATAGGCATTTAAAAGGATTTTGTTTACCGGGTCATTCTCGTCGTAACTTTTATATTTTGTTTTATAATCCTTTTCAATAAAGATAGACGCGTTTTCGCGAATGGCCTCTAACTGTTCTTTAACCCTGTGGAAGCCGTATACCAGCATCATCACTCCTTTTTGTTTTTCAGACCCAACCGGTGATGAATTACAATGGATGGATACAAACAGGTTCCCGTTATGGCGGTTAGCAATATCTGAGCGTTCATCCAGCGGAATAAACGTATCATCGGTACGGGTCATTACCACGTTCAGGCTGCTCATTTGTTCGTTAAGCGCTTTTCGCAATTTCTTTGCGATCTGAAGCGTAACATTTTTTTCGAGCGCGTATGAACCGCGCGCGCCGGGATCCTTACCACCATGCCCGGCATCGATCACTACTGTTTTAAAATGAAAAGTATTTGTTTTCGAAGTATCTGTTAGGAATGTATAGGAACTCAGCAAAATATATAAGGCCGGCAAAATACCGTTGATGGATAGCGTCAATAAAGTTTTATAGGTTTTGTTCATTAAGCTGCTTTAATATTTTTATCGGGGTTTTACTTTACTTATTGCATTTGGGGCATAAGCCGGTAGCACTAAAATTAAATCCTTCCAGCTTAAAGCCTTGCGGCAGATTAACGGGTGGCAGGTTAAGGTCGTCAAGGCAATATACATTTTTACACGAAACACAATTAAAGTGCAAATGTTCATCACGGTGATGATGTTCCTCGCAGTTTGATGAACATAACGCGTAATTGGCGGTGCCGTTCAGGTCAAACATCTTATGTATAATGCCCTTTTCTTCGAACGCGCTTAATATGCGGTATAGCGTAACACGGTCAACACCGGCAATAACGTTTTCCAGGTCGGGCTGTGAAGTAGCTACCTTTTTTGTGGATAATAACGATAAAACCCTAAGGCGCGGTTCTGTACGCTTTAGCTGATGGCTTTTAAGTAAGTTTTCAAACTGCTGCTGATTATTCATGTCGGTTATTACCTTTCAAAACTACTAAGAATAAGCGTATGATAAGCGAATTATGCCCTTTAATGCAAATGCCTTAAATGAAAAATATTATTTTTATTAGCACAAACACCCACATATTTATAATTTACAAAATGTGCAACAGCTATGGTTAACCCACCTGCGGGTACTACAACTGCTTCAACCCACCCTTTTAAACAGCTATGCCCGGTTATTACCAATGTAAAGCCTGCAAGCAATAATAATAAAGGCAATACCCTATGATGCGTACGAAAATATGATAAAAGTATAGACCATATACCCAACAGCAGCGCCAGCACGATCATTCCCCATTCAAACAGCGGATTGGCTAAAAACCCAAGTCCCACCAATGGCAAAAATGTAAGTAATACAGGTACAGCCGCGCAATGTATAGCACATAAGGTTGACGCTGTCATGCCTATGCTGTCCAGGTTCAGTCCTGTTTTGCGTTCTATCATTTGTCAAAGATAGTTAAATGCAACATTATTGCATCTTTTTATTGTCAAAAAACAATATGTTTGTGGTAAAAATCCCGAAAAAGAAAAAACGGTATTTGCGTTTTGCTTTTTTAGATTAAAGTTTGTGTATTATTGTTTATTATTTTATAAACAAAACATTTCTTCCTTTTATTTTTTTAACAACATATAGGAGTATAACCTTTTTAAATTATAGTCGTATAAGCCGAATATGAGTACTGATAACAAACCTGTAAGTATATTATTAGTTGATGATGATGAGATAAATAATTTCATCTCTATCAAGCTGATAAAAAAAGCACTTGACAATACTTCCATTTCAGCATGTCTTAACGGAAGGTTTGCTATCGAAGAGCTTGCTGACATACAAAAACACGATCCATCTAAACTGCCGGATTTTATTTTGCTGGATATTAACATGCCTATTATGAATGGCTGGGAGTTCCTCGATGAGTACAAACGCCTTAACCTTGACCCACAGGGCAAGAGTAAGATCTATATTATTTCGTCATCTGTTTTCAGTAATGATATTAATAAGGCCCGGTCATATCCACTGGTAAAAAACTTTATCTCGAAGCCATTAAGTGTTGAAAAGATAAAGGAGATGTTTACAGCAAACTAATATAAATAGCATATACTTCAAATAAATAGCATAAAAATAATAGCGATAGGTTTTAAACCCGTCGCTATTATTTTTATATGGCGGGTGTAATTTGATTAACCCCTATTGCGATATTTTATTAGCAAAAAAAGAGGCGTTGAGACGATTATCGCTGTCAGCAAACTTATGGTTAAACCTAAGTTGTAATTTACGGGCCATTTAGCCTCAAAAACAGGTATAAACATTGCCTTGTTTGCTCCATCCAAACCCAAAATTGCATGTAATAATATATTTGATGAAATGTGAGCGCCTATTGCTGTCCAGATAGAGCCGGTTAATATAAGGGCATAACTAAATATAAAAGCAAAAGCAGTTGTACTGATAAGCATTTGTAACCCGGCCATGTTAAGCCCCGTAAATACAAGATGAAATAAACCAAATGGCAGCGCCATTATGCAAACGGCTTTACGCCAGCCAATTAGTTGACAGAGAACGACAAGTAAAAATCCACGAAACATTAATTCTTCTAACGAATTGTCCAGGAAATACCTGTAGCATTCCTTAAGGACTTCAATACCACGTAAGGGCCCCGAAATAAAATGGTATGGAATAATAGTATATGACAATAGCCCGATAAGTGTTATCGTTACAATACCAATAAATATTCCTGCCAGTAGTTTTAAAAAAGTCTTTCCCGATAGTTTTAAACCTAAGATATCTCCCGTAAGGCCATTTTGCTTTAATAAACGAATGCTAACCGCGACAAATGATACTAAAACTAACAACCAAATTGTTGTGCGGGCCAAATACGGAATGGTGTTTTGACCAGGAAATGTTATCTCGCCGGCAACGTTCAATACCCAGGCAATTATCCCTGCAACAATAAATATAATTATTGAACTGGGTTTAAATTTAAAATTGGATTGTTTTGATAAATAATTGTTTTTCAGCATATTGTTATTTAATACAATGTTTAAAATCAAACCCCTGTAAATACGAACTCATTACTGGCTCAGGTGGTCCAGGTTGGCTCAGGTGGTCCAGGTTGGCTCACCCGGTCCAGGTGGTCCAGGTGGACCAGTCATTAGTTAAGGATTTAAAAGACCGGCGTAATTGTAAAATGTTCGCCGTTATAGGTAATGTTTCCTACCGGATTTGATTTTGCATGATAAAACAAACAGGTCCATCCTTCGGCTGCAGCCTTTTTTCCATACTCATCCCTAAGCTCCATTGCCTTTTGGGGGTCAAAATCATATTTGGCTTTAAACCGTCGTATCAGCTGCTCTGGTTCAGGCAATTCATCGCCGCCAAAAAAACATTTATCGCCGTTATCATCTATCCAAAAAACCTGGTGAAACCGGCAATGCCCGCCTGATAGCTCATAGTTGATACCCGGTTTAAACTCGCCGTTGCCTTCCACAAAGGTTAATTGTGCCGAGCGCTGTAAAGTTTCAAATATCTCTTTATGATAGGATGATGATTTACCACTAAAGGCTGTTTCCCATTCGCCACGCTGTATAACATGCTCGGCTCCGGGGAAACTGGGCTCCAATTTGCCATTGCGCTCAACTACCAACCCACCCGAATGGTCGTAATGCAAATGCGACATCAGCACCAGCGTAACATCATCAGGCTCAAAACCCGCGTTGCGGATATGCTGGTGCAAAAAAAGCTCGTCGCGGGTATCTTTATAGCCCAGGCCGCAATCAAATAAAATAAGCTCATCCGCGGTTTGTACCAGGAACGGGTTTACATGTATAAATAATGAACCTGGCCTGTCGCGAAAATTATCAATCTGCGGATCAAAAGGAACAAATTTTTTAGAAGCATCTACCGAGTAGGAGCCTTCACCTAATGGAAAAATTTTCATGTGTTATTGATGTACTGATGTGCAAATATGCAGATGTGCGGATTATTGAATATCAAGTTTTAAATTTATCTGATTAATATATAGCCATTTGCATATCTGCACATTTGCACATCCGCACATTTATTGTGCATTTGCGTATCTGCATATCTTCACATTATCTATATTTACTGTTTTAAGTAACAAAGATATGAATAAACGGTGGTCGATAAGGGAAGTGCCTGCTCTTGATGAAATAACCAGCCTGGCAGGCCAACTTAATATTGATCCTGTTTTAAGCGCCCTGTTGTTGCAAAGGGGCATAACAAGCTATGATGAGGCGCGTTATTTCTTCAGGCCCGACGAACGCCACCTGTGTGATCCCTTCCTGATGGCCGATATGGAAAAAGCTATTGACCGTATTGAGCAAGCCATCGCTAAGGGCGAAAAAATAATGATCTATGGCGATTATGATGTAGATGGCACCACCGCTGTTGCCGTTGTGTACAGTTTTTTTAAGAACCATCATACCAACATTGAATATTATATACCTGATCGTTATAAAGAGGGTTACGGTATATCAACACAAGGCATTGACTATGCTTCCCAAAACGGTTTCAGCTTAATTATAGCTTTAGATTGCGGCATTAAATCGGTTGATAAAATTGCTTATGCCAATCAGCTAGGTGTTGATTTTATTATTTGCGATCACCACACCCCCGGAGATGAACTGCCCGCAGCCATAGCCGTTTTAGACCCAAAGCGCGCCGATTGCCAATACCCTTTCAAAGAACTTTCGGGATGTGGCATAGGCTTTAAACTGGCGCAGGCTTTCGCCGAAAAGAACAACTTGCCGTTTGAGGATGTTAGCCGCTATTTCGATCTTGTAGCTGTTAGCATTGCCTGCGATATTGTACCTATTGTTGGCGAGAACAGGGTGCTGGCTTATTTCGGATTAAACAAATTAAATACCGACCCATGCATCGGCATTAAAACGTTAATGGGGGTGGCGGGTAAAACCATTAATTATACTATATCTGATATAGTGTTCCTGCTGGGGCCGCGCATCAACGCTGCCGGGCGTATTGATGATGCCAAACACGCTGTTGAGTTACTAATAGCCTGTAATGAAGAGGAAGCCCAGATAAAAGGCGACCTCATCAACATAAAAAACACCGAACGCAAGGGTCACGACCTGCAAATAACCGATGAGGCTTTGGGAATGATAGGCGATAGTCAGATCCTGATCAACCGAAAATCAACCGTGGTGTTTAATGAAAACTGGCACAAAGGTGTTATTGGCATTGTGGCTTCGCGATTAACTGAAAAATATTACCGGCCTACAGTTGTACTCACCCGGTCAAACGGGCATGTGGCAGGCTCGGCACGATCTGTTGTAGGGTATGACCTATATGAAGCGCTTTGCAGTTGCAGCGATCTGCTGATACAGTTCGGCGGCCATAAATACGCGGCGGGCTTAACTATGCATCCCGAAAACGTGGAGGCATTTATGGATAAATTTGAAGAAGTAGTAAGCGCCACCATCACAGCCGAGCAATTGATACAACAGATACAAATTGATGCCGAATTACGTTTAAGCCAGGTAGAACCTAAGTTTTTCAGGATATTGAACCAGTTCGCGCCGTTTGGGCCCGAAAATATGTCGCCGGTTTTCATTAGCAAAAATGTGTATGTTAGCGGCTACACCGGATTGGTGGGGCAGAATCATTTAAAAATGACGGTAATGCAGGAGGGTTCGGCAGCATTTGATTGCATCGCGTTTAATCATGGCGAATACCTGGAACAAATAAAAAAAGACGTACCTTTTGATATTTGTTACACTATTGAAGAAAATGTATGGCGCGAAAGGCGCACGATACAGTTAAATATAAAAGGAATAAGAGTATAAATTCAAAAGTCAAAAATTAAAAAGTAAAAACGCTTTTTGAATTTTGACTTTTAACTTTTGAATTAATGAACTTAAGGGCAGAGAATTTAGTAAAAAAATACAAACAGCGCGCGGTTGTAAACGATGTGTCTTTCAACGTTTCGCAGGGCGAAATAGTAGGATTACTGGGGCCTAACGGTGCCGGAAAAACCACTTCGTTTTATATGATAGTGGGGCTGATAAAACCTAATGAAGGCACCATCTACCTGGATGACGAGAATATAACCGGCGACCCAATGTACCGCCGTGCGCAAAAAGGCATAGGATACCTGGCCCAGGAAGCATCGGTATTTCGTAAGCTATCGGTTGAGGACAATATAAAGGCTGTGCTTGAAATGGGCACAATGCCAAAAGACAAACAAGAAGAAAAGCTGGAAACACTTATAGACGAATTCAGCCTGCATAAAGTGCGCCGCAACCGGGGCGACCTGCTATCGGGTGGTGAGCGCCGCCGTACAGAAATTGCACGTGCACTGGCAGCCGAACCTAATTTCATTTTGCTGGATGAACCCTTTGCAGGCGTTGACCCCATAGCGGTTGAGGAGATACAAGCAATGGTAGCTAAGCTGCGCCACCGCAACATTGGGATATTAATTACCGACCATAATGTGCAGGAAACCCTGTCAATTACAGATAGGGCATACCTGTTGTTTGAAGGTAAGATATTAGAATCGGGTGTACCTGAAGTGCTGGCCGAGAACGAAATGGTGCGTAAAGTATATTTAGGTGCTAACTTCGTATTAAAAAGAAAAACATTCGCTCAGTAACCTGACTGCTTATGACAATTTTTAACTCTGTTTTTACCTGGTTCATGAAAAAGCGTATCCACCAGATAGAGCTTTTTATGAAATACCCCAACGAGGTACAGGAAGAATGGTTTGAACAATTGCTGATGCGCGCCGAGAATACTGAATGGGGCAAAAAATACAACTACAAAAGCATCACCAACCTTACCGAATTTAAAGAGCGTGTACCCATACAAAATTACGACACGCTAAAGCCCTATATTGAACGTATGCTAAAAGGCGAGCAAAATGTGCTTTGGCCGTCAGAGATCAGGTGGTTCGCCAAATCATCGGGCACTACGAGTGACCGAAGTAAATTTATTCCCGTTAGTGAAGAATCTTTAGAGGAATGTCATTTTAAAGGCGGCAAAGATATCCTCACTATTTACTTTAACAATAGGCCTAATGCCAAAATGTTTACCGGCAAAATATTAACGCTGGGCGGTAGTCAGCAGGTAAGCTCGTTAAGCCCTGATACTTCTTTTGGTGATCTTTCAGCAGTAATCATGAAGAACCTGCCCCTATGGGCCGAATTTCACCGCACCCCGCATTTGGATATCGCACTACTTGAAGACTTTGAAGAAAAAATAGAAAAAATAGCCCGGGCAACCATTGATGTTAATGTAACAAGCCTTAGCGGCGTACCCACCTGGAACTTATTATTATGCAAACGCATTTTAGAAATTACCGGCAAAAAAAACCTGCTCGAAGTTTGGCCCAACCTTGAAATGTATTTTCATGGCGCAGTTAACTTTACCCCCTATCGCGAACAGTTTAAAAAGCTGATACCAAGCGATGATATGTATTACCTCGAAAACTATAATGCTTCTGAAGGATTCTTCGGGATACAGGATACTATTGAACCCGGCGAAATGTTGCTGATGCTTGATTATGGCATATTCTACGAGTTTTTACCAACCGAGAACCTCCACGACGAAAACCCGCAAACACTTACGCTGGATGAAGTAGAGCTTGACAAAAATTACGCCCCCATCATCAGTACCAATGCCGGGTTGTGGCGCTATTTAATTGGCGATACGATCAGGTTTACTTCATTATCGCCGTTCCGTATACAGGTTACCGGGCGCACCAAACACTTTATCAATGCTTTTGGCGAAGAAGTGATCATTGACAACGCCGAACGCGCGCTGGAAGAAGCATGCAGCCAAACAGGCGCCGTTATCCGCGAATATACCGCCGCTCCCGTTTATTTTAACGGCGATGAAGGCGGCGCCCACGAATGGCTGATAGAGTTTGAGAAGAAACCCGCCGAGTTTGAGCGCTTTGTTGATATACTGGACGAAACCCTGCGCCGCATAAACTCCGACTATGATGCCAAACGGTTTAAGGACATGGCCCTGCGCCGCCCTATTGTACGCAAAGTACCCGCGGGTACCTTTTTTAACTGGATGAAGGAAAAGGGTAAACTGGGCGGCCAGCATAAAGTGCCGCGGCTGGCTAATAACAGGGAGTATGTGGATGCGATTTTGAAAGTGGTGGAGTTGGTGGGTTAATTCTAACTCGTATTCGAACTTCTATTAATTTACTATCTTGCATCATTCAAATAACCTCATGACCGCCAAACCATTCAACCGCCCCATACGTGTTTTAGTTGCCAAAGTTGGGCTTGACGGGCACGACCGTGGCGCACGCATTATTGCCACTTCGCTGCGCGACGCGGGTATGGAGGTGATCTATACCGGCCTGCGGCAAACGCCCGAAATGGTGGTGAATACCGCCTTGCAGGAAGATGTAGACGCTATTGGGATCTCCATATTGTCGGGCGCGCATATGACGGTTTTTCCGAAGATACTGAACCTTATTAAAGAAAAAAAAATGGATGATGTGCTGGTTACAGGCGGCGGCATTATACCCGAAGAGGATATGCGGGCGTTAAAAGAGCTGGGCGTTGGCGAGCTTTTTCCACCGGGCACTACTACCCAGGAAATTGTGAAGTATATAACTGATTGGGTGCATCAGCATCGTAATTTTTAATTTGGCGATATGGCTTATCAAAACTTGCTGATTAATAATAAGGAGCGCGTATTAACCATTACCATCAATCGCGAAAGCAAACTTAACGCGTTAAATAAAGCTACACTTGCCGAACTGCATAACGCGCTGTCTGACGCTTTTGCTGATAAACAGGTTGGCGGTATTATTATTACCGGAGCAGGCACAAAAGCTTTCGTGGCCGGGGCCGATATTGCCGAATTTGCTGATAAAGACATTAATGGAGGGCGTGAACTTGCACAAATCGGGCATACGCAAGTTTTTGATTTAATTGAAAATGGCAGCAAACCTGTTATAGCGGCCATAAACGGTTTTGCACTTGGCGGCGGACTGGAACTGGCTATGGCCTGCCATATCCGCATAGCATCCGATAATGCCAAAATGGGGCAGCCCGAAGTTACACTTGGCCTTATACCCGGCTATGGCGGTACGCAGCGTTTAACCGGGTTAGTTGGTAAAGGCAAAGCTTTGGAATTGATTATGACCGCGGACATGATAACCGCTGCCGAAGCATTACAGATGGGGTTAGTTAATTATGTAGTTAACCCTGAAGAATTGATGCCCAAAGCCGAAAACATCCTGCAAAAAATATTGAGCCGTGCGCCATTAGCTATTGCTGCAAGTATAAAAGCGGTAAATGCTGCGGGTAAAAGCAATGTGAACGGGTTTGAAGTAGAGATAGAAGAATTTGCCAAGTGTTTCGGCACTGCTGATTTTAAAGAAGGTGTTACTGCGTTTTTACAAAAGAGAAAAGCAGATTTTAAGGGAGAGTAGTGATCGACGGAACAAGATGGCCTGCTTATAAATTTCAAAAATTTAACATTTTTTTACATCGCTTATAACAGGTTAATGAAAACGGATATTAGCTTTGCACAATTAATACTTAAAATAAAATTTATAATAATATACGTTGTTAATCCATTTATACGTTTTAACACATTAAATCTGAACTGTTAAATATGAAAATCATACTCAAACCGCTTATCTGGTCATTACTTTTTATTAGTATTTGTTTTACAGCAAATGCACAGTCAGATACGCTGCGCGTAGGTGTTGCTGTTGAAGCAGCTTCAGGGGCAGGCATTTTTGGTACCGGAGTAAATACTGACCCCGGCGTACCGGCAGTTACAGCATACCATTATGGCGCGGGCGTTTCATTACATGCCGATTTTCCCTTAAACAGAACATTCACCGTTTCGGCAAGCGCCGGTTTTAATACTTTTTTCACTACCGGTGATGTGAATGGCGGGCAACAGGTTATCTATAATACTAAACCACCCCAATTGGAAACCATACCGTTAAAACTGGGTGTAAAATGGTTTACAGGCAAGGTTTTTTATTTCCAGGGTGAAGCAGGCGAAACACTGTTAGCCAATAAAAGCCAGTTATACGGATTGTATAGCTATGCCTTTACCTTTTCGCCCGGGATAGGCTTATTAGTACCGCTTAAAAAGCCGCACACTTATATTGATGCAGGTTTCCGTTTTGAAAGCTTTGCCAGTTTTTATAATGATGGCGCCATGAATAATTTCTGGGGACTGCACTTTGCTTACATGTTTAATTTATAGTTGTATAAATCTGCTGTAATTTATCGCGTTAATTAATAATCTGAAAAAAATAATCACTATTACGCTATTCGTACACAAAAATTTATTGGAATTAGCATTTTTGTGTAACTTAACAGCTTGATACATTTACCTGTTAACCGTAATTGCTAATATGAAAAAAATCCTCATCATAGATGATGAAGTTAACGTTGCGTCATTACTATCAAAGTTTTTAACGCGCAATGGGTTTGATGTAAGTACAGCATCAAGCGGAAACAGTGGAATGGAACTCCTCAAAAATGAGGAATTTGACCTGGTATTATGTGATTTCAGGCTGGAAGATACTGACGGCCGCGAAATGCTGAGAAAAATAAAAACCCAATACCCCAAAACAGGTGTAATTATCATTACCGGCTACTCAGACATAAAAATGGCTGTCGAGCTGATAAAGATGGGCGCTTATGATTACATCAGCAAGCCCTTATATCCCGATGAAATTTTAAACACTATTACCAAAGCAATGGAAACCCACCATGCATTGGTAGAAGATGACGATAATGCCCCATCGGCAAAAACTGCCAAAAAACAACCTATTGCAGCAGATGGAATTGTAGTTGGAACCAGCCGTGCCTCGCGCGAACTTTCACGGCAAATTGAATTGGTGGCGCCAACAAACTATAGTGTAATTATTTTAGGCGAAAGCGGTTCGGGCAAAGAAGAAGTTGCTAAAAGCATCCATTTACACAGCCACCGCAGCAGCCAGCCATTTATTGCCATGGATTGCGGCTCGCTTACCAAGGAACTGGCCGCCAGCGAATTTTTTGGTCACGAAAAAGGCTCGTTTACAGGCGCATTTAGTACTAAAATAGGTCATTTTGAAATGGCTAATGGCGGTACTTTATTTTTGGATGAGGTGGGTAACCTATCCTACGAGATACAAGCCGCTTTGTTAAGAACCGTACAGGAGCGTAAGGTAAAAAGAATAGGCAGTACTAAAGAGATTGACCTGGATGTACGCATTATAGTAGCTACCAATGAAAACCTGGCAGAGGGCATACAAAAGGGCCGGTTCAGGGAAGACCTGTACCATCGTTTTAATGAGTTTACCATATACCTGCCGCCATTGCGCGAACGTGGTAACGATATTATGCTGCTGGCCGAACATTTTTTACAGGAAGCTAACCGCGAACTTGACCGCGGCGTTACTCATTTTTCGCCCGAAGTGGTAGAATGTTTTATGAACTACCGCTGGCAGGGCAATGTACGCGAGCTTAAAAATATAGTGCGCCGTGCCGCGTTGATCACAGAAGGCACCGAAATAACTACTAAGGCACTCCCGCTCGAAATATCTAACTATAAATTGCCTGTGTTTGATTATGGGCACCAACCATCAAGCTATAACCAGCCTAATAACTACAATCAGGCCCCTCAGCAGGAACAGCGCCATGAAATAAAAGAGGTAAGGCACGATTTAAAAAATGCCGCCCTCGAAGCTGAGTATGAAACCATTTTAAAAGTTTTACGCGAAGTTAATTTCAACAAAACAAGGGCCGCCGAAATATTAAATATCGACCGTAAAACGCTTTATAATAAAATGAAGGCCATCAACCTTAAATAAAAATGAGCGGTAAACCAGTTGATGCGGAAACCCTGCGTACCCTGCGGCACGATATTAAGAACCAGCTTTCAAGCATTCACCTGGCGTTAGAAACTTTAAAGTACGAAATTGAAAATCCTACCGAGGACTTTAATTTTTGCATTGATACCATTTTTGCAGCCTCCGCAAAAATAAATGAACTTTTAACAGACCCCGAGTAAAAACTATTTAGCGTTTTTTTGTTTATAGTGTTGAACACGCAACACTATTAAATGTCAATTTTCGATTATAAGCAGCGCAACATTATTATACTGGTTAGCATTATTGTGCTGGGCTGTTTTATATTATATGCTATAAGCGGCCTTTTTAGTTCCATATTGGGGGCCGTTGTGTTATTCACCCTGTTCAGGCCATTTTATTTACATATGGTTGAAAAAAAGGGCTGGAACCGCTCGGTAGTGGCCCTTATTATAATTTTCACATCCCTTATTGTAATTGTTTTGCCTTTTACCGCTTTAAGTTTTATGGTGATCGGTAAAATTTCTGATCTGAATAGCAATAATTTCCCTATACAGCAGGTAATGATTAAAATTGATGCCTTTGCAGGGTCAACATTTAAACAGCCGCATTTTGCCGAAAATACCCTGCAAAAATTGGGGACGTACGCTACTGATCTTTTTCCATCTATCCTGGGCAGCGCGGCAAGTATTATATTAACCTTGCTGGTATTATATTTCCTGCTTTATTTTATGCTGGTACAGATGCGCGATTTTGAAGCCGGCCTGCTTAGATACGCGCCCTTTAGAGAACAATATGCAATTAAGTTTGCCATAGCTTTGCGCAATTGTACCTATTCGAACGTTTTGGGGCAGGGCCTGATAGCTATTACGCAGGGCTTTTTACTGGCTAACGGTTTTTGGATATTTGGCATTCCCGATCCGGTTTTTTGGGGCGTAATAGGCGCGTTCATTTCGTTTTTACCAGTAGTTGGT
>Ga0206923_1008_pt2 | contig 62103 bp, 56 predicted proteins | sample Alteio_BWOrgHeat_64_FD_152961 | JGI IMG/M metagenome (GOLD analysis project Ga0206923, IMG submission 152961) | Enriched cells from forest soil in Barre Woods Harvard Forest LTER site, Petersham, Massachusetts, United States -... | ecosystem: Environmental > Terrestrial > Soil > Temperate forest >...
TAGGCGCGACAGGGATACTTTGGGGGCCGGTTGAACCCGGGTTAAAAGACATCGCGGCACTAGGTTTCGTTGGTTATGAAACCTTCGGAAACGTAATCGAAACCTGGGATAAAACCAGGGGTGGCCTGGGGCCAATTCTGGCAAAGTACCAAACACCGCTGATATCGTCATTTTGCTCAGGCGATGTGCGTGACCCGGCTAAAAGGCCTCGTGATATTGAAAGCCTGAAACGCTATTCAAAACTGGTGAAAGGTTTGGGCGGCAAAATAATAGTGTATTGCGCCGACGGAGGAAGAAAAGATTATGACTATAAGGCGTACAAACAGAACATTGTTGACTCCATGAACGACTATGCCAAAGCCATTACCGACGAAGGTTTGATTTGCGCTTTGCACCCGCATACCGGAACACCGATAGAAACGCAGGAAGAAATAGATTGGGTAATGAACGCGGTTGATACCAAGTATATGCGGTTCGCGCCGGATATTGGCCAGATACAAAAAGGCGGTGGCGACCCGGTAAAAGTTGTAAAAGACTACTTGTCGCTGGTTGAACACATGCACCTGAAGGATTTTGCCGGCCAGGATCAGCTTAAAAATGGCTACCAGGGCTATTGCGCGTTAGGCGAGGGCCAGGTTAACCTTAAAGAGATCCTTGACATGATGGAGAAAAAGAAGAAAATTGGCGGCATGATTATGTATGAGCAAGATGGTCCAAACAGAAACAGGCCGGCGCTGCGCGAAGCAACCGTTACCAGGGATTACCTTGTGAACCTTGGCTATAAATTTGAGCCGAAAACAGTAGTGGAAACAGTTACTCCACCGGCAGCAGCTCAATAATAATTAACAAAATAATACCTTATTAATAAGATGCTGCATGGCATCAATACCACCGGGGTTTGTTCTTTAAAAAAAGAATTTGCCCCGGTGGGTTAAAACTAATTATGGAAATTCTTAATAACTATATTAATAACAGCTGGGTAAAAAGTAAGGAAACAACTACTACTGATGTTATTAACCCTGCTACGCAGGAAGTACTGGCAAAAGTTCCTTACGGAAGTGGTACTGCAACGGATGTTGCGCAGGCAGTTACGGCAGCTTCGGCAGCTTATAAACTATGGAGCCAGGTGCCGGTGATGAAAAGAGTACAGCCGCTTTATAAACTAAAGCAACTGTTGGAAGAAAATGCTGAGGATATTGCCAGAACTATCACATTAGAGTGTGGTAAGTCGCTGGCCGAGTCAAGAGGGGAGCTGCAAAGAGCCATTGAAAATGTGGAAGTAGCATGTGGCACTCCGATGCTTATGCAAAGTGAGTTTTCAGAAAACATAGCCGGCGGTGTGGATGAATTTATGATCCGCCAGTCGCTGGGTGTTTGTGCATGTATTGCGCCATTCAATTTCCCGGGGATGATACCTTTCTGGTTCTTGCCTTATGCTGTTGCATGCGGAAATGCTTTTATTTTGAAGCCTTCAGAAAAAGTTCCGCTTACTATGATGAAGGTGTTTGGCCTGATTGAACAAATTGGTTTGCCTCCCGGTGTTATCAGCCTGGTGCATGGTGGTAAAGATACAGTAGACGCGTTCCTTGATCATCCCGATATCAGGGCCATCAGCTTTGTAGGTTCATCTAACATTGCTAAATATGTATATGGCCGTGGCGCGGCCAATGGCAAAAGAGTGCAGGCACAGGGTGGCGCAAAAAACCCGGTAGTTGTTCTTCCTGATGCGGATATCGACATGTCCGTACAGATCATAACCGATAGCGTATATGGTTGTGCCGGGCAGCGTTGCCTTGCAGCATCAAATATTATTACCGTTGGAGATAACGGTACTATTAAAGATGCTTTATACGAAGCAGCCAAAAAACGTACTACCGGTTATGGCTTAGACGAAACCATGGAAATGGGCCCCGTTATCAGTAAAGAAAGCAAGTCAAGGGTAGAATACCTCATTGGAAAAGCTGAAAGCGAAGGCGCGAAAGTTTTACTGGACGGTAGAAAAGCAGCTATCAGCGGCTTTGAAAACGGAAACTTTATAAGACCAACCATCCTGGAAGGATTACCGCTTAACGGTGAAGTGATCAAGACAGAAATATTTGGCCCGGTTATGAGCCTGATAGAATTAAGCTCGGTTGATGAGGCCCTGAATTTCATAAATAATAATAACTATGGCAACATGGCCTGCTTGTTTACAAGCAGCGGTGCCAATGCCCGTAAATTCAGAAGCCTTGCTGATGCCGGGAACATCGGTATAAATATTGGCGTAGCTGCACCTATGGCGCAGTTCCCGTTCAGCGGATGGAAAGAAAGCTTCTTTGGCGATCTGCACGGACAAGGCCGCCACGCGATAGAGTTCTTTACCCAAACAAAAGTGGTAATAGAAAGATGGCCTAAAGAGTGGGCGCGTAAGTTTTAAGCCTCACCCCAACCCCTCTCCAAAGGAGAGGGGCTTTATAAATTAATTTTTACACCATAGTTATAGTTTATAATCATGTTTAAGAAAGCCTTTTGTCCTCCGTTTCAATTACAGACAAAAATGAATTTTTTAGGTATTGATTGCGTCGTAACCGACCTTAGTCATACCATCACTACCGAAGACCCGACATTTATCGGCCATCAGCGTACCCTGATATGGAGCCACCTTTCGCACGAAGAAACGCAAAAGATGGGTTTGACCAAACCGCCATATTCTTATAAAGTAGTTGGCTTTACCATGTGCGATCACTCAAATACTCACGTTGACGCGATCAACCACGTAGTGAACGAGCCTGACGCGCGAGCAGTTAATGAGCTTCCGCTGGAGTGGTTTATGGCCCCCGGCGTTTGGTTTGATTTTTCGCATAAAGAACCAAGCAGCTATATAACCAAAGCTGATATTGAAGAAGCGATAGCTAAAACAGGCGTTACCATTAAACCCCAATCGGTAGTTTTATATTACACCGGCTGGTATAAAAAATGGAAAGATAATTTTGGGTACATCCGCGATTATCCGGGTGTTGACAGAAGCGCTATCGAATACCTGAATGATCTTGGAGCGATATCCATAGGTGCCGACGCGCCAAGCATTGACAGTTATAATGAAGTGGCTATCGTACGCGAGCAGCCTGCTCACATTGTATGCCGCGAAAGAGAAATACTGAACATTGAAAATTTAGCACAGGTGGATATGATCCCTGCACACGAGTTTTGGTTTGTAGGCTTACCGCTTAAAATTAAAGGCGGCTCCGGCTCTCCGTTCAGGGGTGTAGCGATAGTACCTGAAAGTAACATAAAAAAATAAAAATGAGCTTACCTAAAGAAATGGACGCCCTGGTATTAGCGGGCGTTCGTGATTTTTCTATAAAAACGGTACCTGTACCACAGCCTGATGCTGACGAAGTTATTTGCGAGGTTGATACCACATTTATTTGCGGTACTGATCCGCATATCATCAACGGCGATTTCCCGGGCTTTTGGCCAACCGGTTATCCGTTTATTCCCGGCCATGAATGGTCGGGCACTATTGTACAATCGGGTCCTAAGGCACTGTCATTAGGTTGGAAAGAGGGCGACCGTGTTTGCGGCATCTCGCATTGCGGTTGCGGCTATTGCGCCAACTGTATGAAGGGCCGTTTTAATAACTGTTTGAATTATGGACACGAGGAGCGCGGGCACAGGCAGTATGGGCATTATACCCCAGGTGCTTACGCGCAATACATGCGTACATCGGTAAAAAGTATTTACAGGGTTCCGGATTCTATGTCGTTAGAATATGCGGCTTGTGTTGATCCGCTGAGCATTGCCTTATATACAGTAAAACGTTCGCGCATGCAACCCGGCGATGATATTTTGGTTTTAGGAACAGGGCCGCAAGGTTTAATGGCCATACTTTGTGCAAAGGCCATGGGGGCCGGCCGCATATTGGCTGTTGGCAGCGGCGACCGTTTAAAGAAGGCGGAAGAATTAGGCGCGATCCCTATCAGCTATAAAGATGGTGATGTAGTGGAAAAAGTAAAAGAGCTTACCAATGGCCTGGGTGTTCCGGCTGTGCTGGAATGCGCGGGTACAAGCGACTCTATACGCCAGGCGTGCCTTGCCGCTGCAAAAGGCGGTGTGGTGTCTATTATCGGTATCCCACATTCAGACCCTGCACTCCCAATGAAAAGGATTGTGCTGGATGAAGTAGAACTAATTGGCAACCGGGCCAACCCCAATACCGCGCAGGAAGCTATCGACCTGTTGGTAAACGGCCGTGTTGATATGACACCGTTAATGACGCATCGCTTCCCTTTAAAAGAGTTTGCAACGGCGTTGGATATTTTTGAAACAAGAAAAGATGGCGCTATTAAAGTAGCCACCAAGCCAAACGGAATGTAGTTAACCTAATAAAATTCACCACATAAAAATCAAGACCAATTATGAGCAACAAAGTAATGATTGTAAGCGGCGGAGCATCCGGATTAGGATTAGCGGCTGCTGAAAAGTTTGCCAAAAACGGCTACAATATTGTCCTCATCGACATTAATGATGAAAAAGGAAAACAGGCGGAAGCAAAGATAAAAGGGTTAGGCGTTGACGCTGTTTATTGTCATTGTGATATTTCTAATAACGCGCATGTGCAACAAGCTGCCAAAACTACAAAAGAGCGCTTTGGCAGAGCTGATGTATTGATCAATAACGCCGGCCTGGAAGTACGCGGAAGTATTTTACAATGCAGCGAAGACGATTGGACACGTTTATATGATATCAACCTAAAGGGTATTTACTATATATCAAAAGCTTTTGCACCTATGATGATAGAGCAGGGCAAAGGCGCTATTGTAAATACCGGTTCTATACTGGGTTATCGTACAGTTGGTGAGCGTGCTGCCTATTCATCTTCAAAAGGAGCTATTGATACCTTAACACGTACAATGGCTTTTGATTTGGCACAAAACAACATCCGTGTAAACTGCGTGGTACCGGGTGCTATTGATACGCCTTTATTAAGAGGTTCAATAAATGATTCTCCGGATCCTGCCGGAACAGAAGCATTCCTGGGTTCAAAAAGTGTTTTTGGCCGTATGGGCACGTCAGCCGAGGTAGCAAACGTAATGTACTTTCTTGCATCCGACGACGCTTCGTTTGTAACGGGCGCTGCTTATTTTGTTGACGGCGGCTGGTCAATTATGTAATTGATGTTTTTTAATTTTTAAACATATTGTTTTGGTTTATTTAGAGGATAAAAAATCGTTGATAAATAAAGGGATCACTCACCTGCTGCAGGTAAAGGATTCGGATATAAGGTTATTGAATTTATACCAGTGCAGGTATGCTATTGATAGTTCTATCCATATTGGTGGGGCTTCTTCGGCAACTATACCTATGGTTAGTTTGTTTTATGGAGGCATTATTGATCTTAATATAGAGCAGCCAACAGCGTTAGACCAGGACATGTTTGTGCTGAGTAAAGGGCACGCGGTAGCCGCATTGGCGTCTATATATGCTGACCTGGGATATTTCGATCGTTCGGTATTAAAGAATTCACGTTCTGTTAATAGTATTTTGAACGGGCACCCCGGGCCATTATTACCTGGTGTGCATGTTGCCACCGGCCCGATGGGCCAGGGGATGGGTGTAGCACAGGGCTTTGCTATTGCAGGCCAACGTTCGCCTAAATTTGATGTATATACCATAACCGGCGACGGTGAATTGCAGGAAGGCCCGATCTGGGAAACCGTAATGTATGCAGGCGCCAAACGGTTGGAGAATTTATGCGTAATGGTTGATAATAACGGCGGTCAGCTGGATATTGTAAGCACATTGCACTTTCCGCATAATAGCTTAACCGGTACTTTCAGCAGCTTTGGCTGGAAAGTTATTGAGGTTGACGCTACCAAATACCATACCGTTTATAGCGCCCTGCTCGAGTTTAAATATGGCGAGCGTGACGGAAGGCCTACGGCGATAATTTGTAAATCGACAAAAGGTCATGGCGGGCTTTCTGATTATATGAATACGCATAAAGCTACCATCGCTACCGATATTTTGGACCAGGAAGATAAACTGCAGATAGCGCAGCGCGATGCCAGGGAAAAAGATTTCTTTAAATTTTTCAACCAGCTATCAGGTGCTGAATATGCCGTTGAAAAAGCTACTATCCTGAAGCACGCAGAGAAAATGGGCTTCAAGGTTGAGAAAGATAAATTAGTTATTGTTGAAACTCCTGTTAAAACTAAAAAAGCTCCTGTAAGAGATAAAAAAATTAAATATGCGGCTGAGCAATTGCCGGTTGTTGAAAAAGGAAAACCTTACGCAGGCAGTAAAATTATAGAGCTATCCATGAAAGCCTTTGCGAAGGATGAAAGGATATTTTCGGTTGACTCTGACCTCGCTTCTACCAGCGGTTTACAGGCCGGTGTTGGCTTTGTAGATAAATACCGCGCGTTAAACGCCGGTGTGGCCGAAGCTAATATGATGCTGCTTGGCGAAGCATTTGCCATATTGGGCGGTAACGCGTGGGTAAGCACGTTCTGCCCGTTCTTTGATTGGAAAGTGATGCGAAGAATCGCGGTTGGTCACCAGGAGCGCCTTGAAGTAATAGCCGAGAAAAATGGCTGGTTATCCGAAGGGCATGGCCTTGATTATACCATGGTTGCTACAGCTGCCGATTTGGAAACACAATCAAACGGTGCTACACATATGGGTAATGATGATGTAATGCTGTTTAACGAAGTTGCACAGCTAAAAATTATCAATATTTCATGCCCGCAACAGTTATTAGGTGTATTGAAATGGATAATGGAAGGCAATAAAGGCATGATCTATATGCGTACCTTAAGAGCACCTTCCAATGCTATTTATGATACTGATTTTACGTTTGAATTTGGAAAGGCATATTATGCAAAACAATCCTCAAACGCAGCGGCTACCATTGTTAGCTCGGGCCGTGGAGTTTATGAGGCATTAGATGCAGCCAAAAAATTAGAAGAGCAGGGTATCACTATTAATGTGCTTGACATGCCTTCGATTGATGAGAAAGCCATCGTTGAATTATACCGCAGTGGTAAACCGGTATTTGTTGCCGAGCAAAATAATGGCTACTTGTGGTCGCATTTCCGCAAAGTATTGTTTGAGCAGGAAGCCAGTATTAATACAAAAAATTTGATCGCTGTTAATACTACTACAAAAGGCGGGTTGCATTACATTCACTCAGGTACGTATAACGAATTAGCGGCACATTATGAATTAAATGCCGCCAGCTTAAGTGATAGAATTTTAAAAACAGTTAAATAAAAATATTATGACCATTATACACGAATCAGACGTCCCTGAAATATCACACCCCGGCCGGTTTATGCGCTGGCTGGCCAGCGAAGACTCGTTGATCGCGAATCACCTGTCTTGTTGTGTTATACGTGTTTTACCCGGGGAGGCCGTGCGCCCAGCGCACTCACATCCACAAAGCGAAGAACTTATTTATATTATAACAGGTAATGGCAAGGTAATGATTGAGGGTGAAGTAGGCGAAGTAAAGGCAGGCTCGGCAATTTTGTTTGAGCAGGGCAAAGTGCACATGCTAAAAAACACCGGCGATATTGAGATGAAGGTGATCTGCTTTTTTGCACCAGCCACCAATATTGATAACTATAAAATGTTTGAAGGAATAGAGTTTCCTGAATAAAGACATTTTATCTACTATGAAAACTTGTTTGTTTATCATTGTTTTTTTAACCGGCTTAGCCTCAATTAGCTTTGCGCAGACAGTTTTGCCAGGTAGAAATAAAGAACATACTAAAATTTGGATAACCAATGGGTTTAAAAAAGGCGAGTACGACTTAACGGAAACCGATAGCACTGTAACGCTTACAACACATGGTAAATATAGGCCGCTTACAATACGGTGTAGTTTTGATAAGCCAGGTAAAAAAGGCATTTGCCTGTCTGAAAAAGTAATTCTCGATTGCGATTCCTGCTATCAAAAAATATTCAAACTGTTTTTGGATAAAAATAGGTTCGACTGGAAAGTGACCGGCACCGACCGATATCTGTCAAAGCCATCCCGGAAACTATTACTCGCGGGCAATGCTTCAATGTATTATTTTACGTTAAGCATCCTTGATACGAGCGATGAGGAGTATAGAAAAATGTTGGGTAAATAGGTAACCGCCCTTCATTTTTCCCCATTGGGCCGTACTGCTTTCATTAAGTAAATTGATCCTGCCGATCAACTCGTCTCTTGTTGATTTATCAAATACAGTTTTCATATACTTAATGCCGGATTAATATAAACTTCGTGCTCAGGAAATTGGTCTGCTTTTGCGCCCGCCACCAATATTGATAACTATAAATGTTTGAAGGAATTGAGTTTCCTGAATAGGAATATTTGATTTGACCATAAAAAAGCCCTTAACTTTCGTTAAGGGCTTTTTTATGGGAGTGGATGTTTTAGCTGTTAAACTGCCGCAAATGATGGTCGGCATGTTTATAAACTAATTGGCCTACTTGTTCTTTTGTCATTTTTCCGAAAAACCAGTGTACAAAATCGGGGGTCGAAAAATGATCATACTCACCTATTAGCCCGACCCATTTCTCCTTTTCAGCGGCAATATCTCCCCTACTTTCTTTTACCTTAAATTCATTGCTGGTTGGCGCGTTTCGTCCCATGGGGCTTTCATCCTTCAACAAGTTTTTTAAGGCTATTTTGCCCAGTAGTTTTCCAATAAAAGCCCGCTTGTAAAATTTACGGCCCAAATACATTTCCTCGGCCAATGTGCAATGCTTCAGCATTTGATAAACATTCATTTTCCCCCATTGGGCCGTACTGTTTTCATTAAGCGAATTGATCCTGCCGATCAACTCGTCCCTTGTTGGTTTATCAAATACAGTTTTCATTTACTTAAGCCGGATCATAATATAAACTTCGTGCTCAAAAAATTGGATGTGTGTTCACTTACAATTTCATTGATCAGGTGTTTGTTGGATTCATTGAGCTTGGTTGCAACCAACGACCGTATAGAGAACGCGCGCAAGGCATCATGCACAGAAAGCGTGCCCTCCGCGCTATCCTTGCGTCCCGTAAACGGAAACACGTCAGGCCCGCGCTGGCATTGGCTGTTTATATTCACCCGGCTAACCAGGTTAACAAACGGGTCTATCAATGAAGCTATCTCATCCGCGTCCTCGCTGAATATGCTTACCTGCTGCCCGTGCGGAGAATCGATCTGGTAGGCGATGGGCTCTTCAATGTCTTCAAACGGTACTACCGGTATAATCGGGCCAAATTGCTCCTCGCGGAACAGCTTCATTTTATCATTTACCGGGTATAAAATAGCCGGGTAAACAAAAGTTTCCACGCTTGTGCCACCATTCTCGTTTATCACCTTTGCTCCATGCGCTTCAGCATCGGCAATGGTTTCCTTCAGGAAATCAGCCTTGTTCGCTTCGGGGAGTGGGGTAAGTTTTACATTTTTATCCCAGGGCAAACCGAACTGTAGATCAGCCACGCCCGCGCTAAGCAGTTTCAAAAACTCATCAGCTACCGTTTTATGTACGTAGATAATCTTAATAGCCGTACAACGCTGCCCGTTAAATGATAAAGCACCTAAAATACATTCATTAACAGCCAGCTTCAGGTCGGCATTTTTGGTTATGATAGCCAGGTTTTTGGCATCCAAACTTAAAACGGCCCGTAACCGGTTTATTTTGGGGTGGCGTTTTTTCAGGTCATTAGCCACTTTACTTGACCCGATAAAGGCCAGTACATTAATATTGCCCGTAGCCATTAAACCGGGCGTTACATTAGCGCCACGTCCATAAACGGTATTCACCACTCCTTTCGGGAACGACTCCTGGAAAGCTTTCAATAATGGATAATGTAATAACGTGCCATATTTAGGTGGTTTAAATAACAGCGTATTGCCCATAATAAGGGCAGGTATCAGGGTGGTAAAAGTTTCGTTAAGCGGATAGTTGAACGGACCCATGCAAAGCACTACCCCCAATGGCGAACGGCGTGATTGCGCTATTACCCCTTCGGCTATTTCAAAACGCGATGAGGTACGGTCAATATCTTTCAGGGCATCAATAGTAGCGTTTATATATTCAATGGTGCGGTCAAACTCCTTGGCCGAATCGGCGTATGCTTTGCCTATTTCCCACATGATCAATTTTACAACCAGGCTGCGCTGTTCGATCATTTTAAAAATGAAATTCTCCAGGCATTTTATACGGTCGCCAATGCCCATGGTTGGCCATTCGCCACGGCCATTATCATAAGCCTGTATAGCGGCTTCTAAGGCTTCGTTGGCTTCTTTTTCGGTGCATACAGGGTAAGTGCCTATCAGCTTACGTTTTAATCCATCCGGGCCGGGAATACAAACCGGCGAATAGACCTCGCTAACCGCTCCGTCCCATTTTTTCATTTCACCATTGCATAAGTATTCGCGCTGGTGGATCTCTTCTATCCTGAACTCGTCCGGTATTTGGCTCTCTTCTACAAATATTGATCTGATCTGGTCTTCAAAACTCATAATTGATAGGGGTTTGTTAATAGTGCAAAGTATAAAATAATATGCATAATAAACTCCAAAAAAAATGTCATTTCTCCTTATCGTTAGAAATGACATTAAGCGAATGCTTAGAAAGGTTCCTATTGATTTTCCAGATCAGCCGCGGCAGCTTCATCCAAAAACCACTCTACCTCGCCGGTAATAGAATCTATCAGTTGAGCCGGATAGTTCTCAATATCTTCATCATCTTCCAATACATGATGTACGGCTTCAGCTTTACCTTCGCCATAAACCAAAAACGCGATGAAACGCGCTTCATTTATTAACGGCGCGTTCATGGTGATGCGGTACACTTGCTGGTCGTCCAACCAAACTTCCTTTACCGATGGCGTACGGTCATGCAAAACCGGTGTATATGGAAATAGCGATGCGGTATGCGAGTTATCGCCCAAACCCAGCAACACCAGGTCGAAACTCATTTCATCGTCGTCAAAAAACTCGGCTATTTCTTCGGCATATTTTTGCGCGGCTTCATTGGGTGTAAGTGTTGTATCAACCGGGAATATATGATCAGCATCAATATACAACGGATCAAACAAAGCCTTTTTTGCCATCAGGTAATTGCTGTCCTTATCGGTTTGGGGCACATTGCGCTCATCACCAAAAAAGAAATAAACTTTGGTCCAGTCTACACTATCTGCATAGGTGGTTGAGGCTAAAAGCTCATATAGTTTTTTAGGTGAACTGCCGCCCGATAATGAAACCGAAAATTTGCCGCGTGCGGCAATTGCTTCATTAGCTTTTTTTACAAAGTATTGCGCTAACGCGTCAACTACTTCATCAGGAGTGTTGAATATGTTTAGTTTCATGGATAAACCCTTTAATTAAACTCAATTGTCATTCTGAGCGTAGCGAAGAATCTTATAAAAGCGACTAGTAAACGTACAAGATACTTCGCTACGCTCAGAACGACAATTATGGAATTATTACTATTTTTTCTTATTATTCTGTAACGGTAACGAAAACCAGGTATAACCATCGCGGGCTATTAAGGCCTCGGCACTTTCCGGGCCCCATGCACCTGCGGCATAGTTAGGGAAGTTAAGGCTCTTTTTGTTGGTCCAGGTGCTTAGTATAGGCATTATAAGGTCCCATGCGGCTTCTATCTGGTCGCCACGCATAAATAAAGTTTGATCGCCCAGCATGGTGTCAAGCAATAATGTTTCATAAGCCTCGGGCGCCTGGTTAGTGTAGGTGCCTTTGTAATCAAACACCATATCAACCGTATTTAATATCATATCCAATCCGGGGCGTTTGGCCTGTACCTGCAGGCGTATGCTCATTTCGGGCTGTATGCTGATGATGAGCCTGTTTTGCTGCCAGCTCTCGGCCGCCTCGGTAGGAAATATTTTATGCGGTACATCCTTAAACTGTATAGATATTACTGATGATGTTTGGTGCAGCCTTTTACCGGTACGAAGGTAAAAAGGTACGCCCTGCCAGCGCCAGTTATCTACAAAGAATTTTATAGCGGCAAATGTTTCGGTGTTTGAGTTAGGGTCAACCTTTGGCTCTTCGCGGTAGCCCGGCACTTCCTTACCTTCCATCCAGCCTTTGGCGTATTGACCCCTCACAGCCGACATACGCACATCCTCCGGCGAGAACCTGCGCATGGCATGTAATACATCCACTTTACGGTTGCGTATCTCATCGGCATTAAAATTTACCGGGGTTTCCATGGCAATTAAACAAAGTAATTGCAACAGGTGGTTTTGTATCATATCGCGCATAGCGCCCGATCCGTCGTAATAATCACCACGGTCCTCAACGCCCAATGACTCGGTAACCGATATCTGAACATGCTCAATATAATTACGGTTCCATATTGGCTCCAGGATGGAGTTGGCAAAACGGAAAGCCATAATGTTTTGTACGGTTTCTTTACCCAGGTAATGGTCTATGTGGTAGATCTGTTTCTCGTTAAAAAGACCGCCCAATAATTTGTTCAATTCCCTTGCCGATTCCAGGTCATGCCCGAATGGTTTTTCAATAACAATACGCGTTTTCTCTACATCGGTAGTTAGCTTGGCTTTCGCCAAATTGGCGGTGATGATCGGGAAAAATTCGGGCGATACAGCCAGGTAATAAATTACATTGGCTTTAACACCCCACTCGGCATTATGCGCTTCAATACGCTTACCAAACTCTTTATACGTTTCAGCATCCTTGGCATCTGATACCTGGTAGTATATATTTTTTTCAAACTCGGCCCATTTGGCTTTATCAGCCTTGCCGCTGCGCGAAAAATTATTGATGTCTTCGTTCAGGTTTTTTCTAAACTCTTCGTCGGTTAATTTGGTACGGCCTGTACCTATGATGGAAAACTGTTTTGGCAGCCAACCGTCAAGAAACAGGTTGTAAAGTGCCGGCGCAAGTTTGCGGGCGTTCAGATCGCCAGTGCCGCCGAATATGATAAATATAGTTGGTTCTGATGTTGTTATTGACATGATACTGCTATACTTCTGTTTATATTAATTTTTTGCTACCCATTGGGTATGGAAAGTTCCTTCTTTCCCTATTAGTTCGTAGGTGTGCGCGCCAAAATAATCGCGTTGCGCCTGTATAAGGTTTGATGGCATACGGCCACTGCGGAATGCATCGAAATAACTTAATGCCGATGCATAACATGGCGCGGCAATACCGGCAGCTGTAATAGTTGATACTACGGTACGGGCACCACCAATAGCGCCTTTAACTTCTTTAGCCACGCCGCCATCCAGTAACAAGTGTTCTAAACCCGCGTTAGCGGTAAATGCTTCATAAATATTTTGCAGGAACAACGAACGGATGATACAGCCACCCCGCCATATTTTAGCGATCTCGGCCAGGTTAAGGCCATAGTTAAACTCGACAGACGCCCGGGTTAGCATATGTATGCCCTGAGCGTAGCTGATGATCATATTAAAGTAGAACGCTTCTTCCAACGACTTTAAAAAATCGCTGGTATCAACGTTTAATTTACTCTGCACACCCCCATAAATATCTTCGGCTTTAACACGCAGGGCTTTGTATTTAGACAAGTCGCGCATAGAAACTGATGAGTCGATAGTTGGAATTGGGGCCTGAAGATCCATAGCCACCTGCGAGGTCCATTTACCGGTGCCTTTAGCACGGGCCTCGTCTTTAATATCATCTAATAATAAATGATCGGTACCGGGTGCTTTATAGCGGAAGATATCGCGCGTAACTTCCATCAGGAATGATTTTAAGCGCCCATCGTTCCATTCGGTAAATATCTTACCAATGGCTTCGTTATCAAGGCCGAGGCCCTTTTTCAATATTTCGTAGGTCTCGGCTAATAGCTGCATTACGCTATACTCGATGCCGTTGTGTACCATTTTAACAAAATGCCCTGCCGAACCTGTACCGCAATAAGTAACGCATGGCGCGCCATCAACCTTAGCAGCGATAGATTCAAGGATGGGTTTCATAACCGCATAGGCTTGCTTGTCGCCGCCCGGCATCATGCTTGGGCCGCGGCGCGCACCCTCTTCGCCACCTGATACACCCATACCGAAGAAATGTATGCCTTTAGCTTCCAGGTATTCTACACGACGGTTGGTATCGGCATAATACGTATTACCACCGTCAATGATCAGGTCGCCCTTATCAATCAATGGTAATAATTCTTCAATAACGTCATCAACAATTTTACCTGCCGGCACCAACATCATAATAGCACGTGGCTTGTTAAGGCTGTCTACAAATTCCTTTACATCGCTAAAACCTTTAAGGTTACCGGTTTTGCTTTCCTGCTCTAATGCCTGGACCTTAGTGGTGTCCTTGTCAAACCCGGCACCTTTTACATTATGGTCGCCCATATTTAGCAGCAGGTTGCGGCCCATTACACCCAGGCCTATCATGCCGAAATCGTATTTTGTTGATGTGCTCATATTAGTTGTTGTGGTTTTCTTCTTTTAATTGTTGCAGTATTTTTTTTTGTTTCTTCCAGGCTGGTATGCTGAAACGACCTGATGCCCAATTTTTTTGCCGCGTTTACAAACATTATCCTATCGTCAAAATAAACACATTGGTTAGGCTGCACCTGGGCTATGCCCATAGCCAGTTTCCAGATGCTTGGGTCGGGCTTGCGCAGTTTTACCTCGCATGATGATACAAAGGCATCAAAAAAATCATGCAGCTTAAACTTCTTCACCCGGTAATCATTCAGTTCCTTGCCTTCATTGTTGATGGAAATAATGCGGAAACCGCAATCTTTCTTCCATTCCTTTAACCATTTAAGCGTTGGCAACTCAACCGATTGCTGGTAAATAAACTCCTTAAAATCTTCTCTTGCAAAATCGCGCGGATGGTTAAATATCACAGTATCGAGGTATTCATCCAAAGTAACGCTGCCAATTTCATACACATTGAATATGAAAGTGTGCAAGGCATTCACTTCAGCATAGTCCAGCCCGAATTTTTCCGAAGCCAGCTTACGCGATTCATGCCCCCAACCATTGGTTAACAAGATACCGCCGATATCAAAGAAAAGTATTTTAATGTCGTTAGTTTCCATCAAGGATTATTTTGCCTTGTTTGCCTCGATAGATTTCAATAGTTTTTCAAACGGCGCGTTAAATTTCTCAACGCCTTCGTCTTCTAATTGCTGGGTTAACGCGTCAATATCAATACCTGCCGCTTTCACACGGTTTAAAGCTTCAGTAGCTTTATCTAATCCTTGCTCTAATGTATTTGCAGCAATGCCGTGATCGCGGAAAGCTTCAATAGTTTCCAGCGGAACGGTATCAACAGTATCAGCACCAATTAAGGCCTCAACATATTTGGTATCTTTAAATGCAGGGTTCTTGCTGCTGGTACTTGCCCATAACAAACGTTGCGGTTTAGCGCCTTTGGCAGCTAATTTCTCCCAACGCGGGCCGCTGAATACTCTTTTATAAATTTCGTATGCTTTTTTGGCAGATGCTATGGCTATTTCGCCTTTCAGGTCGCCCAGGCCTTTTTCATCAAGCATCGGGTCAATCAACACATCAATACGGCTCAGGAAGAAGCTGGCTACTGATGAGATATGCCCAATTTCATGGCCTGCTGCTAAATGATCTTCTAAACCTGCTATGTAGGCATTGGCAACTTCTTCGTAACGCGGCAAACCAAATAATAAAGTAACGTTAATGTTAATGCCCTGCGCTATTGATTTGCGTATAGCATCTAAACCAGGTTGTGTACCCGGGATTTTGATCATTACGTTTTCGCGGTCAACCTGTTTCCAAAGTAATTTTGCCTGCTCAAAAGTTTCGGCACCTTTTAAAGCTAAAAATGGCGATACCTCTAAACTTACATAACCATCGCCTTTATCGCTCTCATTATAAAGACCTTTAAACAGGTCGCAAGCATTCTGAATATCTTTTATAGCCAAACCAAAGAAAACCTCTTCGGTAGTTCTCTTGCCATCCGACAAAGCAGCAATATCAGCATCATACAAATCGCTGCTGCTGATAGCTTTTTCAAATATTGCCGGGTTAGAAGTCACACCCCTGATGCCATCATCATCTATCAAAGCCTTTAACTTGCCATTGCCAATAATAGCGCGGTCAATAAAATCAAGCCAGATGCTTTGGCCAAAGCTGTGTATTTGTTTTACTTTATTAGTTTCCATTATATTTTATTTAAAAAATTGATTGATCTTAAATGCTTTTTATTTGTCAATAAACGTGCCGACCTATATTTGCTAACACATCTTTAATTAATAATGTTATTTCGACGAGGTACGAGGAGAAATCTTTTAAAATTTGCATCCAAAAAGCACCTTTCAGCTTGTCGCTTCGAAAAGATTTCTCTCTTCGTTCGAAATGACATACTTTTTTATTTATTCGATGCTACCAGTACTTCTATTTTATAACCGATGAATAAACCGCTTTCAATTACGCCAGTGATGGCTTTTATTTTGCGTTCCATATCGCTGTCAATATTATCAAAATGAACATCCAGTAACAGGTTATTATTTTCGGTAATAACCGGCCCGTCTTTACCTGCGGCAGGCCTCAATACAATTTCTGTCGCGCCCAGGGCTTTCAGTTCCTCCTCCACATGCAATAATGCCGCTGGATAAACCTCAACCGGCACCGGAAATTTTGATCCCAATTTATCAACCAGCTTGCTGTCATCAACAATAATATAATTTAAAGGGCTGCTGCTTATCAATAGCTTTTCTTTAAACAATGCCCCGCCACGACCTTTTATCAGGCTTTTGTTGGGGTCAACCTCATCGGCGCCATCAAAGCACCAGTTTGGCTTATGTTCATACAAACCGGTTAAGGGGATACCCAGCTTACTGCAAGCCATTGAAATTTCGATAGAGGTTGGTATAGCCAATATATTAAGCCCTTCGGCTTTTATTCTCTCGGCAATAGCAAACAAAGTTAAGTAAACCGTGCTGCCCGACCCTACACCAATTACATCGCCATCCTTTATTTTACTAACGATCTGGTCAGCCACCTTTTGCTTGCCTGCCCTATTGGTTATAGTGCCTGCCCAGCTTAGGTTTTTAATGATGTCGCTATTCCAGTTCATTTATTTTGTGTTTCGCTTTTCGCGACTGTTACGCAAATAGGTTAATTCTTGTAATAAGCTAAGCTGTTTCATTTTTACGTGAGCCGGGTAAATAAAATCGGTGAATTTCCAACTGCCACCGGTTTTCATAACCTCTACCATTATATGATCTCCAACTGAAACTTCAATCCAAAGCTTATTGCCTACCTGTTTAATGTCACCTAACTTATAACTGAACACAATATCCTGCGCCGCTAAAAATGGATCATAATCTAAACCAACTATCTCATGGGCTTTTGATTGTGCAATACCATCTTCAATAAGCGCTTTACGAAGCGGTTCATCAAAATACTCCGGTCTTTGGTTTAACGCGGCTATACTTGGACGGGTACGGTTTTTTCCGTCAATTGACTTGTTATACAGCGGCAAATACCAATCATAAAATTTCTGAACAAACGCTTTTGCCTCCGCCTTCTCGTTAACCGGCGCCTGCGCCTTCAAATCCGAAAGCGTAACCATACAAAGTATGATCACGCTAAAGATTGAAAAGTATATGTTCTTAATCATTTCGTCAGATTTGAGACGTGAGATATGAGATGTGAGAAATGGCCGACGAAAATCCGTCTCATATCTCACATCTCAATACTCACATCTACAAAAGCTTTTTAGCTTTTGCTACTACATTATCAACTGTAAAGCCAAAATATTTATACAGCGCTTCTGCCGGGGCCGATTCGCCAAATGTTTCCATGCAAAGGGTGTCGCCTTCGTCGGTAACATATTTATGCCAGCCAAGTGGCGAGGCCATCTCCACAGCTAAACGTTTTTTAATGGCTTTAGGCAATACTTTCTCTTTGTAAGCCGCGTCTTGTTTCTCAAACAGCTCCCATGACGGCATGCTTACCACGCGGGCGGCAATGCCTTCTTCTTTTAGTTTGACTTGCGCGTCCATGATCAGGGCAACTTCCGACCCTGTGGCTATCAGAATAATTTGAGGGGTTTTGTCTGAATCTGATAATATATAAGCGCCTTTCTCTAAACCGGCGGCGCTGCCATATTTGTCCTGATCTAAGATCGGCAATCCCTGGCGGGTAAATACCAGCACAGTTGGCCCACCTGTTTTCTCGATAGCTACGCGCCATGCATATGCAGTTTCGTTTGCGTCAGCAGGGCGTATAACGGTAATATTGGGTATAGAGCGTAATGATATCAATTGCTCAATAGGCTGGTGGGTAGTACCGTCCTCGCCCAAGCCAATACTATCGTGGGTATATACAAATATCGGGCTTATCTTCATGATGGCCGCTAAGCGGATAGGGGGGCGCATATATTCTGAGAACATCAGAAACGTTGCGCCAAAAGGCTTGATGCCTTTGGTTAAAGCCATGCCGTTTAAGGCAGAGCCCATGGCATGCTCACGGATACCAAAGTGGAAATTACGCCCGTTACGGTTTTCAGACGTAAATGAGTCTGATTCTTTTAAGTTGGTTTCTGTTGATGGGGCTAAGTCGGCCGCGCCACCTATCAGGTGAGGGAAGCTGCCTGCTATAGCATTTAATACCTTGCCTGATGCCTGGCGTGTTGCCATTTTAGGGTCAGATGCTTTAAACGTTGGTATTTTAGCTAACCAGCCTTTTGGCAATTCGTCTTTAACTGCGGCTTCATACTCGGCAGCCAGTTCAGGGAACTTAGCTTTATAATCGGCAAATAACTGGTTCCATTTTTTCTCGTAGTCAATGCCACGTGCTCCAATTTCATGGTAGTATTTTTCAACTTCGGCAGGGACGTTAAATGATTTATCCTCGTCAAAGCCAAAGAACTTTTTAACCAGTTTGATCTCATCAGCACCCAAAGGTGAACCATGTGAACCTGCAGTACCCGATTTATTAGGACTGCCATAAGCAATTAATGAGCGTACACGAATCATTGATGGTTTTTGTGTTTCCGATTTAGCATTAACCAAAGCCTGGTGTAACGCTTTAATGTCATTGGCATCATCAACAGATTGTACATGCCATCCGTATGCACGGAAACGGGCGTCAACATCTTCGTTAAAGGCAATATCGGTGCTGCCTTCAATTGATATCTTGTTATCATCATATAAATAAATGATGTTGCCCAACTCTAAGTGGCCGGCTAACGAAGCAGCTTCTGATGTAACACCTTCCATCATATCACCATCACTGCAGATAGCGTAAATATGGTAGTTAAACAGGTCGAAACCCGGCTTGTTATAATAACCTGCCAAATGTTTTTGGGCGATGGCAAAGCCTACACCGTTGGCAAAGCCTTGTCCTAACGGACCGGTGGTTACATCAATACCGGGGCACAAGCCATATTCGGGGTGGCCCGCGGTTTTGCTATGCAGCTGGCGGAAATTTTTTATATCATCCAAAGAAACATCATAACCCATGAGGTGCAAAAAGCTGTATTGCAAAATACAGGCGTGACCCGCCGACAAAATAAACCTGTCGCGGTTTGCCCAATCAGGGTTTTTAGGATTAAAGTTGATAAAATCTTTCCAAAGCACATGCCCAACCGGCGCAAGTGCCATAGCAGTACCCGGGTGCCCCGAGTTTGCTTTTTGCACAGCATCAGCCGACAATATTCTTACGGTATCAATTGCTAATTCCTCGATGTTTTTACTTTTTGAATCCATTTCTTTTTTTAATATATAATTTCAGATGATTTACTTAATTGTTGATGATGGTACAACAGGCGTTGGTTTTTTATCGTCGTTCCACAGCCTTGCACCGCCTTTTATACCGTCACGGTTGGATACTAATTTTACATTACTCTCCAGTTTAAAATCCAGCTCGCGCGCGTTGCCCCCGCCTATATATAAATAGTCGTAATTGAATAGTGTTTTCATATTCTTCAAAACCTTCTTCATTTTACTGTTCCATCTCTTTTTGCCTTCCTTTTCAAAAGCCGCCTCGCCTATGTATTTATCGTATGTTTTAGCTTTGGTTGCCGGGCTTTGGCCAACTTCTAAATGCGGCAGCAGCCTGCCATCCAATAATAAAGCGGTACCGAAACCTGTACCCAGTGTAAGCACCAGTTCCAGGCCTTTTCCATTTACCACACCCAGGCCCGCCATATCGGCATCGTTTACCACTCGGGCAGGTTTGCCCAGTACTTCTTCCAGTTTTTTGCCCAAATTAAAATTTACCCAGGCCGCATTATCCAGGTTAGGGGCGGTTTTTACAATACTATCGCGCACATAACCGGGGAACCCTACTGATATTTTAGTATATTCCGGAAAAAAATCGGCTAATGTTTTTATGGCCCCAACAATATTATCCGGATTGGCGGGCAAGGGGGTTACCACCTTTTTATAATCCATTAAAAGCGCGCCCTTATCATCCAAAACAGTTGCCTTAACGTGCGAGCCGCCTATATCAACAGAAAGGACTTTAAGTTGTGAAGAGTTGGTTTTCATAATAATTATGGACGGCAAAAGTAATGATGTATTTTGTAATATATAACAAACTTCTGCTCAAAGCATAAGCCTTTTCAATAGATAGTGTGCGGGTAAAGCAGGTAAATCAGTTAATGCAGCTAAATTAGGCACTTTTTTTAAATCGGTAGCGATAAAAAAAATTTAAAAAAATACTTTAAAATGATTTACAGCGCTGGTCCAAAACCCGATAAAAACCGCGTTTGCAATCGATAACATAATGGTTAATGCCTTTAACAGACATTGATAGGTGAAGAGAATTTTATAACCATTTAGTAACATAAATATAACCTGCCTCTATATATTAAAAATGTTACCGTTTTTTAAAGCGGTTTTTTACAGATATTCATTATTAATTTTTAATTTCAGCCTTTGCTATATACTATTGATAGCGAAACAATTTAAGCCAATTATAACATTCTAATAATCAATTACAACCGATAGCTAACATCGGTAAATTTAATATTATGAAAAAAACGGAAGAAAAAGGGAACGCTACTTCGCGCAGAAATTTTGTTAAACAGAGTGCTGTTGCAGCCGCGGCATTTACTATTGTGCCTCGCTTTGTGCTGGGTAAAGGTTTCAGAGCACCCAGTGATACTTTGTATTTAGCCAGTGTTGGCTTAGGCGGAAAAGGCAGAGACGATATGAGCCATTTCGCAAAAACAGGTAAGGTTAAACAGGCTTTTTTATGTGATGTTGACCAGGCTTATGTTGCGAAATCGAAAATTTATGAAACATATCCTGATGCCAAAAAATATGTTGACTGGCGCGAAATGTTTGATAAAGAACATAAAAATTTCGACGCGGTGCATTGCGCCACGCCCGATCATACCCACGCGGTGGTTGGCTCGGCTGCCATGCAATTAGGCAAACACACCTGGCTGCAAAAGCCAATGGTGCATGATGTATACGAAGCCCGTATGCTGGCCGGCATGGGTAAAAAATATAAAGTGGTTACGCAAATGGGTAACCAGGGTTCATCAAGCGATGGTGTAAGGCAGATGGCGGAATGGTATGAGGCTGGTATAATAGGCGATGTAACCGACGTATATTGCTGGACTGACCGTCCCGTATGGCCGCAAGGCAACTACCAGGCAAATAGTCGCAACGGCTTAAAATGGCCGAAAGGAACTTCAACTCCGCCAAGTACCTTAAACTGGGACCTATGGCAGGGAACAGCTCCTGAAAAGCCCTTCCCTACCGGCCTTGATCAGCCAGATGGTGTTGAAGTATTGCCATTTAAATGGAGAGGCTGGTGGGACTACGGTACGGGCGTATTGGGCGATATGGGCGCGCATATATTGCATGGACCAATGACGGTGCTTGGCCTGCAGTATGTATCATCGGTACAAACCAGTGTGGGCGGCGGCGGTTCAATTGATACCGGCCCGGCATCAAGCTATACCATCATGACCTTTCCTAAATCAGAAAAAACAAAAGCACCGGTAAAAGTACACTGGATGGATGGCGGCATATTGCCCCCGCGCCCTGAAGAACTGGACCCTGATGAACTATGGGGCAGCGTACGGCCGATGTATGCGGATGGAGGGATGTTATTTGTAGGCACTAAAGGTAAAATGGTAGCAGGGTGTTATGCATCACGTGCGCGCCTGCTTCCTGTTTCGCGTATGGATGATGTACGTGTGCCTGAAAAATATCCAAGGGTTAAGGGCGGTACCGACGGCCATTACGCCCAATGGATTGAAGCGTGTTTAGCCGGCTATGGGAATATGGAAACCAGTTCGCCGTTTGAAAAAGCAGCATTATTAACCGAAGCCATGCTAATGTGTAACCTGGCTATAAGGGGCATACATGTGCCAAAGGGATCAGACCCAACCAAACCAATTGTAATTGTAGGAGATCCGAACCGCCAGAATTACCCTGCACGCTATATAAACCTGAATTACGATGCGCCGAATATGAAAGTAACCAATGTTGACGAGGTGAACCGCTTTGTAAAGCGCGAATACCGCGCGCCATGGAAATTAAGCGGCGTATAATTTTATAAGATCAATTAAAACTAATAATATGAACGAAAAAGAAAAAAAGGCAGGCGCCACTTCACGCAGAAATTTTGTGAAGCAAAGCGCAGTTGCTGCTGCCGCGTTTACCATTGTACCCCGTTTTGTACTGGGTAAAGGTTACCGCGCGCCAAGCGATATCTTATATATAGCTACATTGGGTTGTGGTGTTAAAGGAAAAGGACATGATGATACAGCCAAATTCACAGCAACCGGGAAAGCAAAAATAGCTTTCTTGTGTGATGTTGATTCGGTATATGCCGGGCCTACTTTTCAAACATATCCCGACGCTAAAGTTTATGTTGATTACAGAGAGTTGTTTGATAAAGAACATAAACATTTTGATGCCGTTTCTGTTTCAACGCCTGATAATACCCACGCACTTATCGCTTCGGCAGCCATACAATTAGGTAAGCACATTTGGGTGCAAAAGCCATTAACGCATGATATTTATGAGGCCCGTACATTGGCTATGCTGGCTAAAAAATACAAGGTAGTGAGCCAGATGGGTAACCAGGGTTCATCAGCCGATGGTGTAAGATCTATGAGGGAATGGTATGAAGCAGGCCTCATCGGCGATGTGCATACCGTATATACCTGGACCGACAGACCGGTGTGGCCGCAAGGCGGCATGAAATGGCCTGATAAAACAGCCCCGTCGCCAAGTACATTAGACTGGAACCTATGGCAAGGCCCCGCAAAAGAAAAGGCATACCCCGCTGCTGCAAAAGATGGCGGCATTGATTTATTGCCATTTAACTGGAGAGGCTGGTGGGCATACGGTACCGGCGTGATCGGTGATATGGGCGCGCACATACTGGAAGCACCTATGACCGTATTAGGCCTGGGTCATGTAGAATCAGTACAAAGCAGTCAAAGCCAGCCGGGAGCAGGCTTGAAATTTGAAGATGTTCCTGACACCTGCCCTGCTTCGAGCTACACGGTATTAACATTCCCTAAAACTGAAAGATCAACAGGTAATATTCAAATACATTGGATGGATGGGGGACTAATGCCGCCGCGCCCTGAAGAATTAGGGCCTACCGCCCAGTTCCTTAATACTGCAGAAGGTGGCGGAGGAATGATATTTGTTGGAACCAAAGGTAAAATGATGGCAGGATGTTACGCCTCATCTGCACGCTTGCTGCCTGTAGATCGTATGGAAGAAACCATCAACCTTCCTCAAAAATACGCACGTGTTAAAGGCGGTCAGGACGGCCATTATGGTCAATGGGTTGAGGCCTGTTTAGCCGGGTACGGAAAAATGGAAACCAGTTCGCCGTTTGAAAAAGCCGCGCTGGTTACCGAAAATATGCTGGTAGCTAACTTAGCTATCAGGGGATATAACGTACCAAAGGCGCCTGTTGCCGAAGCTGCTGCTCCTGCGGGTGCTGCCGGTGCCGCTGCTCCTGCTGCAGGCAGAGGCAGAGGTGGTTTTAACCGTCGTCCAAACTATCCTGCGCGCAGCCTGAACTTAACATGGGATGCTGCTGCTATGAAAATTACTAACTTCGATGAAATTAACCAATTTGTTAAACGCGAGTACAGGGCTCCGTTTGCATTAAGCGGCGTATAATTTTAGTTTTTTCATAATAAATAAGTCGAGGAGGCACCTGTTAAGGTTCCTCCTTTTTTTATTTTTGCTTATATAATTTATGCGGGTTCTATTAATTGCCTTCTTGTTGGTTAGCGTAAAGTTTGTATCCGGGCAGCCCGGTACAGGCACGCCAAGCCGCAATGATCATATGTTCCCCGCGGCACTAAGGGCAAAGCCCTTTATTGATTACGATACAAAAGGCTTCTTAATTAATGGCAAGCGTACCTTTATCGCATCTGCCGGTATGGAATATGCCCGCGTTCCGCGCGCGCTTTGGCACGACCGATTACTGCGCCTTAAACGCGCCGGGTTTAATGCCATTGAAATGTATACCTTCTGGAATTTCCACGAACCCAAAGAGGGACAATTCAATTTTTCGGGCGATCACGATCTGAATGCATTTTTAAAGATGATAAAGGCTATGAACATGTATGCCATTGTGCGTGTTGGCCCCTATTATTGCGGCGAGTGGAACCTGGGAGGATACCCGATATGGTTAAAGGTGGATCAGAAGATGCGTGTACGCGAAGATAATCCGCAATTTTTAACGGCTGTAGATAAGTTTTTCGACAAATTAATCCCAATTGTATCTGCCAACCAAATCAACCATGGAGGGCCGGTTATTATGGTACAATTGGAAAATGAGCACCGGGCTGGCTGGGGCGATATTATCCCCAATAATTATTTTAAGCATTTAAAAGATAAAACTGTTTCGCTGGGATTGGAAGTTCCTTACTTTTTTAGCGGATTACATTCGGGCAACGACCCTGCCGGCGATTTTATAAGCCTTGATGATCCGGAGCGCCCTAACCCCTGGTTCTCTGCCGAATATTGGGGTGTATGGTATCTGCACTACGGCCCGCAAGACCAGGACTCGACCCTTTATGACCGCCGCACCTGGAAAATAATAGCACATGGCGGTAATGGCTATAATGTATATATGGCGCATGGTGGTACCAATTTCGACTATAATAACGACAGGGATATGGCCGCATCCTATGACTACGGCGCATCCGTTGGGCAGGCCGGCGACCTGCGCCCTATTTATTATAGTTTTAAACGGGCCAATTGGTTTGCGCAGAGTTTTGGGGATATATTGGAAAATAGCACCGATGCTGATAACAATATGCCAACTGTATCTGATACCATAATTAAAGTTACGGCACGTAAAAGCCCGGCGGGCACCATAGCTTTTATAGATAACCCTGATAGCATAAGTATGGCATTTAAATTAAAAGCGCCTGAAAGTTTAAATATTAAAACACCTATACAAATTAAGCTGGCGGCGGGAGAAATAATGCCGGTGGTACAAGATCATCCTTTAACATCTGCAGTAAAACTGTTATGGGCACCCACACGTATTTACAATATTACCTCGCAGGGAAATACTACAACTATATTGGTATATGGTGCGGCTAATGAAATGGCCCAATTATACTTTAATGTTGCGGCAAGTATAAAGATCGTTAAAGGTTCATCAGCTTTTTATACTTCGCCAGGTATATTGAGCTTTACCGGCAATATATCACCTTCGGAACCATCCGAGTATGTTTTTGAAACAGGGAGCCATCGCTTCAGGATTTTAGTGGTTAACAATGCGCAGGCATCACATACCTGGTTTGCTGATGCTAACGGCCAAACCAATATTGTAATAGGCCCTGCTTATGCAGCCGACCTTATTGGCCAAAACAATAAATTGAATTTAACCACCGAGCAGGCATGGTTGGATAGAGGCAAATACCCGGTGTGGATATTTAAGCCGGCAGGGGCTGTTGTTAAACTAAATCCCAAAGTTCGGTCTGCACAACATCTTACCAGATTAAAATTAAGGGCATGGGAAATAAAAAATGCTTCTATGCCCGCATTACCTGCCTATAATGACGAAACCTGGAAAGTCACCCGCGATCCGTTGCAAATGGGGGCCGATGGCGATATTACCGCGGATGCGTGGTACCGCACAAAAATAAATTTTACTCTAACCGCTGATTATATTCTACAGTTTAAAAAGATTAATGATAGGGCCGCTTTGTTTTTAGATGGAAGGCGTATTGATACCGGCGCGATTTTTAGTACCACCCAAAAACTACATTTAACGGGAGGTATCGATCATACGCTGGCGCTTTTTACAGCACACGACGGACGCAACAAACTGATATTTAAATTGGGTGCAATAGATACGTTGGACGCAAAGGGATTAAGCGGAGCGCTAACATTAAGGGAAGCCAATGTGTTAGGCGAGGCAGTTACAATAAACAACTGGCGCATGAAGGGCGGGCCAGGCGACCCATTTGCCGCAAACGGGTGGAAAGCCGCGTCATTTAAAGCCCCGGGGACGCGAGATTACAATAGCCCGCAATTTTATCGCGCTACGTTTTACTTTCCGGTTCTTAAACAGTCTCATGCTATATGGCGGGTAAACACTACCAGCTTAAGTTACGGCTCGGTTTGGATTAACGGGCATAATTTAGGGCGGTATCCCGAAAAAGTACGGATAAACGGGCTTTATATTCCCGAATGCTGGTTAAAACCCGGAAATAATACATTAATTATTTATGATGAAAATGGTGTATTGCCCGGCAAGGTTTCTATTGAGGCGGAGGAAGCAGCCAGTCGTGATATACAAACTTTACAGTTTTAAAACGAAACTGTTACAGTAAGTTTCCATAAATTTAATAATTTTGTGACCTGATAAATTTTAAATACAAACCAATTTAGAAATAATGAAAAAAATATTGTTATCAGCCGTTTTAGTGCTTTCTGTGATCGCGGTATGTTTGGCGGGAACGTTTGACGGCGTTTGGAAAGGATATATTGAAGGCCAATATAACCTTACACTTACTTTTAAAACCGATGGGAATAAATTAACCGGCGAGTTTGCTTTAGTTGATAATAACCCTAAAGGATACAATCCTGATGATACAGGTTACAGCCCTTATGTAGCCGCGCAATTAGGTAAAAACACAATTACCGATGGTAAGGTTGACGGAAATAATATTTCGTTCACCACCACTTTTAACGGTAAGCCTGTTTACTATAAAGGAACATTTGCCGATGATAAACTGGTAATTACTACCACCTTCGGTACGCAAAACGTAAAGGCGACGCTTAGAATGGCTAAGCAATAATTAAGTTTATACATCGCATATCTTGATAGCCTCTTTTAAAGAGGCTATTTTTTTGCCCTGATCTTTGGCTATATACTCCTGCGCCACAAAACCCTTATACCCGGTTTCTTTTATCGCTTTCATAATAGCTGGGTAATATAGTTCCTGTGTATCATCAGGTTCATGGCGCCCGGGTACACCAGCCACATGATAGTGAGAAATGTATTGATGATTGGCCTGTATGGTGCTGATCACATCACCCTCATCTATCTGCATATGAAAAATATCATACAGCAATTTAAAATTTTCAGACCCCAGTCTTTTAACCAATGTTACGCCCCATTCGGTGCGGTCGCATTGGTAATCTTTATGGGTAAGCTTGCTGTTTAACAGCTCCATCGAAAGTGTAACACCGTATTTTTCGGCGAGGGGCAATATCTTTTTCAAGCCTTCTTCACAGTTTTTCCAGCCGGTTTCATTGTCTATACCGTTACGGTTCCCGCTAAAACATATCAGGTTTTTATAGCCCGCGGCGGCTACCTGGGGTATCATATCGGTATAATTATCTATCAGCGCAAGGTGGTATTGTTTATCGTTCCAGCCTTTAGGTATGCTTATTTCGGCACCGTTGCACATGGGCGACGTTAACCCATATTTTTTCAGCGTGGGCCAATCCTGCGGGCCAACCAGGTCAACACCTTTAATGCCTAAGGCTTTGGCCTCGCTGCAAAGCTTATCCAACGAAAGCTCCTTAAAACACCACCTGCAAACTGAATGATTGATATTCCCCTTCAATTGATATGGTTTTTGCTGAGCAGATTGAAACGAAGAAAGCACGCCCGATGCAGCTATGGTGCCTGCACCTGCCAGCATGTTCTTAATAGCAACCCTGCGCCCTGATGGTGTTTTCATATGCTAAAATTACCCTATTTTCGTTTACAGTTTATAATATTTGATGCTGTTAAACATCAATATCCTATTTTTGTCTAAAAAAGTATAAAGTGTAAAAATGAAGAAGTGCGTATTTACAGGGCTTATTGTTTTATTATTAGCGGTGGTATGTTATGCCGAAAGTGTGAGCGGTAAATGGTCGGGAACTATATCCGGATTGTATGATGTTACCGTAAACATGAAGGAAGATAACGGCAAAGTAACCGGAACTGTAACTACTGAGATTGGAGATATCCCCCTGAATAACGGCGTTATAAATGGCAGCGACATACTATTTAAACAGTTCACCTATAATGGTTTCGCGGTATCCTATGTTAAAGGGAAGGTTGACGGCGATAAAATGAGTGTTACCGTAGGCTTCCAGGGAACGACCTTTAACGGCACTTTAAAAAGAATTAAATAGCCCGCTTTTTTCGCGATTGCGAAGGCCTGCAAGTTTGTATATTTACTGTTTAAACCAACATAACCAGCACCTAAAATATACATTCAATGAAAAAAGTAATTTTTTCCATCGGCATATGCTGCATTTTATTAGCGGCTTTTAATACTTTATCTGCTTCATCGCCCCAAAAAGCTAAACACAGCAGGTTAGCAAAACCTACCATCAGCAAAGTGTTTTTTGGCGAAACAGAAGGACAAAAGATATATCAATATACGCTGAAAAACAGTAACGGCATGCTGATCAAAGTAATCAACTATGGGGGCACTTTAACCGATATTTTCGCGCCCGACAGAAATAACGAAATGGGCAATGTGGTGCTGGGCTTTGATTCGCTTACACAATATATAAGTAAGCAAAACGCGCGTATGGGGGCTATACGCGGCAGGGTGGTGAACAAAGTGGCAAACAGCAAGTTTACCCTCGACGGAAAAGAATATAATGTAATACTGAGCAGAAATGGCGAGGCTATAGGCCTTAATAAAAGGATATGGAATATTGAAGAAATACCCGGCGACAAACAAGTTGCATTAAAACTTACCTACCTGAGCAAAGATGGTGAAGAAGGCTACCCCGGTAATTTAAACCTTACCGTTATTTATACCCTTACCAACAACAATGAAGTTAAAATAAATTACAAAGCCACAACCGATAAGGCAACGCCGGTTGTATTAACCGGGCACAGTTATTTTAACCTATCCGGCGGTAAGGATGCCAAAGTTTTAAATACAGAGCTGACGATTTTTGCTGATAAATATCTTGAAGTGGACAAAAAAGACGGCAACCCCACCGGAAATTTTACGGATGTAAAAGGAACTCCGTTTGATTTTACAAAGCCTGAAAAAATAGGAAAACGCATTAATGATGATAATGAACTATTAAAAAAAACTAATGGGTATGAGGTTACCTATGTGTTGAGCAGTACCGGTAAATTGGCATTGGCGGGCACTGCTTACGAGCCGTTAAGCGGCCGGGTGATGCAGGTTTATACTACCGAGCCGGGCATGATATTTTATACAGGCAACGGCCTAAGCGAAAAGATACTGGGCAAGGGCGGAAAGCCATTTACCAAACAGGGCGCGTTTTGCATGGAAACACAACATTTTCCCGATTCGCCCAATCAGCCTAAATTTCCCAATGTAATTTTAAGACCCGGGGAAACTTTTAACTCTGAAACCGATTATAAATTTTCGGTTCGTAAGTAATATGAGAATAGCACGTGCCGGTGCTTCTGAAACTTAATTCATAGGTTTCCGTATAAGACCTTATGAACGGATTTCTGCTTCACGATAAGGTTTTAGAAGGCAACATGCCCCAGGTGATGATGGCTATTGCACAATGCAAAAACATTGACGAATTAGACAATTTTGGATATTCGGCATTGCATTGGGCGGTAATAAATCGCCAGGTTGATATCGTAAAACTATTACTGGAGGCAGGTGCCGATGTTAACGTCCGCTCAGCCGATGGCTTAACCCCTTACAGGAATGCCATTGATTTAGATTTTGCTGAAATTGAGCAGCTGCTTTCCTTTTATAAAGATGGGCTATTGCCTTTAAGGATATTTTAAAAAGGAGATAAGACTGATATCGTCGTATAATCTAATTTAAAAACGACTCGCTAAAAACCTGTTCACCTCATCTTCCGTCCCTATAAATGCGCCCGGCGACGCGGTTTTAAGTCCGGCCATAGCGGCTGCAAATTCGCCGGATCGTTGTATATCCATGCCTTTAACGCGTTGATATAAATAGCCCGCCATATAGGTATCGCCGCAGCCGGTAGCATCAATTATTGTTTTGGGGCGATAGGCGGGTATCTCATAAAAAAAACCTTCAGTATAAATCGCCGATCCCTTGCTGCCGTTGGTTATTACCACTTCCTGCACGCCGCTATCCGCTAAATATTTAACTCCATCGGCTACGGTTTTATAACCCGACAGGGTAGCCAGTTCGGCTACATCGGCTTTTAAAATACTGATATATGGCAGTGCCGCTTTATGCTCAGGCCAATTAGCCGGATATACCTTTTCATGCTCAACTTTTCGCAAATAGCCCTGGATATCCAACGATATGCGTCCGCGTGCAGCCAGTTCCTTTATTACTTCAACCTGAATATCGTCCGCCAGTAATGGCCCCAGGTGAAATACATGCGCATTTACATTTACCAATTGCTCCATAGTAAACGCATCTGCTTTTTGCGAAACGCGCTGTGTGCGCTGGTCCTGGTTTTGGGCGTATATGTTTTCAAAATAAACAGTATGCATGCTTTGCTGCACATTTACCTTAATTTCTTTGGCGCGCAGGCCATCAACATACCGCATTTCGGGTTCGGCAAGCGCGGTAACTAATAAATAGCGCATATCCAGCCGGCTTACCGCACACGAAAAATAATAGGCCGTACCACCGGGCATGTATCTTATCGCATCGGTTGTTACTACCTTATCAGATGTGATATGCCCTACGCAACAAATATCATACATGGTTTATAATGAACGGGCAAGATAAGTATTAGCAAATCAGGCTCCAAATTGCCCCAAATCATAGTAAAGGTGCTTTAACTACGGTTAAAAGACTAATAGAAATTGCTATGAATGTTTTTTCATTCTGCCCGGAACGCTTATCCGGGCAGAATGAAAATGTGCAGCTTTAAGCCTTGTCGGCTGATTCGCGCAGCAATATACCTATGGTAAATGCAAACACACAAATAAGTAATACAATACCGGCAACTAAATTTCGTGTACGGTCATTATCCATATAAGTCATTGCAAATAAGGATAGGGCAACAATAACTACTGTAGCTAATGTTGTGTTTAAAGGTTTTGATTTTGGTTTCATGGCCTGGCTAAGGTTTCATAAATTTGTTTAACATGTAAGCCTAAACAAATAAGGAACCAATGGCCAATTATGCCCTTTTGAGTTCAGAATAACGGTATTGTCATTACCAGATATGTTTTTAGATGGACATATATGGGAAATTATACCCCATAAGTAAAAAAGGTGAGGTCGGCTTACTCTCTATAAAAGCAGTTAAATAATCCTGCCGGGTGCATAATAATATTGCAATTGTTTCTTTATTCAAAAAAAATTTAATTGCCGAGAACATTTTTCAAACAAGCTATGTTTTATTACATAAAATACTAGCTATGAAAAAGTTAATCACATTATTAATGGTGCTGGGAACATTAACTTCGTATGCCCAGTCACAAACCAGCATGCCCGATTCGGCTACGCTGCTATTTATCAATCAGGCCGCGCAAGCCGGTGCACAGGAGATAAGCAACAGCCAGTTGGCAATTAGTCGTACAAAGAATGAAGCTGTTAAGGTTTTTGCCGAAACAATGGTTACCGACCATAATAATGCAAATGCCAAACTAATGCAAATTGTTAAATCAAGAGGCTGGCAGATACCTCCTCCCTCAGGCGCATATTTGAAGCCCGATACAATGCTAACCACTGAACGCGGTAAAGATTTCGACAAAGATTATGTAAGGATGATGCTCAGTGATCACAAACAGGCTGTTAGCACATTTGAATTGGCATCATTAAACTTGCCTAAGGGTGCTGTTAAGAATTTTGCATTAACAACACTTCCCATATTACGACAACACCTGGCAAGGATACAGGACATTGCCTCGGGAATGGGTATAAAATAAAACTATTGCTGTGTTAATTATGCAGGGAACGGCGCTATGCCGCTCCCTGCATTTTTTGTTTAAAAAGTATGACCAGAATCCTGCAAATTGATTATATTTAAGTATTGTACCTATGAAATCCAATGCTTACTGATACTATCATCATCCACATTTTATTCGTCATATTTATCGCTACAGTATTCCGCTCGGCTTTTGGCTTTGGCGAATCACTTATAGCGGTCCCGTTGCTTGCATTATGGGTCCCGCTTAATGTAGCGGTTCCGCTTTCTGTTTTAGTGTCTGTTTCGGTAGCGGGCGTAGTGGTGATACAGGATTGGAAAAAAGTACACCTGCGCAGCGCCGGCGGCCTCATTCCATTTACTTTAATTGGTATACCGTTGGGTTTGTGGTTATTGATCAATATAGATGAGCGGATTGTAAAAGCTATACTTGGTGTTATTATTCTGCTGTTTGCGGGCTATTTATTAACAGGCAAACAATTGAGCGAGCTAAAAACCGACAGTATGGCATGGCTTTTTGGATGCGGCCTGCTTGCCGGGATATTAGGCGGAGCATACGGGCTAAACGGGCCGCCACTGGTTATTTATGGCGCCAAGCGGCGATGGTCGGCACAACATTTCAGGGCAACCTTGCAGGGGTATTTCCTTGTAGCCAGCATGGTAGGTATCATCGGGTACTGGTTTACAGGGTTACTCGTTCGGCCTGTTATTCATTATTACCTGTTTAGCTTGCCGGTAATGCTGCCGGCTGTTTTTATAGGCCGGTTCATCAATCATCGCCTGCATGGTGAGCGTTTTTTTAAATACGTATATTTTGTACTGTTGGGTATTGGATTGTTATTGCTGATAAAATCAATTACCGGATAATTATTTAAAGCCCACAACAGGATGTGGCACGTAAAGCTCTTCCAGTTTTTTTATTTCTTCGGCAGAAAGTTTAACGGATAACGCGCTTACCGCGTCTTGCAGATGTCCGGCCTTGCTGGCCCCGATAATTGGCGAGGTAACAGCCGGATTAGCTAATAACCAGGCAATGGCTACATGCGCGTTGGGCAATCCTCTTTGTGCGGAAACCTCATTCAAACGTTCTACCACTTCAAAATCTTTAAAATTGCCATATATATCCTTGCCGTATGCGTCAGTACGGGCGCGTTCGGTTTCGTTGCGTTCCTTATTTAAAGGGCGGGCCAAAAGCCCGCGGGCCAGCGGCGACCACGGAATAACCGCTATCTTTTGATCAATGCATAACGGTATCATCTCACGTTCTTCTTCACGGTATATCAGGTTATATTGCGGCTGCATGGAAACAAATCGTGTCCACCCATGCAAGTCGGCCACATACAGCGCCTGGGCAAACTGCCAGCTATGCATAGATGACGCGCCGATATACCTGGCTTTTCCTGCTTTTACTACATCATGCAGGGCCTCCATCGTTTCTTCTATAGGGGTGTCATAATCCCAGCGGTGTGTTTGGTACAGGTCAACATAATCGGTTCCCAACCGTTTCAGGCTGGCGTCAATAGCGCTCATAATATGCTTGCGCGAAAGGCCTTTATCATTCGGCCCCGGCCCCATCGGGTTAAATACCTTGGTGGCTAATACAATTTCATCGCGTTTGGCAAAATCCTTTAAGGCTTTGCCCACTACTATTTCACTCTCACCATCAGCATATACATCAGCCGTATCAAAAAAATTAATTCCCAGCTCCAGTGCTTCTTTAATAAAGGGGCGGGTTTCTTCTTCGCCCAGCGCCCAGGGCCATCTCTGAGTAGGTTTTCCATAGGTCATGGTGCCAAGGCATAAACGCGAAACCATCATGCCGGTATTGCCGAATCTTATATAGTCCATATCAGTGGTAAATTTTAAGCAAATTACAAATAATCTGTTAGTCGGCTTTAATTCGTCTATACAAAAACGCTATTCACCGATACATGATTGACAATGCCATGAACTATCCGCAGCTTTAAACATCATGTATGCCAACGATGAGGTGTAAACGAAAGCTATGTGCGGGTATATATTTTATAAAGCGCCTGTAACTCACGGGCGCTTTATTATTGTTATATCAGTTTTGGCCTTCTATAAACAGGCCATGTGTTAATGATTAATCTATATATTTATCAGGCATAAAGTTTTTGCACATGTATCCCTCTAAGTTCACCAGTTTTTTTATCCATACAGCCGGCTGGCTCATGTTTTTGGGGTTCCCGCTGTTGTTTATGAACCGCACACAGGACGACAGCAGCAGCATGACTTATTTTATTATCCTGTCGCCCTACTATTGGCTTTTTTGCTTAACCTACATTATTATGTTTTACCTGAATGCATGGTACCTGGTACCTACGTTTGTTTTCAGGAAAAGATTTGTAGGCTATGGCCTTATTATTTTATTGCTCTCCCTTTGCGTTTATTATTTACAGCCGTTTAATAATTTACTGGACCATAACCTGCGCCAAACCCCTAAGCCCAAATCGGGCATTGTAATGCCCGGGGTTATTTTACCTGATAGTCTTGGCCCCAATGCGCAGGCTCTTCCGTTTGGCCCGCTGCCGCACCAGGACCTTCGCATGCAGGATCTGCGCTTTAAACCCGCAACCGCCACAACCTTTATTCATCCGGTTGATATGGTAGGGCTGTTTATATTTATTTTGATAATGGGTTTAAGCATCGCCGTAAGCACCGTGCAGAAATGGCAGCTTACCGAGCAAAAAATGGTAAAGGCCGAAGCCGAAAAGGCCCATGCCGAACTTTCCTTTTTAAAGGCGCAGATAAACCCGCACTTTTTGTTTAATACGCTCAATAATATTTACGCGCTTTCGGTTACGGGCAGTCCGCATACATCCGAAAGTATTATGAAGCTATCAAACATTATGCGTTATGTTACTGATGAGGTAGAAGAAGACCTGGTATCCTTACAGCATGAATGGGATTGTATAAATGACTATATCGACCTGCAAAAGCTAAGACTGGGGAAAAAAACAAAGCTGCATTTTTTGCTGGAGGGTAAAATTGGCTATCAACGCATAGCCCCGCTTGTGTTAATGACCTTTATTGAAAATGTTTTTAAATACGGCATCAGCAAGCATGATGAAACAGAGATCACCATAAAACTGACGGTAAATGGTGACAAGTTGTTGTTCCTTTGCCAAAATACCATAGTCGAATCCGGGTCATCATCAGCCAAGCGTACAGGTATAGGCATTTCAAATACCCGGCAGCGTTTAAAACATATTTATCCCGGCAGGCACCGTCTGGATATTGATTCCAAAGACAATGTATTTACAGTAAATTTAGAAATCGAAACCTCACCCCAACCCCTTTCCAAAGGAGAGGGGCTATAATTTAATAACTATGCAATTAAAATGTGTCGCTATTGACGATGAACCGTTGGCGTTAGAGATCATTAAAAAATACATCTCGGAGTTCCCTGCTCTGCAGTTGCTTCATACTTTTGAAGACGCGGTTTCGGGCGCCGAATTTTTAACAAAAAACAAAATAGACCTGCTGTTCATCGATATTAATATGCCCGATATTACCGGTGTTGACCTGGTGCGCACGCTGACAGACAAGCCGATGGTAATATTTACTACTGCCCATAAAAACTTCGCCTACGAAGGTTTCGAGCTGCAGGCGCTTGATTATTTACTAAAGCCCATTGACCATAAACGTTTTGCAGCGGCTGTTGATAAGGCTGTTGAATATTACAAATACAAAACCGGCGAAGCTACAGGTGATGATGAGTGCATATATGTACACTCTGAATACCGGACTATAAAAATAAACCTTAAAGATATTGAGTACCTGGAAAGCATGCAGGACTACGTAAAAATATACATGCTTAATAACCCTAAGCCCGTGCTTACCCTGCAAACCTTAAAATCCATCCTTGAAAAACTGCCCGAAAAACAGTTTACACGCATACACCGCAGTTATGCTATTGCGCTTAAACAGGTAAAATCTATTCATAACCGTAAGGTGCAGCTGCATTCAATAACGCTTCCTGTTGGCAGCAGTTACCTGGATACGATACGCAGTTGGTCAGTTTAGAAAGCCGGAAGGTTTACCAACTTTTACTTAGACGGTTGAAACTCATAAGGCAGCAATTTATTAACCCGTGATTTTCCCAGGCTTTCCTTCCATGATATTCCATTGCCATAATATCCATTGCTGTCGATAATAGTTCCCGTATTGCCGTCATCCTGCAGCAGAAATGCGGGATTACTTTTTTTATACATAATATAAATTTCATTCGAAGCAAATTTATGGTTATTCATTGTAGTGTCCTTCCCAAGCATTATAAACTTCTGGCCGTTTTCAACTTCTATAATGTGTTTGGCGGTAAGTATATTGGCTGTAGTAAGTAAATATTGCTTGCCAAAATCTCTCGTGCCCGGAAAGGTTTTATAAATTAAAAAATCGTTTTTCATCAGTTCATTTGCCCATAACGAACGTATAAAATGCATCCGCGAACCAAAATAAGCCTCATCCCTGGCCTTGATTATTTTTTTTATCTGACCGGGCTCAATACCTGCTGTATCCTCGGCAAAGAAATAATTGCCCTTATAGTCGGTTAACAACGGTGCATACGTAAATCCGGATAGAAAATAAGTGATCTTATACCCCAGTTTCTTATTAGAAATAAGTAAAGGTTTATCTGAACCGGCAGTTAGCACATCTCGCTTTTTATCATACTTAAAATAAATGTCATCCGGGTTGCTGATCACGCAATCCGAACTGGTCGAGCCAATAAATTCCCGTAAAAATATTCTCATGGCTTTTTCACGGCTCATCCCCTCGAGGTCGCCAATAGTTACTTCCCTTAATTGGTTTATTTTACGTTTTAGGGCGATGTTTAATAGCTTATCCGAATAATTGCTGATGGTTTGCGTTGCATATCCCACGTAACTTATAATGAGGGGTATATTTGTTTTTTCGGTGGTTATTGTAAAATTTCCTTCAGCATCTGATGTAGTACCGGCATAGGTGCCGTTTAAATAAACATTGGCATTTTCAATGGGTTTGCCCGAAGCGGCATCGGTAATTTTTCCTTTTATTACCTGTGCATGCGAAAGTACCGAGAAAAAAAGCAGGGCAATTAATAAAAATAAATAACGCATATGCTTTTTTAATAAACTCATTACTTATAGTGGTATATGACAAACCTATAACTAATTTTTCAGTTATACAACTGTTTTTAAAGTTGTTACTTGCGCAATTTCAGGATTCGATTGAATAAGTGTCCGAAAAGACTTACGAAGTTTTTAAAACTTCGTAAGTCTGATTTCATCCCTTCATTCGTCGGTACATTCACTCTATTCGCCGATACATCTAATGTTGTACCCGCTAATAATCAGAATTTTAATGAATAGAAGGATTTTAATTTGTATGGCGTCAAATAGTTATATTTAAACCTCGTGTCGCTCTCATTGCCGGCACAGCACCGATTATTTACATGAGAATTAAAAAAAACATAGCTACAAGCGAAAACGGATTCATATTTAACCCGGCAACGGGCGATTCATTTTCGGGCAATGCCTTGGCTTCAGAAATAATATTGGCTATGAAAAGCGGGACGGATGCGGAGCAGATAAAACAATCCATCCTGCAAAAATATGAGGTAAGGGCAGATCAATTAGAACGCGATTGGGAAGATTGGATGATACAGCTTAAAGAGGCAAATTTGTTAGAAGTTTAACAGTATTAGCAGATATATTTTATGGTCATAGCAATAACAGGTTTAAATGCCAGCGATAACCCCGGCCCCGGCGTAGCGGTTATCAGATCGTTACGCGAAGAATTCGGCCCAACTTTAACTATTATAGGCTTAAGCTACGAATCGCTGGAGCCGGGTATTTACCTGGATAACGTGGTTGATAAAACCTACCAGATACCCTACCCCACCGCGGGTACATCCGCCTTAACCGAGCGTTTGGAATACATTCATACCATTGAAGGTTTGGATATGATCATCCCGAATTTTGATTCGGAATTGTATAACTTCATTAAAATAGCCCCGTGGCTGCGGTCGTTAGGCATTAAAACCTTTTTGCCAACGCATGAGCAATTATCCGCCCGTGATAAGATAAACCTGTTTGATTTTGGAAAAAAACATGGCTTTAAAGTACCTGCAGATCATCAATTAAATAACCTGAACGATCTTTCGAAAGCTACTGAAGAGTTAGGTTATCCGTTAGTTGTAAAAGGGAAGTATTACGAGGCTTATGTTAACCATACGGCTGATGCCGCACAAAAGTCATTTCATTTGCTGAGCGCCAAATGGGGCTTGCCGGTTATAGCGCAGCAATTTATTAAAGGCACCGAGATAAATATTGCCGGTTTAGGTGATGGCAAAGGGAATACCATCAGCGTAATACCTATGCGGAAGCTTTACATTACTGATAAAGGCAAAGCATGGGCAGGTATAACCATTGAAGATGACGCGCTGATAAAGCTGGCACAAAAATTTGTAAAAGTAACCAAATGGAAAGGCGGCTTTGAGCTGGAGATAATGCGCGACGCTGATGGTGAATTATACATTATGGAAATAAACCCGCGCTTCCCGGCGTGGATATATCTTACTGCGGGGGCAGGGCAAAACCAGCCCGCCGCATTAGTGAGAATGGCTATGGATGAGGATGTTGAGCCATTTACCGAATATACAGTTGGTAAAATGTTTATCCGCTATTCATGGGACCACCTGGCTGATATTGCTGACTTTCAGCAATTCTCGGCTTTTGGCGAGCTGTCTGTAGCTAAAGTTAACCTATAGCCGTGCAAAAACTTAAATACGAAAGGCCCTACATTAAAAAGCTTAATGCCGGCCTGATGAATAAATTTGGCACACGCACCGAAACCCAACCCGTAACACATATTGACGGGGTAGCAGTAAAAAAGCTGGTTGAGCAATACGGCTCGCCATTGTTCGTATTGTCTGAAAAACAAATACGCCGCAATAGCAGGGCAGCATTACGCGCCTTTAAAACCCGGTATCCATCGGTACAATTTGCATGGAGCTATAAAACTAATTACCTCAACGCGGTATGCAACATCTTTCACCAGGAAGGGAGCTGGGCCGAAGTAGTATCGGGCATGGAATACCGCAAGGCGTTAGGCAACGGCGTACCGGGCAACCAGATCATATTTAACGGGCCGGGTAAACAGCGGCATGATTTGATATTAGCTATTGAAAACGACTCCCTTATCCATATCGACCATTTTGATGAGTTATATACTTTGCTGGAAATATGCGATACGAGTATTAAAAAACCACGCATAGCCATACGGGTTAATATGGATACCGGCATTTACCCGGTTTGGGACCGTTTCGGGTTTAATTTTGAGAACGAAGAAGCATGGACGGCTATTACTAAAATAGTATCATCGGGCAAAATGCAGCTGGTGGGTTTGCATTGCCATATAGGTACATTTATGCTTTCAACTTCGGCATACAGCGTGGCCGCAACCAAAATGTGCAGCCTGGCTATGCGGTGTAAAAACCAGTTGAACAACCCGGTACAATACCTTGATATGGGGGGCGGCCTGCCATCAACCAATACCCTTAAGGGCGCTTATTTACCCGGTGTGGATACCGTACCATCGGTTGATGACTTTGCCGAGGCTATAACTACTACCATTTTGGAATATGGCTTTAAACAGGAAGAGCTGCCCATGCTGATCATGGAATGCGGGAGGGTGCTGATTGATGACGCGGGATACCTTTTAGGTTCCGTAATAGCCAACAAACGCTTAAGTGATGGCAGGCGCGCAGCTATTATGGATTTTGGCGTGAACACCCTGTTTACCTCTTTTTGGTATGATCACCAGATAAGCCCTGCGCAGGAATTTACCCAGCACACCGAAAATATGGTGCTTTACGGACCGCTTTGCATGAATATAGATGTAGTGCGCGACAGTATTAACCTGCCGCTGCTTAATCCCGGCGATAATTTAGTGGTGCATAAAGTTGGGGCCTACAACATGACCCAGTGGATGCAGTTTATAATGACCCGCCCCGGAATTGTACTGATAGATGAAAACAGGCAGGCGCACACTATAAGGCAGCCCGAAACACTGGAGTATATGGAAACCCCTGAAGATATGCCGCAACATTTGATATCGCATAAAATAACCCCGTGAAAAAGAATATAACTTTTACCATCCAGGCTGTTATTAACAGCTACTCCATTTTGTTTTTTTCGCAAAAAAAAACACTGGGTGTACTGTTGCTCGCGGTTTCGTTTTTTAACCCTATGGCAGGCGCCGCGGGGTTAATATGCGTACTGCTGGCTATCGGCCTTGTCGCGTTAATGGGTTACGACCGGGAAAACATCCGCATGGGCCTGTATAGTTTTAACGGCTTGCTGTTTGGTATTGGGTTTGGCACGTTTTATTTGTTTAACCCCTCTTTTTTAGCATGGCTCATTGTGGTAGGTTTAATAGTTACCCTGTTGAGTGTTACTCTTGCCTCGGTACTGGCAAGGCATGGCTTACCCCTGTTATCGCTACCTTTTGTAATTGCTTTCTGGCTGGTGCTATTATCGGCTAACGGTATATACCATATGGGGCTTGAGCAGCGCAACAGCGCGGTATTAAACGAGATAAATAGCATTGGCGAAGGTAACAGGTATACCCTGCCCGGGATATTGGACTTTATAAAACTACCCAACTATTGCGCGCTGTTTTTCAGGGCGCTTAGCGCGGTACTGTTTCAAAACAGTGTGTTATCTGGCATTATTATAAGTATTGGACTGTTTATCCATTCGCGTATTAACTTTAGCTTACTGGTGTTGGCATTTATAAGCGCGTGTTTGTTTAATTCATTAACCGGCACTTATCCTGATGGCATAAGCTATTATCATTTGGGTAGTAATATTGTAATGGCAGTGGGTGCTATCGGGAGTTTTTTCCTGGTGCCATCGGCGCGCTCCTATTTATGGGCGTTGATAAGCATCCCTGTTGCCTTTGTGTTTATCAATGGCTTTACCCGCATATTCGGCATTTACGATCTTCCTATATTGTCATTGCCTTTTTGTGTGGTTACTCTGTTGTTTCTTTACTTTTTCAAGCTTCGCATTAATACCGGTAAATTACAGCTCACGCTTTTACAGCATTACTCGCCCGAGCGCAACCTGTATCAGTATTTAAACGGCAAGGATCGTTTAGACAGCCTGAACTATTTTAATTTAAGCCTGCCCTTTATGGGTGTTTGGTCGGTATCGCAGGGATATGATGGTAGCATAACGCATAAAGCTGACTGGGGCAAGGCTCTTGATTTTGTGGTAGAGGATGAAGAACATAAAACCTATAAATATCCGGGCACCCGGCCCGAGCATTTTTACTGTTACAACAAGCCCGTATTAGCCTGTGGCGACGGTATTATTGAGGATGTGGTATCGCATGTTGAAGACAATGAAATAGGCGAGGTAAACACGGTAGATAACTGGGGGAACAGTGTTGTAATTAAGCACTTATCGGGCCTGTATAGTAAAGTATCGCATTTGAAAAAAAACTCTATAAAAGTTAAGCCCGGCGATTTTGTGAAACAGGGCGATATGCTGGGCATGTGTGGTAATTCAGGCAGGTCGCCCGAGCCGCATTTGCATTTCCAGGTGCAGGCAACATCCTATATTGGCTCAAAAACGCTGGCTTACCCGTTTGCGTATTATATCGATCAAAAAGATCATCAAAATAAACTGCATAGCTTTAACGTACCGCAGGAAGGCGCCCAACTAAGCGCGGTAGAAATTAACGCTGCCATGAAACAGGCATTTAAACTACAGCCCGGCTATATGGCAACCGTTACCGCTGCAAACCGTGACGCAGAGTACCTGGAAGTTTTTACCGATGCCCTGAATCAAACTTATATCTACAGTAAAACAACCGGGGCCACTGCATATTTTATTAATAACGGCACCTCGTTCTATTTCACCAGTTTTTATGGAAGCCATAACTCCTTGTTATATTATTTTTATTTAGCGGCATATAAGGTGGTATTTACTGCCGATCCCGCGGTAACGGTTACCGATACTTATCCGTTGCAGCTAACTACAGATAAAGCCACTTTATGGCTACAGGACTTGCTGGCGCCGTTTTACCAATTTATAAAATTGGGCTATCAAAGCTCAGCAAAAGCAGATGGACAGGGAGTAATAATTAGCTCCGCGCAGCATAAACTCGTTTTCGGTAAAAAAAAGCAAACGATGACAGCAAACCTGCATTTGCAAAGGGGCGATATAAATGCCTTTACGGTTAATTTAAATCATACTAAAATTGAAGCGCAATGGAATACAGAAAATACCTGGTAGTTTTCATTTTCATGGCAGCCATCAACGTTAGTAAAGCGCAGGTGGTAAAAACCTTTGAGCAGGCCGACAGTACTTCGAATGCTTTGTCCCAATCGGCAGACTGGAAACAGTTGATCGATTTCGGACAGCTATCCATTAATGCAGGTTTTGATTTTCCGGCCTTGCGGCAACGCCTGGGCAATGCTTATATGATGGAACAAAATTATAGCGCGGCATTAGCCGAATATGATATGGTTTTCAAGAATGACTCATACAACCAAACCGCGCGATATTATGCTTACCTATGCCGTAAATATCTTAACCAGGATCAGGGCGCGTCATATAACGCGTCTTATGTAGATACTACTGTACTCAAAAACAAGGATATAACCCCTTATGGGTTATTAACCGGAGGATTAGAAACCGGGTTAAAATACCCCGGTGACAAATATCGTGGTACGGCATCCTACACCCGCGTTTCGTTAAGTAACCGCTTATCGTGGCGGTGGCAGTTGGAACAATCATTAGCTTATTTTAATCAATCTGTTACTGATAATGTGGTACAGATACCCGGAGCGCCCCGCGTTTCAACCGACTACGCCGATCAGCAATTTGAATACTATGGAAAATTGAGTTTCAGCATGAATGAAAATGTACAGCTTATAGGCGTTTATCATTATCTGCATGCTAATTATCAAAATGTTGGTTACAGTAATAATATCGGCCTGGCGGGTATAAAATATACAGGTAGTTACGTTGATATACAGGCAGATGTTAACATGGGTAACATTACCGGTCAGCATTTAAACCAGTATAACGCAACGTTGATGCTGTATCCGATGGGTAATCTTAATTTTTACCTCGTAAGCCGCGGCTCGTATCATGACCAAAATGGCGGCAACGGTGTTTTTGAACAAAGTGTAGGCTATAAACTATTTAAAAATACCTGGGCGCAAACGTCAGCAACATTTGGCAGCCAGGATAATTATGTTGATGCCGACGGATTGTATATTTATAATGCCATTGACGCAACTACGTTAAGGGTGGGCCAAACCATTTTTTACCAGTTGAACAATCACGCGCAATTGCAGTTAAATTACACGTACGAAAAGAAAAAGGACGATAATCATAATTTAAATTATAATCAAAACTCTATTACAGCCGGACTATTATGGAAATTTTAAAAAGAACTCTTCTGATTTTTTTATTGGTTACAGGCGCGGTTAAACTGCAAGCCCAAACCAGCGCGGTGCTGCAAAAAGCCTTTCATAACAGCTATACCAACGAGAATAATAAAAACTATGTCGCAGCCATAAGCGATATTACACCTTATTATGCCGAGGGTAACTATGAGCTTAACATCAGGTTAGGCTGGCTTAATTATTTAAATAAAAATTATACGGCCTCGCAAGCCTATTACCTTAAGGCGATAAACATAAAACCCGGTGCTATTGAAGCAAAGTTTGGTTATGTTAAACCCCTGTCGTACCTGCAAAGCTGGGATAAGGTAGTTGATCAATACCTGGCTATTATAAAGATAGACCCGCAAAACACGCAGGCTAATTATTGGTTGGGTGTTATTTATTATAACCGCAAACAATATGATGCGGCTATAAAATGCTTTAAGGCAGTAATTAATCTATACCCTTTTGATTATGACGGCAACCATATGCTGGGCTGGTCGAGCTTAATGGCCGGTAAAAAACCCGATGCGCAGGCTTATTTTGGGCAGGCCCTGTTAATTAAACCCGATGATGCCTCAAGTTTGGATGGCTTAAGCAAGTCTAAATAACCTGCGTTAGTAGCCATTATTATACGGTTTTTGTTTATTTATCGGTTCATAAAGCATCTTCATCGATATTTCCTGTTTTTTCATTGTTGGTCATCCTACATTTAATTGTTAATTCATTACTAATCAATTAAATAATAAACAAAATGAAAACTACAAGATTTTACCCCCTGGCCTTCGCGGCCGCGATCTTAAGCATTTTTTCGGCATGTAAAAAGGAGACCGCTATCCAAGCAAATACTAAAAATACAACAACTACAGCAACCACTTCAACGGTGGCGTTAGCAGGTGCTATTGCTATAGGTACTACTACCTCGCTCGCGTCGGGTATTGCCGGCTCGGCGGCCGGTAACGATAGTCTGTATGTAATGCACTGCCTTCCGCCACGTGGCAAAAAAGATTCGGTGGCATTTAGCGCGTTGCCAACAGCTATCGGTACTTATTTAACCGCTAATTACGCCGGTTATACAGCTGTAAAAGCTTTTCAGATAACTGATAGCACCAAAACGGTTATTAATTATATTACCGTTATTAAATTCAATGGCAACCTGGTGGGACTGAAATTTACAGCGGCAGGCGTTTTTGTAAATGTGCTGGAGCAACGTGCAGGTGCTGATTTGGGTGCCCCTGCAGGATGTCATCCCGGCGGGCCCTTTGGTGGCAGGGATGGCGTTCATCCGGATAGCATAGCATTATCAGCCATACCAACCGTAGTAAAAACTTATTTTACTACTACCTATACAACTGATACCTTACTGCATGCAGATGTAGCGCCCGACGGTACTTTCATTCTCATCAGTAAAAACAAAACACTTTTTGCAACAGCAATTACGCCGGCAGGTGCTTTAGTTAAGCGTATGCAGATAGACGGGCAACCCGCTAAACATACAGCGGTATTACAGGCTAACCTGCCGGCTGCTATAACCACTTATTTAACTGCGACTTATCCCGCTTATGTATTTGACAAAGCGTTTTCAATAAGCAACAGCAGCGGTACATTGGGTTATGTTGTGCTTATAAATGCCAACAGTACAAAATATGCAGTGGCGTTTGATGAAAGCGGAACGTTTGTTAAAGCGTCAGCTGTGCGCTAAATGTGTTTATCCTTATAAAGTTAACCCGGTCTCTGTAAGGAGCCGGGTTTTATGTTTTATAAGTAGTCGTACATAACACGACATTTATTTGCTCGTTCCGGCACCCCTTTTACCCGCATAAGATACCGCAAGGTTATTCTTTAACAGCTGATTACCCGGATTAATCTTCAATCCTTTTTGGCCTGCTATAATAGCTTTATCCCATTCCTGCAAATGGTTATAGGCCGCGCAAATATTATTATAGGCCAAATCATAATTGGGTTTTAATGTTAGGGCCTTGTCGGCAGCGACTATGCATTTTTCAAAATCCCCATTGTTAAAATACGCCAGGCTCAGGTTTAAGTATTTCGCGGCTGTTGGCGATTGCTCAGCCAATTCGGCTTTTATATCCAATTTGCTTTTTCTTTTATTGGCAGCTTCCAGGTATTTTTCGGCTTCTTTATTTTCGGGCGCGAGCCGGATGGTATTCAACGCTAATTGTTTAAGCGCGTCCCAATTGCCGGAGTTTTGATAAACATCCATTAATAACGTGCGGGCATAGCTATTGGCCGGCGCTAATGCCAGCGCTTTTTGCAGGTTTAATGCCGCTTCGGGGTAGCGCCCCTGTTCATTTAAAAATCGCCCGTAATACAAATACATATCGGGGTAGGTGCTGCCATACCAAAGCGCTTTTTTAAAATAGACCTCAGCCTCACCGGCATGTCCCGTAGCTGCTTTTAAAATACCGATATTAGTATATAGGTTGGGATAGGCAGGCAACAGTTTTAAAGCCTTTTCAAAATAAATATCAGCGGTAACATAATCGCCCGTGGCCATTTTTGACAGGCCGTAGTTCATCAACCCGCGCCCGTTTCCGGGGCTTTTAACAGTTACATCATGCCATAAGCTTTCTTCGGTATGCCATACTTCATTTCGCTGATAGGTGGCATAAGCATAGCCGGATAAGATGAGCGATAAAATAATTACCCCTGCAATTTTATACCTGGTTATATGTTTTGAAAACAGTGGCGACATTTTTTTTAATAACAGCCCTATTGCCCAGCTTACACTTATGGCTAACCCCACAAAAGGAAAAAACATACGATGATCATTCAAAACCTCGGCCAGCGGGATAATGCTTGATGTAGGTATTAGTGCCATAAAGAACCATATGATGCCAAAGCTAATCGGGCGCTGGTTTGCTTTCTTTGAAGTAACAACAGCAATAACTGTCATCATTAAAATGAATACTATCCCGGCCAGGAAACGCAGATCAATGATGTTGGTTAACAATTGCCAATCGGTATCAGCACTTAACGCATCCGGGATAAAAAACATCCTGAAATAATGCAGGATAACAAATGGCTGTGTAATTAAATATAAACGCGGCGATGAACCACCGGCCTCCCAAGTTTTTGGGGTGAGCCGTCCTTGCAGCCAGTATAGCAATAAACAGCAAATAAAGGCGGGCAGCGTTTTTTTAATAACTGCAATGAGCTGTTTAAAGCGACTCTTTTTAAAAATATCATAAAGGCTCAGCCGTTCGTCAAACAACAATATATAAGCAAAAAATATAGGCGCGAACATAATTGCCGGCGGCTTAGCCAGCGCGCCTATTATTACGGGTATTAAGTATAAATAAAACTTGCGGCAAACGGCAGAATACTGGTATAAAACAAAGGCAAGTATTACCGCTAAGGTTGATTGCAGATCGGCACGGGCGATGATGTAATTAACTGTTTCGGCTATGGCCGGATGCAGTAAATACCAGGTTACGGCAATAAGGGCAATATAAGCATTACGCTTACTGCCCGGGGCCGAAATATTAAAAATCCTGGTATAAAACAAAACCATTAATAATCCCTGCAGCAGGAATAAAATAAACGTTGACAGGTGAAAATAAAACAGGTTATACCCGTTGCCCAGCCAATAATCAAAAGCCAGTGAGGTAGTTACTACCGGCCTGTACGATTGGTTTTGTGGCAGGGTGCTGCTGGTGCTGCCATCCTTAAAAAACAGTGGAATGTTGTCAATACTACGGATGTACGCATTATTCTGTATGGTATGCGAATCATCAAAATGAAAACCGTTGTAAAAATGATTGGAGTAGGTGATAATGCATAGCACCATCATCAGTAAAATGTAAAGCCAAAAGGGTTGCTTTTTCACCAAGGTTTAATCTTTTACCCCATCAACAATGAGCGAGGTGTATCCTAACTTCCCATCTTTATTTCGCGGGTCGTACCTGCGTGAGCGGTGTATCATACCATCATCAGTGCTCCAGTCGGTATAATGAAACTCTCCCTTTTCATCCCAATACTCTAACAATTCCACCCTGAAACCGGCTTTTTCCAGCCTGCTTTTCATTATATCATAGGTATATAATATTTTATGGTCATCGGCGCCTACACCTGTGCCACCAACTCTCACCCATTCAATATATTCTTTGTCGGGATTGTTGCCGTCGGGTACAGCTATGCGCAGCCTTCCGCCTTTTTGCAGGTAGTCATAACAGTTTTGGTTGGACAAACGGGTCTCTTCATCAGGTATATGCTCCCATACATGTTCGGCCAGGATATTGGTTAAACGTTTATCGCCAAACAGGCGGTGCCAGTCTGAAGCTTTACTGGCATCCAAAGCGTCATACTCCGATAGCATCCAGTCGTCTGACAGCTTGATCTTAGAGGCCCCGATAGTTAGCTTTCTCTTTTTCAGTATGTTGAACTGGAAATAAATTTCCACCGTTCCTTTTATTCGCATTAGAATATGTTTCAGCATCTGCTTCTTTAATATATTGCTTGTTTGTCAGATCAATTATAGGCATTTTATTAACCCTTTTAAAACAGAAAAACTACTTTATACCGGCTCCCTATAAAATGTAATTAACCATTAGTATATTTGTTTTGTATAAGCCTTTGTCGCCTAATATATTAAATGATCAAACCAAGCCCTTACAATTGCTTTTTTATAACCTTATGGTTGTTTTTAGCCTTGGTGGCTTGTCATCAGGCACAGCCTTCATTAACTATAAAGCAATCCAACAGCATTTACAACGCTAAAGTTAAACAGCTGATAACAGCCGGGAAAAGGGTTGAATCTGTAAATAACGATTCACTAAAAATAATAGCCAAACAGCTTTACCAGCTTAATAAACTATCGGGCGATAATACGGCATTGGTATATGCCGAATTATTTGAAACCAATTATTACTGGCAGGCCGCCAATCACCAAAAAGCCATGCAAACGGCTATTACCTGCCTGGGCAATGCAGAAAAATTTAACGTTAGGCAGGCACTGCCGCAAATATATGCGGTTATAGCTAACCTGCATAAAGAGACCACCAACTACAATATGGCGTTTAATGCCCTCGAAAAAGGTTTAAATGCGGCGGTAGCCAATAAGGATACGGCTTCCATTATCGCGCTACTGGGTTTGAAAGCTATGTTTACACGGGGCCTCAGCCTTAACCACCACGACCCGGAAGTTAATGATAAAAAAAGCATAGCGCTTAATCTTGCCGCGTTGGATATGGCAGAATCAAACCCCAAATACGAACGCCTGCGCATACGCTTTTATGATAACATTGCCCAGTTTTATAAGGATAAACGGGATTTTGAAAAGACATTTTATTATGGCAATAAAGGCGTCGCTTTGGCTGTTAAGTACGATCAGCAACGCTCATTAACCTATGGATACTGCTGGCTGGGGCAGGCTTATTATTACAAAGGTCAGCAGGCAAAGGGCATTATCTTATTAAATAAAGCCCTGCAAATAGCAACCGATTTAAAAGAGCCTTACCGCGTAATGGAAATAAACGGGGCCATGTATGATTGCTACATCTCTTCAAATAATTACAAGGAGGCATTAAAGTATAATAACCGGTACCGGGTTATGCGCGACTCGTTAAAAGTACTGGATAATGTAAAGCAAATAAGCGAGCTTCAATTAAAGTACGAGGCCGTTAAAAAAGATAAAGAAATAAGCAGCCTTAATGCTAACGATCAAATTAAAACCATACAGCGTAATGCTATTGTTATTGTGCTTATTTTACTTATCGTGATAGTGGCATTAATATATGTAAAGGAAAAAAAGCGCAAAAATGTGCTCATAAAAGAAAAACTGCTGGTTGATGAAGACCTGCGGGTTGCTGAATTAGAACTGCTTCATTTTACGGAAAGCCTTCAGCAAAAAAATGAACTGATAGAGAATTTTAAAGCGGAGATAGAACAAATGCATCTGCAGCATATTACCGCTGCCGATAGGGAAAGCCTGGAGAATTTAATAAAGGCCCATATTATGACCGATGAAAACTGGGATAGCTTTAAAAAATTGTTTACAAAGGTGCACCGTGGGTTTTTTAGTAACCTGAAAAAAAGATTTCCACACTTAACTGCTACTGACATTCGTATGCTGTCGCTGGTAAAATTACAGTTAAGCAATAACGAAATGGCTAATATGCTGGGTATAACTATCGAGGGTATTAAAAAATCAAAGCAGCGCCTGCGTAAAAAAATGAATCTTAATCAGGACGAAAGCATAGAAGTAATTATCGCCAACCTATAATCTATCATTTTCGGATATGTCCACCCGTTAATATTTGTATTTATCTGTAAATGTTGGTAAACCTTGATTTTTGTCCGCCATTTGTCCCTGCCGGATTATATGACCGGTTAATAAAAGTACTTATTTTTACATAATAGTTAACACATCTTATTCCCCTGGTTTGATGCGCTTTTAATATTATAACCTGCACCAATATGATGCTGAAGCTAAACATATATATTGTAGAGGATTGCCCCCTTATAGCGGCTTCGCTTAAGCAACTCGTTGTTAAGCTGGGGCATAGGGTGGCCGGTGTTTCCGAATCATATGAAGATGCCGTGATTCAGCTAAAGGGCCATCCCGTGGATATGGTTATAACCGATATAATGCTTAGCGGCAAAAAAAATGGAATAGACCTGGGCGTATACATCAAAAAATATTTAAACATTCCGGTTATCTATCAGTCATCAATTACTGACACAGCTATCGTATTTGATGCCATGCGTACCGAACCTGTTGCTTACCTGGTTAAACCGGTAAGGCGCGGCGAATTATCAACAGCACTGCTTGGTGTTGAAGCCGCATGATTTAAATAATAAGCCTTTCGGGATATAATACCACGCAAAACAATTATTTTCACCTATTAAATTCAGGCTTAACTTAGTGGCTTGCCGGTTAAATAATGGTGAAAAAAATCCTGGTCATAATTCCATGCTATAACGAAGAGGCTTCATTGCCTTTGGTATTAAATGAGTTGCATGCCATCCGGCTTCCGGATAGTTATAACCTGCAGGTATTAGTTATTAACGATTGCTCGACCGACGGCACAAAAACAGTTGCTCAGCAGCATCCTGTTAAATTGCTTGACCTGCCTATAAACCTGGGTATTGGCGGCGCTGTGCAATCGGGACTGCTATTTGCACTTCAAAATGATTTTGACCTTGCTATACAAATAGATGGCGATGGGCAGCATCCGCCTAAAGAACTGATCAAACTGCTTGATCAGTACCAGGCTACAAAAGCTAATGTTGTTATTGCCTCCCGGTTTTTAGCGAACGTCGGCTTCCGGTCGTCATTTACCCGCCGGGTGGGTATACGCTATTTTTACCGGCTTAATAAATTATTTACCGGCAAGCGCATTTACGACAGCACCTCCGGATTTCGCCTGTTCGACAGAAAAGCCATTGCCCTTGGTGCCAGTTATTATCCTGATGATTACCCCGAACCCGAATCATTGGTACTGTTTTCAAAAGCCGGGCTAACCATTGCCGAAGTGCCGGTAATGATGAGCCATCGTTTGGGCGGACGCTCCTCGATCCGTAATTTTTCGGCCTTATATTATTGTATAAAAGTTACTATAGCTATGTTTTTTTCATTCATACGTAAAACAACCTGATCATGGCACGTATTCAAATCATTACCATTATTGTAAGCCTTTTATTTTTGCTTTATATAGCCCGTTTAATTATTAAAGGCAAGCTGCGCGAAGAATATTCAATTGTATGGTGTATATGCACTTTAATATTGGTTGTATTTTCCTTCTGGCGAAACGGGCTCAATGTAATGTCGCGGTTATTTGGTGTATACGAACCACCCAACCTGGTATTTACGGCCTGTATCTTTGCCATATTGATCTACTTATTACATCTCAGTGTGATCTCATCCAAACTGCATGAACAGAACAAACAGATGGCACAGGAAATAGCTTTATTAAAAGAGAAGCTGGATAGAAAATAACCTATTATATTATAACTCCAACTACTTCAAATCCGGATATAATTAAATTTTTTTACCTACCCCCCCGTTTTTTCATACAAGGGTATTTAGTGTGTACTTACAATTAGGGTGTACAATTAATCAACTAAATCTCTACCTTATCGCAATGAAAAAAACGGGGATCTATTTAAACAAATCTGTTTACCCCGTTTTTTTATTCTTTTTTTTATTTGCTTTTGGTGCAAATGCGCAGCTAAAAAATATGGATAGCCTGCCCGGCAAAATCAATTTGTACGGCATAAAAAATCAATCGCCCTTATTGTTTATCCATTTTGATAAAACCATTTATTCAAATAATGAGAACGTTTGGTTTACCGCCTACTTATTCAATGCCGATTACAGTAAATACAAAACGCTCTCATTAGCGCTGATAAAGGATGACAGCCGCGCCATTTTAATGGAAGACCGCTTTGTTATCAGTAACGGCCTGTCTTTCGGTAATACTTTTGTACCTGATACCGTTGGGCCCGGAAACTATACTTTTATAGCTACCACCAACCGGTTGGTCAACGGGAAGCCGGATGTTGTTTTTACCCAGCCGGTAACCATTAAAACCGGCGACCAGCAAAGCTATACCGCTTCGCTTAACCCGATAGATACATCTGTTAGCGGTATGCAGCAAAAAGTAATGTTATTGGTAAATTTTAGCAACACCAACTCTAAAGAGATACCACTTTCTGTACCTGTATCCTATTATGTGGGTAACGCCTCGCAGCCTGTATTAAAAGATTCGGTAAAAACCCAGGCGGGCCAGTATATTTTCAATATACCATCAAAACTACTAAGCCCGGGCAATAATAATTTGCATGTACAAATAAAATATAAAAAAGAAGTTAAAGACATAAGTATGGCGCTGCCTGTTGCGCCCCGGCCTGCTATAGTTAGGTTTTACCCCGAAGGCGGTAACCTGGTAAACAACCTGCAAAGCATCATAGGCTGGGAGGTGAAAACCGCTGCGGGTAACCCGATGGGCGCAAGCGCTGTACTTTACCAGGATACAAAAGTGATTGATGCCATTGAAACCAACAGCTATGGCATCGGCAAGTTTCAACTAACGCCAAAAGGGGGTAGTAGTTATTTTATAAAACTGTATGCTAACAAAAAAGATACTTTATACAAACTCCCGACAGCCCTTACAGGCGGCCCTTCATTATCATTAACCAATGCAATAGCAAATGATACCTTAACCGTTAACATTAAAGACGAGCAGCGCGAAAAACTATACCTCACCGGCCATAATTATAAACAGGTGTTTTTTACAACGCCGGTTAACATGACTACAACTACCAGGCGAATAAAGTTCATCTTAAAAGAAGTGCCTAAAGGATTAGCGCAGTTAACGCTGACGGACAGCCTGGGGCGGCCATTTGCCGAGAGGGTATTTTTCGCTCATTATGACCAAAGAGTGCCGCTTAAAATAACGCCCGATAAAAACGAATACACAACAAGGGAGAAGGTTAATGTGAAAGTGAAACTGGACGGTAATATGCCTGACAGCGGTTTTGTTTCGGTAGCTTGTGTGCAGGAAAACAGGATCGAAATAAAAAAGAAAAACGATTTGGAAAGCTATTTTTATTTAACGCATGACCTCGGAGATCTGCCTGCAAGGGAAAGTTATCTTGATAATTCTGAATTAGACAGACGTTTCCTCGAAAATGTTTTGCTCGTCAAAACATGGAGCAGGTATACCTGGACTGATGTATTAAAGGCCCAAACAGCCGATACGGTAAAAAACCATACCGATTTAATTTTTAAAGGAATAGTTACTTTGTTTAAAGAGCAATTAAAGACCCCTGTAGTAATTGCAAACATGAAACGGCCTCTTAACCCTGTTAATACCGACCAAACAGGTCATTTTACAATGAGCGATGATGACTTGCTTACAGAATCAAACAAAAAAACCAGCTTTATAGTGGAGGGTAAAAATACCCAGGATTATCAGATACACTTAGCTGACCCGTATGAGGTATTAAACAAAACCCTGGCAAAAAATTTAATCCCCAAAGATTATAGCATTATAAAACAGGAAACCACCCAATATATACAATTGCCTGATAACGAGCATGCCATACACTTAAAGGAAGTTAAGATAAAGGGAGATAATGACGACTCTTTTTTTGGTATGCATGCAAACCCATGTGGCGATTATGTATGCCGGTTCAATATTTTAAATTGCCCTAATCATCGCACTGCTTCGGACAATCGCCCGGCAGTGGCGGGGGAAATCTATTTAATAAAAGGGCAATCACAAAGATATTGGGGCTGCTGGATTGGTGCTAAAAATGAAAGTGTGCTTCAGATAAAGGGTATTTATGACATGCAGGAGTTTTACCCGTCTGATTATTCGCAAATAAGCCCTCCAACTCCTGAATATATATCAACTATTTTCTGGAAACACCAGCTAAAAGTATCTTCATCAAAAGAATCTGAATTTTCATTTTATACAAGTGATATCACCGGCAGGTTTAAAATAGTGGTGCAGGGTATAACCGGTAAAGATGTTACCTATGGGGAGAGTACGTTTAATGTGGTGAAGGCTAAGTAACCACTCCGGCCAGCATCTCAACCGACATATCTATGCCGTTAACAATATGGGTGGCCTGTTCATAAAAACCTTCGCGCTCAGCCAGTTTTTGGGCTATAAAATTTATCAGTTCTTCGCCGTGCAGGCCACGTATGAGGGGGCGGTCTGCCTTGCCTTTATCCAGGCGTTCGGCTAAAGTTTTGGGCGATAGTTTAATATAAAGTGTTTGACCATTGGCGTTCATCCATTGCATATTATCAAAAAAACAGGGTAAGCCGCCGCCTGTTGATATTACCGCGTTTTCAGGGTATTCAGTTTCTTTTAATATGGATGATTCCAATTGCCGGAAAGCATCCTGCCCATGCGTTGTAAAATACTCGGCAATGGTCATGCCTGCCTTCTCTTCCAGTACGTGGTCAAGGTCAATAAATGCATAGTCCAGGTGGGCCGCCAGCTTGCGGCTCCAGGTGGTTTTGCCGCATCCCATAAAACCGATAAAAAATATTTTCATTGCAATTTTACTCTTGGGTCAATCCAAACATAAACAACATCTACCAATATATTGATCACCACAAAAATAAAAGCAATAAATAATATAGAGCCCATTACCACCGGGAAATCCGACATTTCTAACGCATTCACCGTAGTTTTCCCCAGCCCATTGTAGCCAAACACATATTCCACAAAAAATGATCCTGCCATTAACGAGGCAAACCAGGTAGCAATAGCGGTAATAACCGGGTTAAGCGCGTTTTTTAAAGCGTGACGATAAATAATAGCATTATCACTTAATCCTTTTGCTTTTGCCGTACGGATATAATCCTGTCCCAAAACATCAAGCATAGCATTACGGGTGAGCTGCACAATAATAGCCAGCGGACGAAAGCCTAAAGTAACCATAGGTAATATTAAATTCTTCAAGGTCATTACCTGGCCCTTAAACGGATCGTAACTATATAAACTGCCCGACATATTTAAACCTGTATACCTGCTTAATACAAACCCGAATATCCACGCAATAATGATCCCCGCGAAAAAGGATGGGGCAGAGATGCCAAGCGTTGAAAAAGCTAATGCCGAGCGGTCTATCCATGTACCTTTATGCACCGCACTTAGTATTCCTAAAAACACACCGATCAATATGGCGAACAACATAGCAGTTGTAGCCAACAGGAGTGTATTGGGTAAAACTTCCAGTAACAGCGAAGCCACATTCCTGCTGGTTTGGTATGAACGCCGCAGGTAGGGCCATTTTAAGGCAATTACTTTGGCTTGCGAAACAGAAAATAAGGGGATATAATGATACCTAAGCCGCTCTGCCGGTGTATTTAAATGAATGCCTATGGGCGACAGGTCATTCATATAATAAGCAAACTGTACGGGCAGTGGTTTATCCAATCCAAACTCTTTGCGCACAGCTTGTAATGATTGTACATCGGCACGCTGCCCCTGCGTCATGCGGGCAGGGTCAACAGGTAAAACGTTAAACAGCACAAACACCACCACCACAATGCCCAGCATTACTGCCGCACCATAAAATAATTTACGGATGAGGTAGCTGATCATTTTTGCTGAAAATATTGTTTTACCAGGTGATCATAATCAGGCACGGTATGGTAATGCCATTTATTAATAATGGTGCCGTTTTTTAATAACATAACACCCGGGTTGGCGCGCACCATTGATTTTAAAGGCACCTCATCGGCATAAAATATCTCGCTTATTAAATGGTATTGCTTGCTAAAAGCAGCCGCATCCGTTGCCGAACTGGAGGTAAGTATTATAGTGCGGGTGTTAAAGCTTTGTGTTAAATTAACCGCAAGGGCGTTTAAATGGTTAATAGCAAAACCGTCAGTTTTTTTAAGGTCATAAGCTACAATTACCAAACTATAAAAAGGGTTTGATAACAGTTCGTTGGTATAATCGGTGCGTTGGGCGTTTTGTATCGATAGTCCAATGATCTTGGGGGTGAAGCCCTTTTTAACCAGCCGGCTGTCAGGGTTACCCATTACTGCCCAGTTATTATCTTTCCAGATACCGGTTTTAAGGTATTCCTTATCGGTCATGGTTTTGGTTTCGCCGCTCTTTGTGTTCTTCAGCTTGTAGGTTAATTCAAACTCATCGGGTATTGCACCCGGCGGGGTTTTCATCTCATCGGGAATATTTGCACCTATTTTATAGGGTAAAAAATCAATTACCGGTAAAAAGTTGTAGGTATATATGCCAACGCCCAATGATAAAATAACCGAGATTATCAGCAGCCTTTCTCCTGTTTTCGTGCTAAACAACGGATTTATACTTTCGCGGTTTTTAAACAAAACGATGATCAGCAGCAACAATAGCAAATCCTTGCTGAATGATTGCCATGGGGTTAAAGGTATGGCATCGCCAAAACAGCCGCAGGTTTGTACCACCTTAAAAAAGGCGGAGTAAAAGGTTAAAAAGGCAAAAAATATAATGAGCAATAACAGGCCCCAGGCAACTTTGCGGGCATGTGTACCTATCAATAAGGCAAAGCCTAATATCATTTCGAGCGCGCATAATATAATAGCTATGCTTAATGCAAACCCATTTAAAAAAGTAATATGAAAAACCTCGAAATATTCTTCCAGCTTGTAGGAGAATCCCAGCGGATCATTAGCTTTTATCAGGCCCGAGAAAATAAACAGTAAGCCTACCCCTATTCTGCAGAACCATAAAAAGCCATTTTTCATTTTACGCCCAGTTTAATTAAAGCAAATACCGAATAATTCAATATATCCTGGTAATTAGCCTTTATACCTTCGGAAGCCAGCGTAAGGCCTTTATTATCCTCTATTTGTTTTACACGTAGCAGCTTCATTAATATCAGGTCGGTTAATGAGCTGATGCGCATATCGCGCCAGGCCTCGCCATAATCATGGTTTTTGGCAAACATAAGTTCTTTAATGTCCTTAACTGTTTCATCAAACAGTCGGCCCACATGGTCGGCTGCCAGCTCAACAGGCGTTTCGGCGGTACACTCCAGCTGCATAATGGCTATAACGCAATAATTTACAATGCCTACATATTCGCCTGTAATATCCTCATCCACTTTTGATACTTTTTTTTCTTCAAGTGTGCGTATCCTTTGCGCCTTGATAAATATCTGGTCGGTTATTGATTCGGGGCGAAGTATGCGCCATGCGGTGCCATAATCGTGGGTTTTTTTCATAAAAAGCCCTTTGCATATACTAATTACGGCGTCGTATTCGGCTGATGTATTGTTCAAGTTGTTTGAATGTTTAAAAGTTGGAAGGTTGTAATGCTGTAATAAAATGCAATTAAATCGCTATTCAAAATCATAAAATCTAAAGTAACTTTACAACATTAGAACATTGCAACCTTACAACAAAACAACCAATGGCTAAAGATACATTTTTTCATAAAAAGTTAACGCTAAACGCGCGCGGTAAACTCATTGACCTGAGCGTGCCGAGGGTAATGGGAATAATTAACCTTACGCCCGATTCTTTTTATGAAGGAAGCCGCCAACCCGCAGTTGCCGATGCCTTGCAGCAAGCAGGAAAAATGTTATCAGAAGGGGCCACTTTTCTCGACCTTGGGGCATATTCATCACGCCCCGGTGCCGATGATATTTCTGTGCAGGAAGAAACAGACCGGCTATTGCCGGTTGTTGAAGCTATCGCTGCCAATTTTCCCGATGCGGTTATTTCGGTTGATACTTTCCGGGCGCAGGTTGCCGAAGCGGCGGTTAAAGCGGGTGCGCATATTATTAATGATATTTCGGGCGGGCAGCTGGACACAGCTATGTTTGACACTGTAGCCCGGTTACAAGTGCCTTATATATTGATGCACATGAAGGGCAACCCAAAAACAATGAATAACCTGGCTGATTATAAAGACGTTTTCAGTGAGGTATTTGATTATTTTCAGGAGCGCTGCCATCAGCTAAAGCAATTAGGTGTAAATGATATTATTATTGACCCCGGCTTTGGTTTTGCCAAAAAGCCACAGCATGGTTATGAGTTGTTAAGTCGCCTGCAGGAATTCGATGCCCTGCAATTACCTGTTATGGCAGGCGTATCGCGCAAAAAAATGATTTATAACCTGCTGGGTACTACCGCCGGCGATGCGTTGAACGGTACAACAGTTTTAAATACCATCGCACTAACAAAAGGCGCTAATATATTGAGGGTGCATGATGTGAAAGAGGCTGTGGAGGCTATTAAATTAATAACTGCTTTAAATTATCCGGGCGAAGAATAATCCCATTGAACATTCGTCAGGCTTTTTTGTTACCTTAATAGCAATTATACATTTACCTGCTAATTTTCTTTTTATAATAAGCCTTGATTTTTATTAACCCGGAATTTTTTCGAGCCAAATTAAGTTAACGAATAAACAAGATTGAATTTTATTGACAAATAATATAAAATATTGATTAAAATTCAATCATTTTATAGTAAATTTGACAAAATAGGTTATAAAAAATTGTAAATTTTTCAAAAAAACTTGCATTTATATAAAAACAGTTTATATATTACGGTTTTTATTAATAGCCGGTTAACTTAATTTAATATTAACCTAAATTTTCATGCAGGAATCAGCATATTTTGATAAATATAACCCGATAGACGGCGTATGGGATGAAATGTACGGGGCGGATTCCAATGTGCGCGAACATTACCGGAAGGTGATCGAGTATATTTCAAAAGAATCAGCCGATGACCTGAATAAAAAGGAAGACCTTGCTAAGCGGCTTTTCATGAGCCAGGGTATTACCTTTACGGTTTATAACAGCGGCGAGGGCATTGAAAAAATATTCCCGTTTGATATAATACCCCGCATTATAACCGCAGCCGAATGGGCCTTTGTAGAGAAAGGCATAAAACAGCGCCTTACCGCGCTCAATCATTTTTTAAAGGATATATACCATAACCAGTTTATTATTAAGGATGGTATAGTGCCTATTGATATTATATATTCGTGCCCGCATTTTTTGCGCGAAATGCATCAGCTACAGGTGCCTTATGATATTTATATCCATATATCGGGTATTGACCTGATACGCGACTTTGACGGTACCTTTTATGTGCTCGAAGATAACCTGCGCACCCCATCGGGCGTAAGTTATATGCTGGAGAACCGCGAAATAACCAAACGGCTTTTCCCTGATCTGTTGCCGCAATGCGGCGTGCGCAGCGTAACAGAATATCCAACCATATTATATAAAAATTTGCTGGCCCTGTCGCCACGGCAAATTGCCAACCCAAACATCGTACTGTTAAGCCCGGGTATTTATAATTCAGCTTATTTTGAGCATACTACACTTGCCCGTTTAATGGGGGTTGAGCTGGTTGAGGGCCGAGATTTGGTGGTAAACAACCATAAAGTATACATGAAAACCACCATCGGCCTGCAACAGGTTGATGTAATATACCGCCGGGTTGATGATGAGTATCTGGACCCGCTGGTATTTAACCCCGGCAGCATGCTGGGCGTAGCGGGTATTATGGGGGCTTACCGTAAAGGTAATGTAGCCATTGTAAACGCCATTGGCAACGGCGTAGCCGATGATAAGGCCATTTATACTTATGTGCCCGAAATGATACGCTATTACCTGAACGAAGAACCCATCTTAAAAAATGTGCCCACCCACCAGTTAGGCAATGACGATGAGCGCGAGCATGTATTTAAAAACCTGAATAAAATGGTGGTTAAACGCACCAACGGCAGCGGCGGCTACGGCATGCTGATGGGCCACGCGGCATCTGAACAGGAAATAGATGATTATAAAAAAGAAATATTGAAAGAACCCCGCAATTTCATCGCGCAGCCAACCATAAGCCTTTCGGCAGCGCCATGTTATATGCAGGGCGCGTTAACGCCGCGGCGCATCGACCTAAGGCCATACGCCTTATGCGGGCCCGATGGCATTGAGATAGTACCCGGCGGTTTAACCCGTGTGGCATTAAAAGAAGGTTCGCTGGTGGTAAACAGCTCGCAGGGTGGAGGGAGTAAGGATACCTGGGTGCTTGCGCCCTAACCCCCTAAAGGGGGAACAATTATATATATGTATATGAAGGATGAAATAATATTAACCATAATTGCTCCCCATTTAGGGGGCTGGGGCGTATATGTTAAGTAGAGTAGCAGCAAGTTTATATTGGCAAAGTCGGTACATTGAGCGTAGCGATGGTATGCTGCGCATGCTTAAAATAAACTATGCCTCGTCGCAGGATACGATTCAGGAGTTTACCTGGGAACCTGTGATCAGGATATTTGCAGGTGTAGGGGATGAAGAGGAAGAGAAACCTGAAAATGATAGCCGCGCGGTGCTGAAATATATGGTTACCGGCAAAAACAACTCCAACTCTATCATGAACATTATCACCCTTGCCCGAGAAAATGCGCGTGGAGTGCAGGAGCATATTACCAAGGACCTGTGGCAATGTTTAAACGAATATTACCATACCGTAAAAGACACCAGGCTGGAGCGCTCCCTGCAACGTGAGGACCCGATAAGTGTGCTGGATGTATTAATAAAACAGGTAATGCTTTATTATGGAACCGTTGAAATTACGATGGAACGCGGCGAAGGCCGCAGTTTTATGAATATTGGCAAATACCTGGAACGTGCTATACAATCGGTTGATATTCTGGATATGAAGTTTGGCTCAATCAGTGATAACCCGGATCTGCTTACGGATACCACTTACTGGAAACATTTGCTGCTTTCGCTGGGCGGATACGAGTTGTATTTAAAAACCTACCGCGAAGGTTTCGAAGCCGAAAATGTATTGGAACAGGTAGTGCTCAATAACGATTTCCCGCGCTCGGTTATCTACGCTGTTAATAATATACAGCGGTATTTTGAACGATTGCAAAACGACAGTAATATGGATGATTTCAGGGAGATGAGCTTTAAAATTGGCAGGTTGCAAAGCCGTATCAAATACAGTTCAGTTAGAACAATAAGGCAGGAAGGGCTGCATACTTTTCTTACCCAGATAAGGAGCGAACTGTATGGCATTGCCGATTCATTGAATGAACATTATTTTGCGAACTCTTAGAATTTGAAAATGTGTGAATTTGAATATTTGAAAATGAACATTACGCATGCCGCATTTTCAAATCATCAAATCATCAAATTAAATAATTAATAACATGCCCGAATTTGAGATACAACATACAACCCGGTACATTTATGATACGCCCGCGCGCGATAGCGCCAACCAAATCATTCTGTACCCTATAAAAGATGAGTACCAGGATGTATTGAAGCAGGAAATTACCATATCAGGCCACCCGGTTGTTGATACACATATTGATTATTATGGCAATGAAGTGGGCAGCTTTACCTATAGCGATCCGCATTCGGTTTTGGTTATTCACTCTAAAGTATTGGTGAGCACCAAACATCGCCCTTTCCCGGTAAATGATATTTTTCCGGCACAGCAATGGGAAGATCTGAAACCTCTTCAATACATGGTGCCCTATATTGATTTTTTGCGACAGGAATATTTTGACGGCCTTGCCGAACTGCGGAAAATAGTAGAGGAAGAACGATCAAAGGATGATATACCTTACCAGGTAGCCTTGCGCTTTTGCCAGTATGTGTATGATAATTTTAATTATATAAAAGGCGTAACCACCGTTGAAACAACGTTGGATGAAATATGGAAGCTGAAAGCAGGCGTTTGCCAGGATTTTGCCCATATTTTAACCGAAATGCTTCGCCTGGTGAAAATACCCGCCAGGTATGTGAGCGGTTATATATGTACCGATAAAAATGGCATGCGGGGCGAAGGCGCCACCCACGCCTGGGCCGAAGCCTACATACCCGATTATGGCTGGCTGGGCCTCGAC
>Ga0206923_1002_pt1 | contig 59500 bp, 62 predicted proteins | sample Alteio_BWOrgHeat_64_FD_152961 | JGI IMG/M metagenome (GOLD analysis project Ga0206923, IMG submission 152961) | Enriched cells from forest soil in Barre Woods Harvard Forest LTER site, Petersham, Massachusetts, United States -... | ecosystem: Environmental > Terrestrial > Soil > Temperate forest >...
AAAATCCCAGATTTTTTCTCTGTCGAGAGGAGGCAGGTACACGCCTCGAGCTAAATACACGCCGGTTGCATTTGCGACTTTTTCAAGAGGATTTTGCAGTCCATCGAAAATAGAAGTGAGAAGCCCAGGCCCTAGTTCCGCCTGCAGCAAATGACCTTCGAAGTGAACGGGCGTATTGAGTTTGACTCCCCGGGTGTCTTCAAAAACTTGGATCTTTGCTTCATTGCCGGCGATTTCGATCACTTCTGCAAGCAGCGACTCGCGCCCCACATGGACGCGCGCCATCTCGCCTTGCCGGATCGCCCCCTCAAAACGGACGTGCAAAAGATTTCCGAAAGCCTGGACCACAGTGCCGACTGCATTTTTTTGCTTATCCATATTGACTCAATTGCTCCACTGCGATGATTCCTTTATCCTGATCGAGCATCTCTAGCGATTCGACGATAAGCAACCGCGCGATATAATTGAGGACCCGATCGATCGTAAAATCCTGATTTTCTTCCATTGCCTCGATTTTTTCGAATCGGTATTGCAAAATAGCCCGGTTCAGTTTTTGGGGGTTTGAGCTATTTTCCATGAAAACGGTTTTTAAATCTTCGTATTCTTTAGGGGGGGGTGTAGTCAGCCGCATCCTTCTGAGCTAAAATTTCGGCCACAAAAGGTTCAAAAGGGTCTTCAAATTGAAGTTCCCTGACGAGGTCCCGCCCTGTTTTTTTGGACCGGAGAGCTGTAAGGACGAGGCGCATTTCCCGTTCGAACTGAAAATATTTTAATAAGAATCCCTTTAACTCTAATTGTTCATCGCGGAAGAGAGAGACGTAGAGCGAAGAAAAATAGCGAAGCCGGTCAGCGGTCGATTCATACCGTTCGAGATAATCGACTACATAAGGGGGAAGCAGGTCTCTGATCAGAAGGGCTTCCTCTAGTTCTTTTGCTTTATAATTCCCTCGATCGTCCAGGGGAAAACCGAGCCATAGTGCGTGGATATTATAAAGATCGATAGGGCGAAGCAGGATCTCGACTAAATGCAAATCGCGCCGGGTCAAATTCAGGACAAGCATATCCATAAGCTCTTTGAAAGAGATTTCAGGTTTTTTGCCAAGCGAAATGGGCGGCAATGCTGTTATAAGATAATAATAACTCGCCATTCTCTCCTAAACATTGAAAACAAGATCCCTGAAGTCGCGCCGGATATATTGCCCAATCAATTCCCTCACTACTGCGTCCGATATATCAATTGTGATTTGCCGCCCTTTCATTTGAATCTGCACCCCTCCGGCGAAATCTCCTGCCACAACGGATTTATTATGCAGCCGCTCCAACGTTTTGGATGCAAGCAGCTCATTAATAGACCTGGGTGAAATCCCTTTCGGGATGACGGCGACGAAATCCTCCTCCACCCCTTTTTCTTCCATAGAGCGCATAAAAGCGTTCAAAAGATTAGCGATCAACTTCGGATCTGCCATCTCTTTCCCAATTAAATCAGCCAGTTCTTTATCAAAAAGTTCTTTTTCGATTTTTTGTTTTAATTGCTCGATTCCTTGGCGGCAGGCTAGATTCATAGAGGCCTGAAAGACTTTTCTTTTTTCATCAATCTCCATTTCAGCGGCTTGAATCATGGCAGCTGCTTTTTTTTGCGCTTCGTTGACGACTTCCGCTGCCTGCAAATGAGAGTTCTCTACGATCTCCCTCGCTTCCTGTTTAGCGGGCTCAAGCGTTTCTTTCCGCAATGAATCGCAGATCTTCTGAATTTTATCTTTCCCTGTTTCTAGACCCTTCATCCCTAATCCCCTCTAAGCCATATTCTATTCAAACTATCCATCCTTGGATTTTACACAGCAACTTATTTTCGATGCATATCTTTTATAACAGCTTTTTACAAACTAGAACCGAAAAATCGACTGAAACTTTTTAGTGGAATAGGTTTAAGCCCTCAGACTTGGGTATTCTAATGCGAAATCACCATATACCCCTAAAAATAATCGAAATTGACTCGAAATCTACTTCCTGTTGAGTTTATTGAAGTTTTTTTTTCGATTTGCTAGAAAAAATTAGGAAAAAAATATATAAGGATTTATTCCGAGTCATGAGGCTCGGTAATACTAGCCTGTATCTAACCATGGAGATGCAAATGAGAAAATTAACAGTACTTATGGCAGTTCTTGCTACATTGGCAGGAACAGCAGGACATGCCCAAAATAACAACAACAACATGGGCAAAGGCGCAAGAGCGTCCACCGCAACTACTACTTCTGACAACTGGTCTTGGGGAATCGGCTTAGGCGGCTTGGCTGTTTTGGGCACAATTATCGGACTGTCAGTGGCCGGCGGAACTTCTTCAGGCGGCACAACAGGATCTTTCACTCACTAAGAAAGAAACCGAAACCTTTTTGTCCCGGCTGCGAAGCCGGGATCTTTCTCCAGCTAAAATTTTTCGTTCTAATCCCCTGGGCGCCATAGAGTATTGTCTAAAAGTCTTCTTTTATGAGATAAATGAAATTAAGAGGATTAGATGAGAAAAGCCTTACTTGTTCTTATGAGCTTTGCTCTTTGCAGCTCTTGTTTTGCACAAGACACAGGGCCGGCCCGGCGTAAAAATCGAGGCGAAGGAGCCGGATTCAGCAGTCGGAACGCTACGGTTCTTTCCATAATGGGGTGGTCTGTAGGCATTGCAGTAGGCATTGGAGCTATTTGCGCTCTCCTTCATAACGAGACAGGTACCGCTCAATTTCATTAAAATAGGTTCAGATGCGTATATTCATCGTCGCAATTTTCATTTCAGCTTTTTTACCTAGGATTATCTTCTCGGATGAAACGCCTTCATCTGGTCAGGCTGCAGTCTCGGAATCGAAAGCTCAGCCTCATTCCATTTGCTACTTCGTGCCCCCTTCCGGATGGGAAATCGCAAAACTCGTCAATCCTTCCCCTTACATTCAAATCGGATTCATCGGAAAGGGATCGACTCTCTTCCGTCCTTCGATCAATCTGGCTTTAGAGGAAGTCGATGTTAATTTAAAAGAATACGTTAAGGCCGTAAAAGAGATCCATCTTTCCGATCCCAATACAAAATGCCGCGATCTGGGTAAATTTGAAATGCAGGCTGGCGAAGGACGCCTTCTAGATATTACCTGCACTACGGCGCATGGGGAAATTAAACAATTCCAAGGACTCTTCGTAAAAGACAATATAGCTTACATTTTGACGATCGCCGTCTTGAAGGAAGATCTTCCTAAGTATCAATCCGAGATGATCAAATCGATTCAATCCCTCAGTTTGATTCCCGATCTTTATACCCCGTTAGCGGATCCGCAGCAGCGCACAGAGCTCAAAGATTTTTTTGTTAAGATGGAAAGCGATCTTCCTCAAGAAAGCAAAAAGAAACAACTCGAGGAAATGCAAAAGAGGCTCGTAGAGAAATACTCCCAAATAGGACCGCATTGGCAATTTCTCGTACTGAATGAAGGGGTTTCTAAGATCAATCAAAGTCAGCGTCAGAATCAAGATCAGGTTCAGCCAAATTCTGAGATTCTGCCGGCTTCTGTGAGTCAGCAGGTCTCTGAGACTCAGCAGGCTTTTGAGACTCGGCCGGCTTCTCAGAGTTAGACCCGTTCAAATTAACTTGAGCATCCGTAGAGTTCTGCTTTTCTGCTAGATCGGCGATCATCCTTGCTGCAATGAACAGAGGCTTAGTGATCTGATTGACTTTCTCAGCCGTTTCGACATTCGGAAGCTTCAAATCGACGATTTCTTTATTAATAGGCTCTTGCCGTCTAAGAATTTGAAGCGCTAATTCTTTTGCTTTTTCGCTCTCGGCACTATTTGAAGAAATGGCCCTGGTTTTTAATCTTTCGGCCAGGTCTCCATACTTTTGTTGTAATTTTTCGATCAGCTTGTTTTCAGCAGCGGTTTCCTGAGCCTTGGAATGTTCAAAGGATTGAAGAGCGCACCATCCCAATACAAGGGCAAATCCTCCAGCCAGAATGACTGGATTTTCAGAGGCTATTTGGAAGATATTTCCGAAATAATTGACCCAACGGCAGTCATTTAGACCTGTAGCTTCTCCTCTCTCGCATCGATCATTCATAGTGGAATTGGTGAAATACTGTCCGAGAACATTTATATTTTTCCATACATATCCGCCCATATGCGCCTGCAAACGCGATAGATTGTTTTGGCAATTCTCGCACGAAGTGATGAAAATATCATTCCTGATTCCGGAGTCGATCAAAGAATAAGCTGTTAAAATGGCAGTTGATATGCCCATCGAGGGCAAGGATTGGACGGTTAAAGCGCGGACCTTGTTCCAAATAGAATGGTTTTGTGCTGCTGCGGCATATTTTCTCTCTGCTTTTTCAATAGGAGAATGCTTTTCTTTCCCGCCCGCCAAGTAGGATAGAACCAGATCTTGTTTCTCTAATTGACTTAAAGGTCTAGACTTGCAGCATGAAGAAACCATTTTAACACCTCGATTATTGGCCAAATTGTACTGTATTGATTAAAGATTTTGCAAGTGATTTATGAACAAATCATCAATTTCAAAAAAAATATACCGGGAGGGATTCAAAAATCGGGAGATGGCAAGGAGGCGCCCCGATTTTGAGTCAGGCGAAGCCGTCGTTGAAGCAGCTAAACTTAAAAAGTTTATCGATGCAGACAGACTTCAAAATCTGTGGCTGTCCGACGACGTCAAAACCGACTTTTGAATCACAAGCGGTATATATAACAGTTTATCCGAGATTATCTATCTCAAGCGCCGTGGTAAATAAATTACGAGTAATATCATGGGCTTTTTTTACACTCGAAATACTTGGAAGCCCTAAATTGACAATAGATTGATTGATACTCTTCCTATCATGAAGGATTTTCTTAGCCAAAGCTTTTATTTTATCCGTCTCGAGGCTATTGGGAGCGGCCCTCTCTTTCAATCTCTGGGCTAAGCCGTCATATTTATTTTTGAGAGCTTCGATCAGGGCTTCTTCCTGTTTGATTTCTCCCTTTTGAGCACTTTCCAGACTCATCAGGGCTACCCACCCTAGGACGATCCCAAAACAGCCCGCGAGAAGGAATGGATATTGAGTCGCTGTATGAACCGCATTTCCCATGGAGTTGATTAAACGGCAGCCAATCCCCCCTAGAAATTGCCCATTGCCGCATTGATTCACAACATCGAAATACGTTCCGATATCCTTCCAAGCGTAATTTTCAGAGAAAAAATGGTTCTTCAATTGGACGACATTTATGCCGCAGGGAATACAAACTTTTTCAGCTCCAGAGCCGATAATGCTATTTAAGGCTGAAGAATCCCTAAATAGATTGGCCATTAAAGCGGTAGCCGTAACTGCGGCTCCTGCAACAATTCCACTACTCATCGCGTTAATTTTATTACCAAAGGGATGCTTTTGGGCTAAAGAAGCTCTCTCCTGTTCCGCTTTACCAATCAACGGCATTCCTTCTTTATCGCCCGCTAAATAGGCAAGATGCCTGTCATATTGCACGGTGAGTTCGATAGGCCTTGATTTACAGCATGAAAAAACCATTATATCCTCCAAAATTAGGCCGACATATTAAAGATTCGGCAAGGATTTTGCAAACCTTTTCGCAAATTCAAAAATCCTGTAGAATCACGCCAGAAATGTGATTCCGACACCATTAATATGACAAGGCAACTATGACGAGGCCACTATGACAAGACTTCCGATTCTAGCATCTCTTATTTTTCTTCTCCTTTTAGGACCAGCCATTTCGAAAGCCCAAGATGGCGTGGCTCCGGGTACAGTGGCAGCCATCTCGAGTCAAGCGACATCGAGCGAATGGCAAAATTGGATGTTTGCCTTGGGAGCCATGGTTTCTGCAACGGCAGGAATACTCCTCGTATCCTGGGAACCGGGCGCGGGAGCTCAAAATCATTGAAGCGCCATTATCTTCCCCTTCTATTTCTTTTTGCGTCCTGCGCCAGCGAAAATTGTTGGAAACTGGACTCGATTTCTGCAGGAGACCGATCTTATGATTCCAGCCGGCTCCGCTATGTGAATCCCAGCAGCAATTCCCCTCTCGCTTTTGAAATGCTCAGAGTCGGAAATAATGTAGAAGCTTTTCTGGCCCTGCATCGCAACCGCTTATCTCCCTCTTCGAAAAGTGCCAATTCCGTAAACGCCCTCTTTTTGATTGATGGCGTTCAATATCAAGAGGAAATTCCCCTGCGGGAAGGCGGAATGCGGGTTCGGCTATCCCTCGAGATGGCTAGCCGGCTCGCTCAGGCCTTGCAAGAAGGAAAAAATGTGAGTATTCTAATAGATGGGTATGAGGAAAGTTTAGAGGCTGGTCGATTTGCCCGTACTTTCAGCCAATTCCTAGGGAAACAATTTGATGACGAAAATCTTTTTAAAGGATTGATCCAGTGAAACAGGTAAGCCAGTTAGACCAATTAAAAAAATTCACAACGGTCGTCGCGGATACGGGCGATTTCGAATCGTTGCGCCAATACAGCCCAACGGACTCTACGACCAATCCTTCTCTCATCTATTCAGCTAGTCAAGAGTCCAGATACCGCCCTTTGCTCGACGACGCCATCCGCTACGCTAAAACAAAGAAGACAAACCAAGTCGAACACGCTCTAGACAAAGTCTTCGTAAATTTCGGACTTGAAATCCTCAAAATCATACCGGGCCGTGTTTCCACCGAGGTCGATGCCCGCCTTTCGTTTGACGTCGATGGGAGCATTCTCAAAGCCAAACATTTGATCTCCCTTTACGAAGCTGCCGGTATCGATCGGAAAAGGGTCCTGATCAAACTCGCTTCTACTTGGGAAGGAATCCTCGCGGCGGAAAAATTGGAAAAAGAAGGGATTCACTGCAATATGACCCTTCTCTTCAGCCTGCCTCAAGCGATCGGCTGCGCAGAGGCGAAAGCCACTCTCGTATCCCCTTTTGTCGGCCGTATTCTCGACTGGTTCAAAAAAAGCGAAGGCGTTTCCGGGTATGCTGCATCGGAAGATCCGGGAATCAAATCGGTGAGTAAGATCTACAATTATTATAAGAAATTTGGATTCAAAACACAGATTATGGGCGCCTCTTTCCGCAATAAAGAGGAAATTTTAGAGCTGGCCGGATGCGATCTTTTGACCATAGCGCCTACTTTTCTGGAGCAGCTGAAAGAAAGTACCGATCCGGTCCCCCGCAAATTGGATCCTGAAAAAGCCAAACACAGTCCCATCGAAAAAATCCATCTCGATGAAAAAACTTTCCGCTATCTCCTGAATGAAGATGCAATGGCGACAGAGAAGCTGGCTGAAGGGATTCGCAATTTCGCTAAAGATATTGTAAAGTTGGAAAAACTACTGAACGATCTATTATAGAATCACCTCGCCATTTGAAAAATGCAAGGGTTGACCGGAGAGATGTTCTTCCATGTGATGGTAAGTTCCTATTCCAATTGCATGTTTGCAAGACCTGCAAGATAAGGGAAGCCTGCAAGCTAATGCTGCAATGGAGGCCAATCCCACATCGCTTTCAAATTGGCTGCTCAAAATCAGATCTATCCCTCGTCTCTGAGCCCATGGAAGTAGAGAGAGATAGCCTCTTAAACCGCCCTGCGAGGCGGGCTTGAAAATAATCGCCTTCAAAGTGGGCAGCTCTTCTATTTGCTCTAACGAAAGCGCGCGATTAAAGGGCTCATCGACAGCGAGGGGATGTGTGAATTGCTCAAGCTCTAACGGATTTTGAAAAGGGTCTTCGATATATTCTAGTTCTTCCTGGCCGAACTGAGAAAAAAAACGGAGAGAGTCCTTGGTCGACCAGGCCTGATTGACATCTACCCTAAGTCGAAAACGTCTTTTCAACTGATGAATCACAGCTGATGCATCTTCGAATGAAAGATTGCTGACTTTCAATTTTGCAAATGTAAATCCTTCCGATTCTCTCAATTTCGCTTGCGCCATGATCTCATCCGCGGAACCCATAAAGAGAGCGCTTGCAGACACCCGTTCATTCTCGATGGGTTTGATCAAATTTAACAGAGCGGATTCCAAGGCGAAAAAGAGAGAGGGATAAAGTAAATGATCTAGATTTAGCCGTTCCAAAGACTCTTCGGCGTTCTCTGAAATTCTCCCCTTTAGCGACTGGAATTGCTGAACAGCTTCAGTTACTGTTTCTCGATTTCGCTGGGGTAAAGGAGCGATATCCCCCCATCCTCTCTGCCCCGACTCGCTGACGAGTTCCAGTAGATTTCCTTCGCGAAAATTCCCTGTCTTTAGTTTGAATCGGTAAGGATGGAGGATCGCTTTAGAAATTTTCATTCCATTATAGATATAACAGAATCGGCTGAAAATTTCTATTTGTCTATCTTGATCTCTAGCTCAGTTTTTTTTGCGATCTTTTCACCGATCGTGTCTGAGATGTTGGAGCAAATAGCGCGAACATCTTTTACATAATCTGGATAAAACTGTTCGAGGCTGTTAATACGATAGTCAAATTCTTGTGGGCGATTCTCATAAATCGCTTCAAAAATACCCCATATAAGTCCACTAGGCTGCTTTCCACTTTCTAGATTCCATTCTTCCGGTAGATGTTTAATGGTGCTCTTTACACCCAGATAGATTCGATCGATTTCTTCGGAAGATTGAAACTCTGTCCTGAATTCACATGGCTCTTCCCGAATTAGTTCTCGAACTAAATAATTGATCAAGATCGGATCGGCATTGGCATGCTTCGCTTCTTTATAAGCCCAATATAAAATAGGATAAATATTTTTGGGGCATATATCGCCCATATCGCTAAGAGTTTCGGCAAGAGCCGTTAAAGAAATGGGACGATGGGGGTTTTCATAGATTTCTCTCGCCTGTTCAAAAAAGCGGTAGGCCAAAAATTCCGGTGTGACGTGTTTCCCATATATTTCTCTGAATTGATCCAAAAAGCGATACGAAGAAGATTCATTTACTGTATAGAAACCACCCGTTAATCGAAGGTAGGCATGATCTGCTCTTGTGAATTTTTCTCTGGAAAATGAAGCTCCTTTTTCTGAACTTTCGAGCAATACGCTTCGCGTTTTCAAGCCTGTTTTGGGAGAGAGCTGTTTTACGAAAATGTCGTTATTTTCAAAATCGGCTTTTTTGCCATCCAAAATATTCTGCGCTTTTTTCAGAGCGGAGATCATCGCGTCGCAATCAGCTGTAGAATATTCATAACTTTGGACTGCGGACACAATTGTCCGTTTAAATCCATCGATCCCATCTTGGAGGTCTTTTTTGCTGATCTTTGAAAATTTAAAGCCATTTTGTTCGGCTATTGTTCCGCAAAGAAGTTCAAGTTTGTCTACAACTTGTCTAGGATGATTGAGCTTTAAAATAGTCGACATAACACATTTGCTCTTTGTTAATTATTTATTTCATTCATGAACTAACTAATATAGTTATAGCAAACGGAATGAATTAATTAAAGAAATAATAAAGAATGGGAGCTTAAAATTCCCCCGCCAGATTAGCGGGGGTCATCAACTGATTACGCTAGAGCTGCTTCGGTTTCAAAATCAATTTTGAGTTCCTCAGCATGCTGGCTTTCAATGAATTTATTGACTTTCTTATGATATTCATAGCCAGTTCCTCCTGGGATCATATGGCCCATAATGAGGTTGGCTTTGATATCGAGAAGATAATCGGTCTTGCTCTCGCTCGCAGCTTCCGTAAGAACGCGGGTCGTCTCTTGGAATGAAGCGGCCGAGATGAACGACTCTGTGCCGAGAGATGCGCGCGTGATCCCGAGAAGGACAGGGGCCGCTTGAGCGGGTTTGCCGCCCTCTTCGATGGTCTTGCGGTTCTGCTCGTGGAAAACTTTTCGGTCCACATCTTCGCCATGCAGGAAAGTCGTATCGCCCGGATCGGTGATGCGCACTTTTTGCAGCATTTGACGAACAATGATCTCGATGTGCTTATCGTTGATGTCGACGCCCTGCAGACGGTAGACTTCCTGGACTTGATTGACCAGGTATTTCTGAAGTTCCCGAACGCCGCAGATATCGAGGATCTCTTGAGATACGACAAGACCTTCAGTCAGCTGCTGTCCTTTCACGACGTTGTCCCCTTTCTGCACGATTAAGTGTTTCGTTAGAGGAATGAGATGCTCTTCTTCCATACCGGAAACATCGTCGCGGACGATAACGATCCGTTTGTTTTTCTGCACGCCGCGGAAATCGATCATGCCGTCGAGTTTCGCGATTTCTGCTGCATCTTTCGGCCGTCTCGCTTCAAAGAGTTCAGCAACGCGCGGCAATCCGCCCGTGATGTCCTTCGTCTTGATGGCTCCTCGAGGCAGCTTCGCAAGCACCATACCGGCGGAGACATACTGCCCTTCCCGCGTCGAAATGACGGCTCCAGAAGGAATCGCGTAGGTACCTACGAGTTCGGTATACTCTGGATCGGTATAGATGACGATTTGAGGGTGTAGCTCGCCTCGATGCTGTTTTACGATCAGCTCTACCTGGCCCGTCTGTTTATTGACTTCCCGCTGAGTAGAAATTCCTTCGACGAGGTCTTCGTACTTCACATATCCAGGACGCTCGCAGATAATCGGGCTGCTATGCTGCTCCCATTGTCCTGCTTTCACCTTTTTCTTAATCTTCGAGCCATCGGCAAAGAAAATCTTCGTTCCCAGCTCGACGTGGAATGTCTGCAGCGGTTCGATCGATTTATTATTGAGGAGTTTTTTATAGTCCTCAATGGTTCTTCCCTCATCGCGGACGATCTGGAGAGAACCGTTTTTGTTCAATGCCAGCCAATGCCCTTCTTCGTTCTGCACTACGCGAAGATCCATATAGATGAGGATACCGTCATGCTCGGCAATCAATTCGGGGCTAAGGCCTGCGGATGCAATACCGCCCAAGTGGAACGTTCTCATCGTAAGCTGCGTTCCCGGTTCGCCGATCGATTGAGCTGCGATAATTCCAATCGCCTCTCCCAATCCGACGAGATTTCCGGTAGCGAGATTCAAACCGTAGCATTTTGCGCAAATGCCGCGCCTGCTTTCACAGGTGAGCGCAGATCGCATACGGATAGTTTCAATACCCGCGTCATCGATTGCTTCGGCTTGCAATGTCGTGAGAACATCTCCGGAACGGGCGAGAATTTTTTTGCTGTCGCCTGGCTGATAGATATCTTCCAAGACTGTACGTCCATAAATCCGGTCTTTGATCGCGAGGAGCTCCTCGTTGCCCTGCTTGATCGCCGAAACTTCGATGCCATTCAAGGTGCCGCAATCGTCTCTCGTTACGATCACGTCTTGCGCCACGTCGACTAGACGGCGGGTCAAATAACCCGAGTCAGCCGTTTTTAGGGCTGTATCGGAAAGGCCTTTACGGGCTCCGTGCGTTGAAATGAAATATTCCATCACGGTCAATCCCTCGCGGAAGTTGGCCGTAATTGGCGATTCGATGATTTCGCCGGAAGGTTTGGCCATCAGACCGCGGAGAGCGCCCAACTGTTTAACTTGGGATTTATTTCCGCGCGCTCCAGAATCGACCATCAGGTAAAGAGGGTTGAGATTGCCGGTAGATGTATCGTAGATCAATTTGAAGAGTTCTTCGGAAAGATGATCGGATACTTCAGTCCAGATGCTGATGATTTTCGAGTGCCGCTCGCCCTCTGTTATAATTCCATCCTCGTATTGCTTTTTGACTACAGCCACGCGCTTATACGCTTCGGCAAGCACTTGCGCTTTATGCGGAGGGACTTTTACATCGCAAGTTCCCATAGAAAGGGCTGCTTTCGTCGCTTCCGCAAATCCTAGATTTTTCATATTGTCTAGGAATTGAACTGTCGCCTCCAAGCCAATTTTTTTATAGCATTCGAGGACCAGTTCTGAAAGCCGTTTTTTGCGCAGAACATAGTTCTGGAACCCAAGTTTTTTTGGGACGATTGTATTGAAAAGAACTCGTCCTGGAGTCGTTTCGATAATCCCGCCGTCGATCAATACTTTGATCTTTTCATGGATCGGCAAGCCGCGTCCATAATTGTCGCGCCTTTTATCTTTGTCCTTGTGAGACGTTTCATACCAATTATAGCTGCCGCTCGAGTAGAGGGCCATGAGCACTTCTTCAGGACTGCTGAATACCTTGATTTTACGACCTTCTCTATCGGGGAAGAAGACGGGGTCGTGCATCAAATAATAAAGGCCGAGAATCATGTCCTGAGCGGGAACTGCTACCGGTCTTCCTGAAGAAGGAAGGAAAATATTATCCGGCGCCATCATTAAAAGTTTAGCCTCTAGCTGCGCTTCGATCGAGAGCGGAATATGAACCGCCATTTGGTCTCCGTCGAAGTCCGCGTTGAAAGCAGGCGTTACAAGAGGATGAATCCGGATCGCTTTACCTTCGATCAATACTGGCTCGAAAGCCTGGATGCCGAGACGGTGGAGCGTCGGAGCTCGGTTAAGCAGGACGGGATGACCCTTGATGATTTCTTCAAGAACATCCCAGACTTCGGGCGCCTGTTTCTGGATCATCTTTTTGGCAGATCGGATCGTATACACATAGCCTAGATCTTTGAGCCGTTTTACGATGAATGGCTCAAACAAGTCGAGGGCCATTTTTTTAGGCAGGCCGCATTGGTTGAATTTGAGTTCAGGACCTACGACGATAACGGAACGGCCTGAATAATCGACCCTCTTGCCAAGAAGGTTCTGACGGAAACGGCCTTGCTTCCCTTTCAACATCTCAGAAAGAGCTTTCAAAGGCCGATTTCCAGCGCCCATAACAGGATGTCCGTGGCGGCCGTTGTCAAAGAGAGCATCGACAGCTTCTTGCAGCATCCGTTTTTCATTGCGGACAATTACATCTGGCGTTTTCAGCTTGAGAATCGATTTTAAACGATTATTTCGATTGATCACCCGCCGATAGAGATCGTTCAGGTCGGAAGTGGCAAATCGTCCGCCGTCGAGAGGGACAAGAGGACGCAAATCAGGCGGGATCACCGGAATGACGCCAAGGACCATCCAATCTTGCCGATTCGTAGAAATGGCAAAGCCTTCCACAATTTTAAGTCGTTTTGCAAGCTTCATCCGCGCTTGCATCGATTTGGTCTTGCGCAGCTTGTCTTTCAGATCGATGACGAGGCCGGATAAATCTTCTGTCTTTAGAAGATCTTGAATCGCTTCTCCTCCCATTCGAGCCGTAAATCCATCCGATCCCCACTTCTCTTGGGCTTCTTTATACTCATTATCGTTCAGAAGCTGCTTTTTCTGCAGATCGGTGCGGCCCGGATCCGTTACGACATATTCTTCGTAATAGATGACCCGCTCTAAATCGGAGGTCGACATTCCAAGAATATTGCCGATACGGGAAGGCATAGTTTTAAAAAACCAAATGTGAACGACTGGAACGGCTAAATCGATGTGCGCCATTCTCTCCCGCCGCACTTTTGAAAGCGTCACTTCCACGCCGCAGCGATCGCAAACAATGCCTTTGTGCTTGATTTTTTTATATTTACCGCAAGCGCATTCCCAGTCGCGCGTAGGCCCGAAGATTTTTTCGCAAAATAGGCCCCCCTTTTCAGGTTTGAAAGTGCGATAATTGATCGTTTCGGGCTTTTTGATCTCGCCGCGCGACCATTGATCCCTGATCACTTCATCGGAAGCAATCTTAATGGTCAGCTTATCGAATTGAGATCCCCTTACATCCTCATCAGCATCAAACATCTATCTTAGTCTCCTCTTGATATCCTTCTCCTTACGGGAGAAGTTCATCTTCTAATTCGGATAAAATCTTCTTCACTCTCCAAAAGGAGAGGATATAACTACTTCCGGATATAGGAAGCTGCTTAAAGCAGCTTCCATTTCTGGTTATTCCACAAACTCTGTGCGGATATCGAGGCACAACCCCTGCATTTCCTTCACAAGTACGTTGAACGATTCAGGCGTTCCCGCTACCAGCGTATTTTCGCCTTTGACGATCGACTCGTATATACGAGTTCTTCCTGCGACGTCGTCCGACTTGACGGTAAGCATTTCCTGCAAGAGGTGCGCCGCCCCATAAGCTTCGAGCGCCCATACCTCCATCTCTCCGAAACGCTGACCGCCCATTTGCGCCTTTCCACCCAGCGGCTGCTGAGTGACAAGCGAATAGGGGCCGATCGAACGGGCGTGGATCTTATCGGCAACCAAGTGGCTCAGCTTCAACATATAGATGTAGCCGACTACGACCCTGTTGTCGAATCTTTCGCCTGAACGCCCATCGAAAAGATATGCTTTTCCATCTTCGAACATCGTCTGATTCTTCATCATTTCCCAAATCTTCGATTCTGGAAAACCTTCGAATACAGGCGACTTCACGTATATGCCCGCTTTTCTCGCAGCATATCCGAGGTGCGTCTCCAATAATTGGCCCATATTCATACGCGAAGGAACGCCAAGCGGATTCAAAACAATCTCGATCGTATCGCCATTGGACATATAAGGCATGTCTGCTTCAGGAACGAGTTTTGCGACGACCCCTTTGTTACCGTGGCGGCCGGCCATTTTATCTCCCACCTGCAACTTGCGCTTTGTGGCGACATAAACTTTGACTTGCCGGATTACGCCTGGATCTAAATCGGTATCCCCTTTGCGCATGAATTCGATCTCTGCTTTGTGCTGCGTCTGCAAGCTTTGATAGGAGAGCTCGAATTCGCGCAAGATCTTCTTCAATTCGACGTAGATCTCTTTGTCGGCCATGAGCAGATCTTCCGCTTTCTCATTTTCCAGCATCTCGATCATCTCTTGCGTGATGATATGCCCTTCTTCAATCAAAACTTCACCGCTCTTGCGATGCATAATTGACGAAGGCGCCTTTTCATTCATGAGAAGCGCGCCCAATTTTTCGTGAAACTCCATCTGAAGTTCCGCTTCCTTGGTTTTGAAATCGCTATGAATATCTTTGATCCGGGTCGCTTCTTCGACGAGTTCGTCATCGGTTTTTGAAAGGCGGTCGCGGCGCGAGAAGACTTTGACATCCATTACGACGCCTTCAGTGCCAGGAGGCGCAGTCAGAGATGCGTCCTTCACATCAGCCGCCTTTTCGCCGAAGATCGCTCTAAGAAGCCTTTCTTCAGGAGAAAGCTCTGTTTCTGATTTCGGTGTGATTTTTCCAACAAGGATCGATCCCGGCTCGACATGCGCTCCGATGCGTATAATTCCATCGTCGCCCAAATCTTTCAGCATTTCTTCAGATACGTTTGGAATATCCTTTGTGATCTCTTCTTTGCCTAGTTTGGTATCGCGAGCCGTCAATTCGAATTCTTCTAGATAAATCGAAGTGTAATAATCTTCTCGAATCAACTTTTCAGAAATGATGATCGCATCTTCGTAGTTGTATCCGCACCAGGGCATAAAGGCGACTAAGACGTTTTTACCAAGCGCGATTTCCCCTTTATCGGTCGCGGGCCCATCGGCTAAAACATCGCCGGCTACGATCTTATCCCCAATCGCGCAAATCGGCGTCTGGTTGATGCACGTACCGCTATTGGATCGCATGAACTTCTTCAGAACATAGATCCGTTTGTTCAATGGGTTATCCTTGGGCGCAACGACAATTTTATAGCCATCTACATATTCGACTATTCCATCTTCGAGAGCCACGACTACAGCGCCGGAATCTCGAGCGGAACGGCCTTCAAGTCCCGTTCCTACGATGGGAGCGTCTGTTTTAAGCAGAGGCACCGCTTGGCGCTGCATGTTCGAACCCATCAAAGCTCGGTTCGCATCGTCATGTTCCAAAAAGGGAATCAATCCTGCGACGATCGATACGAGCTGTTTTGAAGAGACGTCCATATGAGTGGCTTTCGTCGTTTCAATCTCCATCGGCTCGCCGCGTTGGTGCGCCCAACAGAGCGTGTCGCTGAACATATTGTATTTGTCCAGCGCCGTAGAAGCTTGCGTGATGACGAATTCCGCTTCTTGATCGGCTGTCATATACTCAATTTCGTCTGTGACAACGCCCTCTCGCACAATACGGTAAGGAGTTTCGATAAAACCGAATTCATTGATCTTAGCAAATGTTGAAAGAGAAGTGATCAAACCAATGTTCGGACCTTCAGGCGTTTCAATAGGGCAGATCCTTCCATAGTGAGATGGATGGACGTCTCGCACCTCAAATCCCGCCCGCTCGCGGTTCAGGCCTCCAGGCCCAAGGCAAGAAAGCCGTCTTTTATGCGTCAATTCAGAAATCGGATTCGTTTGATCCATAAATTGAGAAAGCTGCGATCTTCCGAAGAAATCTTTCAGAACACCGGCTAAACCTTTTGCAGAGACGATCTTGCCGGGAGTCATAGTATCGGAAGAAAAGTCGAAAAGGTTCATTCTCTCTTTAATGATTTTCTCCATTCGGGCCAAACCAATTCTGCACTGGTTTTGAATCAATTCGCCGACAGAGCGAACCCGTCGGTTTCCGAGGTGGTCTATATCATCTACGTGAGCATGCTCATCGCCAAGTTTGAGGCGGATCAAATACTTAAGAGCTTCTATGACATCTTCTTTGCGAAGCGTCACAACGGCGAGTTCTTCCTCAGTGGTGCCAAGACCCAGCTTGCGATTGAGTTTATAGCGTCCTACACGGCCTAAATTATATCGTTTTGGGTCGAAGAAAAGGCGCATGATCGCCGATCGGGCATTGGAAAGTGTTGGAGGTTCGCCAGGACGGATCTTGCGATAGAAATCTTTTAATGCCGATTCATAGGAATCAGTCGTATCTTTTGAAAGCATTTTAATAACTGGATGGGTCTCATCGGCTTCTTCAGCGATTCGGACAGCTTGTATGCCTTCATCGACCATTCTTTTCAGCATCGCAGTAGTCAGTTTTTCACCCGCTTTGCCAAATACTAGGCCTGTCTGCTCGTCGACTACATCTTCTGCCAGAATTTTACCCACAAGCTTGACAAAGTCCTTCTCAGACTTGATCTTCACTTTGACCGTTTCAAAAAATTCTTCGATGATATCTGCATCAGTGGAGTAACCCAGGGTTCTGATAAAAGTGGATGCGAGGATCTTGCGCCGCCGCTTTTTACGGTCGATATATATGTATACGAGATCATTATTATCGAAAGAGGCTTCCAGCCAACTGCCCCGATAAGGGATGATCCGGAAAGAATAGAGCATCGTCCCCTTGGGATGGCGTTCCTGCTCGAATGAAATTCCAGGTGATCTATGGAGTTGGGAGACGATCACGCGCTCTGCGCCATTTACAATGAATGTTCCCTTGTCAGTCATTATGGGTATTGTCCCCATATAGACTTCTTCTTCTTTGATCCCCGTTTCATCAGTCAGACGGAACTTCACTTTCAATGTGACGTTATATGTAATCCCGCGACGAATACACTCTTCCGGCGAATACTTAGGTACGCCCAGATTATAGGAGAGAAATTCTAAAACAGTCTTTTCGTCGTAAGATTTAATCGGAAAGATTTCGTTGAAAACTTCCTGAAGACCTATGTTCTCCCGTTCATGCGATAATAAATGCGATTGGAGAAATTGTGTATAGGACTTAATCTGAATCTCGATCAGATTGGGGAGATCAATGATCTCTTCCCTTTCACGAAAACTCACCCTCTTAGGCGGCTTTTTTAGCATGTGTATTCGCTCCTAAAATTTGATCACCAAATAAAAATAAATCAGGCGGAAAACAGCAACTGAATTCCGCGCTGATCATGTTAGCACATAATGCAAAGCTTTTCTGCAATTTTTTCTTATAGCCCTTTAAGGGTGACCTTTCCGCCAGCTGCATGCACTTTTTTCTGAATTTCTTCAGCTTCTGCTTTGGCAGCACTCGGCTTCAAATCTTTTGGAGCGCCTTCAACCAGATCTTTCGCTTCTTTCAGTCCAAGTCCGGTTACTTCGCGGACAGCTTTGATGACTGAAATTTTCTTATCATCAGGCACTGGTCCTTCGAGAGTGACTTTAAACTCAGTCGACTCGGAAGCGGCAGCGGCGGCTGGCGCAGCAGACGGCGCAGCAGCAGCAGATGCTACAGCCGCTTTTACGCCCCATTTGTGTTCTAATTTCTCTTTTAATTTCGCCATATCGAGCACAGACAACTGGCTCAGCTTCTCGACGAGTTCATCTAAATGTTGACTCATGTTCCTATCTCCTAAATCTTTCTATTTTAACTTTTTTGCTCAATGACAGAGAGCGGGCCGGCCATTACTGCTTCCAAGACGGATAGCATATGTGACATCGGCGATACAAATAAGCCGAGCATCGTCGCTCTCATTTCATCTATACCAGGCAGCTTGGAGAGCATTTCTACTTCCGCGCCGGGCATCATTTTGCCCTCAATTTGCCCGCATAATACTTGAATCAGGTTCGCATTCTCCTCAGAGAATTTGATCACTGCTTTAGCTGGCACCATCGCATCCGGCTGATTGACAAAGACAACTCCGATATGGCCCTTTAAAAGGGCTTCATCGATTTTTACCCCTGCTTTTTCAGCGGCCTTTAAGAATACGCGCTTACGCACAACTTCGAAAAGGCTTCCCGACTTGGCTAGAGCATCCCGCAAGGCCCAAGAAGTATTAGGCGCAAGATGACTATAACTGGTAATGATCATCGCATTAGAATCATCAATTTTCTGCTTGATTTCATTCAAAAGGAGTTCTTTTTCACGTCTCATTTTCTCATTCTCCTTACGCCAACGCCAAAGACTGGACGTCGATTTTTAAACCAGGACCCATTGTCGAAGACAAATAAATGCCTCTAAAGAAAGCTCCTTTGGAACTCGCAGGTTTCGCGCGGAAAATCGCTTGCAAAAGAACATTCAAATTTTCAACTAGCTGCTTGCTATTGAATGAAATTTTGCCAACCGCGTTATTGACATTCCCTGTCTTATCGACCTTGAATTCAATCTTTCCGGCTTTTACTTCCTTTACAGCTTTCGCTACATCGGCAGTTACAGTTCCGGCCTTCGGAGTTGGCATCAGGCCTCGAGGTCCTAATACTTTGCCAAGCTTTCCCAGTTCGCGCATCATATCGGGAGTTGCAATCAAAGCGGAAAAATCGGTCCATCCGCCCTTGATTTTCTCAAGCAAATCATCAGCGCCAGCATAATCGGCGCCAGCTTCCAAAGCTTCTTTTGCTTTTTCTCCTTTAGCGATTACGACCAGCGTTACGGTCTGCCCCGTTCCGTGAGGAAGCGATACAGTGCCGCGCACTTGCTGATCTGACTTTTTTGGGTCGATGCCTACTTTCAATGCGATATTGACCGACTGATCAAACTTGACAGGAGGACACTTTTTAAGAATTTCGATCGCCTCTTCGAGCTTATAGGCCTTATTCGGCTCCCAAAGCTTGTCGATTTCTTGCATTCTTTTAGATCTTTTTCCCATTGCCTTAGTCCTCCACAATGTCTACGCCCATGGAGCGAGCTGTTCCCATCACCATCTGCTCAGCAGCTTCGATCGAACCAATTCTCATATCTTCCACTTTCGCTTTGGCAATTTTTTTTACTTGTGAACGGGTCAATTTACCTACTTTGTCTCTATTAGGCACTTTCGATCCCGATTCAATTCCCAATTCTTTGAGAATCATACGGGATGCGGGCGGCTGACGCGTAATGAAGGTAAACGATTTGTCTGCATACACATTGATTACAACGGGAAGAACATCGCCCGCTTTATCTTGCGTCTTTGCATTGAATTCCTTGCAGAAGGCCATAATGTTTATACCTGCCGATCCCAAGGCTGGTCCTATGGGCGGAGCGGGGTTGGCCTTTCCTGCAGGAATTTGCAGTTTGATGACTTTTACTAATTTTTTTGCCATTTATTTTCCTTTTTCATGAGTGCTGGCGAGAAGCTTTGCTTCTCTCCCCATTATTAACGCTAACTTGCGTTCTCGGCGGTGGATTGTTCCACTTGCCAAAATTCGAGGTCGTCCACGCGCGTTTCCCGTCCGAAGATCGAGACCATCACGCTGAGCCGTCCCTTTTCGTGGTTTACTTCGGTCACAGTACCGGTAAAATTGACGAAAACTCCATCGGTTATCTTGACCCGGTCGCCCACGTCGACCTTGTGTTTCTGGACAATGCCTTTTTGCCTGTCTTCGAGTTCCTTCATGATATCATTCACTTCTCTTTCACTGAGAGGCGTCGGTTTTTCGCCGCCCAGGAAGTCGATCACGCCGGGAGTATCTTTAACATAAGCCCAAGACTCGTCATGCAGATTCATCTTAATAAGGATGTAGCCAGGCCACATTCTTTTTTCACTGACTTTCTGCTGCCCCCGTTTGACTTCTGCCACGTTTTCAGTAGGAATCAAAATTTCAACGATGTCGTCAGCCAAACCTTTAGCCTGAAGATATTCTTCAATTGCCTTCTTCACTTTCTTTTCATGGCTGGACATCACCTGGAGCACATACCATTTATGCATACAAACTCACTTATCCAAAAATCATACGAAATATAACGCCGGCAAATTCAAGCGAGCCGCGAATCGCTAAGTCAACAAGATAAATCGCTAATCCAAATGCCAATGTGGCTAGGACAACAGCTTTCGTGCAAAGGAGCAATTCTTCCTTGGAAGTCCAAGTCACCTTTTTCAATTCATTTTGTACTTCTCGGAAGTAGGAAAGCTTCTTTTTTTCTGTTATCGTCGACATAGGCTCCTATTCATCTTTCTTGGTATACAAACGCTGAGGGCGCATAGGTAACGCGTCAGTCAGCAGCGCGGGGGACTAACGCTCTCATCCCTCAACATAGCCAGTGGTAGTGCGGAGGACCCCCTCTCGCAGGGCTTCGCCCTTGCTTCCGGGTCTCACCCCAAAAACGATGCTTTTTCGGGGACCCCGAGAGCGGTCTCGAGCATAGCTCTCGACTCTCGTCCCTCAATCGAGCCAATACTTTGGCTCGATTTGCTTCGCACTTTCAGTCGTTTTTACTGCCACACTCATTCTATTTAAGTTCGAGTGCGGAGGGACTCGAACCCCCGACCAGCGACTTTGGAGATCGCTGCTCTACCAACTGAGCTACACACCCGCAAAAAAGGGGAGGTTTCCCTCCCCTGTAATCCTTAAATTACTTCAGGATTTTAGTAATTGTTCCTGCGCCGATCGTCTTGCCGCCCTCGCGGATAGCAAAACGCATGCCTTCTTCCATGGCAATCGGGTGGATCAATTCAGCTGTAAGCTCAACGTTATCGCCCGGCATCACCATCTCTGTACCAGCAGGCAGCTCAACAGTTCCCGTAACGTCAGTTGTGCGGAAGTAGAACTGCGGTCTATAGCCGGTAAAGAAGGGCTTATGACGGCCTCCTTCATCTTTATTCAAAACGTAAATCGTACCTTTGAACTTGGAATGCGGAGTACATGTGCCAGGAGCCGCAAGCACCATTCCCCTCTCAACATCGTTTTTCTCAATGCTGCGGAGCAATACGCCGACGTTTTCGCCCGCTAAAGCTTCGTCGAGGATTTTATTGAACATCTCAAGTCCGGTCGCTACTGTATCGCGGGTTTCCCGAATACCTACGAGCTGAATCTTGTCGTTCACTTTAATCTTGCCGCGCTCTACACGACCGGTCACCACTGTACCTCGTCCGGAAATCGAGAAAACGTCCTCGATCGGCATGAGGAAGGGTTTGTCAATTTCCCTGACTGGCGTCGGAATCTTTTCATCGACAGTGTCCATCAACTTGACAATCGCCTTAACATATTCTGGATCTCCCTCAAGGGCTTTCAATGCAGATCCGCGGATAATTGGAACATTCTTGTAGCCTTTCGCCTCAAGAAGTTCAGTCAATTCCATTTCGACGAGCTCGACGAGTTCTTCGTCGCCCTTGCCGATCATATCCATCTTGTTGAGGAACACGACGATTGCAGGAACTCCGACTTGGTGCGCAAGCAAAATGTGCTCTTTTGTCTGCGGCATAGGTCCGTCGGTCGCTGCTACGACGAGGATCGCTCCGTCCATTTGCGCAGCACCGGTGATCATGTTCTTCACATAGTCTGCGTGGCCTGGGCAGTCTACGTGCGCATAGTGGCGCTTGTCTGTTTGGTACTCAACGTGCGATGCGTTGATCGTAATTCCACGCGCTTTTTCTTCAGGCGTGTTGTCGATCGAGCTGTAGTCGCGATATTTAGCTTGACCTTTGTCTGCCAGCACTTTTGTGATTGCTGCGGTCAGCGTAGTCTTACCATGGTCGACGTGGCCGATCGTACCGATGTTAACGTGCGGTTTCGTTCTCTGATAAGTTTCTTTTGCCATCTAACATCCTCCGTAAGGCTCTAGAAATTTCTCTTGCCCAAGATAGGAATCGAACCTACGACCACATGCTTACCATGCATGTGCTCTACCACTGAGCTACCTGGGCGTTTACTGCGAAAGTCATTCAAAAACATGAAAGCTTATGGTACTTGGGCCAATAAAATCAATCACTTTCGAGCCAATAACTTAAATTTATTTTTGACGGTAAACGATTCTTGCTTTGGTCAAGTCATAAGGAGACATTTCAACGGTAACCGCATCGCCGGCATAGACCCGGATATTCCGCATTCTCATTTTGCCGCTCAAATGGGCAATAACGCGCAATCCATTCTCTAGCACAACACTGAAGTTCATATTAGGCAAAAGTTCTTCAACTTTGCCTTCCATTTTGATTGTTTCTTCTTTAGACATAGGGTATTTGGCTCGGAAATGCTTTTAATGAAACTATATATTGGCGATTTATGTCAATGACATTCATCCTATTTTTTAAAGAGTTGCGCTGGTAAGATCGGAATGCATGGATTCAACGTTCGAGAGAAAAGTCGATCTTATAAAAACAAAATTTGCATCGTTTATTTCTCCGGATGAAAAATATGGAGCTTTGATAGAAATGGGGCGCAGCCTCCCCACTTTTGAGGCGCAATATAAAACGCCAGATCGTATTGTCCGAGGCTGCCAAAGCACCCTTTATCTCCGCTCCTTCTTAATAGAAGGAAAGATGTTTTTTGAAGCCGCTTCAGACGCCTTGATTTCAGCCGGTTTGGCGGCCCTTCTTATATATGTGTATTCTGGCGAATCTCCAGAAACAATTTTAAAACGCCCTCCAGATTTTCTCGCTGAAATCGGTATTATGGCGACCCTTTCAATGAACCGTTCTAATGGACTGGCCCACATCCATTTGCGGATGAAGCAAGACGCCATCAGCAGCCTGATTGTCAAAGAAATTCTATAAATTATTTTGATGAGATCTTAATCCGATTCCATTATAACAATGGGCAAAATAGGAGATCTTATGTCCATACAAGCAACAGCAGGGCCAATAGCAAGACAAACCCCGGCGCTCAATCATTATTTGACGGAAGTTCCAGAAAATAACGCCTCTTCGCTGAGGAGTAAAGCGTTTGCCGCCAATGTGATTGCAAAAATAACCTATACAGCCATCGTCGCCATCTGCGCCACCATTTTAGTCATCTCTTTGCTGGCTGCGAGCACGTCCGGCGCCCTCCCTTTCATTTTGCTTGGCCTGGCCATTTCCACCCCCTTTCTAGCGATGGGCGCGGCTAAACTGCAGGGAATGCACCTTGGCTATTCTCAGCGGGCAACTCTTGAAGAAGGGGTTGCGGAAGAGATTCGCCTTATAAAAGATTGGACAACCGAAGACATTAAACAATTTTTTACCCAACATAATCTGCCCCTCGAGAACCTCCCGATCGAGGAGCTCCAAAAATTAAACAATAAGGAGCCTCTTCTCGCGCTTCTCCCGCTCATTGCCCGTTATCGATATTTGAATAAAATGGCTAGCGAGCAGGAAGAGCGCTATAAAGCAAATCTTCACTTTACAAGCGATGTGCCGCAATTGCGGATCGACGCGCGAAAAGCGGCCTTGCAGAAACACGAAATAGAGGCGATCCCCGGAATGCTCGATGCTGCAGTGATCCTGCAAATCATTTCACAGCCCGCACTTGAAATCAGCCGCGATGAGATGGGCCTCGTCAAAGATTTTCAAGAAAGAGCTTTTGACCGCCTATTGTCAAATAATGACGATTACTTTGTCTTTCACGATGCGAGACGCCCTCCCTTGAAACTAAAACAGATCGAAAATGCTTTAAATCCGGACGCTCTGCGGATGATGCTTTTTTCCGAACCTGAAGCGATAGCTCAAGATGCAGGAGTCATAGCTTAAAATGACTCTCCCTAAAATTGCGTCTGATTTTCAAGCGAATTGGGAAGCTCCGATCGATCATTTAAAACCGGCCATGGACATCAATTCATGCCCCAAAGATCAAATCAGAAGCTTCATTCTAAAGAGGCTGTTTATCGACGCGATCACTTTCGGATTGGCGCCTTATATCCGAACCCGGCTTTCTCAACTTAACGATCTGGCAAACAAGAACATTCTGCCAGCCGCTCATCTCCCTTTTGAAACTCTCCAACTCAATCAAACCAATTTTGATCATTTTTGGCATGGCCCGATCGATTCTTCAAATCAGCAACTCCGCGATCATTTTGAGGTGTCTGCCCACACCATCACAACGCCTCATAATTGGGCCAAATTAAATGCTAATTTATTCCGTCACCGCGATGCCGATGGATCTACACCCACGTTGATTTATTTCCAGCCTAACGGATGCGTCAGCACGCAAGAAAGTCATCGTTGGCTGCTCCAAAAATCAATCGACATGAAAACTCCTATGAATTTCGTCATCTTCGACTATCGTTCTGTGGGCGATTCGATAGGAACTTTTAAATCTACAAATGATTTGATAGTTGACGGAGCTTCGATCGTCCAATGGGTCCGCAATGAATTGGGGACTCCGGATGATCGCATTCATTTTTATGGACGTTCACTCGGCGGGGCTATAGCGGCGCAAACGAAAGCCCTATACCCAAATCTGACGGGCCGGTTCATCAGCGAACGCTCTTTCTCATCGAGCTACGATATGATCAGCCGCATCGTCCATGATCGATTCAAACCGAATCTCCATCCTATGCTCCGGCCCCTTTGCTATCTTCTTGCGCCTCTGGCCGCTTGGGCTGTGAAAAGCCAAGGCTACAACCTCGATGCCGTCAAAGCTTTTAAGAAGCTCCAAGGTGAAAAGCTAGTTGTCTATCATCCTCAAGACCCCGTTATTCCCTTCAATGCATCACTTTTCAGCAAAGTGAAAAATCATCCCCACAAATCGCTTGAGTTGCGCACTGACGAGTTCCTCATAAATCATCATAACTCCCCGCTCAGTTTTTATAAAAATGCTGAAGAAGAAATCGCCAGCGTTATTTTCAAATAAAATTATCCTATTTTATAATTATATTTTACATAATAATTAATAATTAAACTGTTCTTTAAAAATTAATAAATATATAATAATACTTCAATTTTTGAGTTTTATGGCCGCAATAACCAAACAGCCTAACCCTGTCCATCAAAATTTAAGCCTAAAAAGTGCCTCAGGCGCGATCACTCATTGGGTGTGGAAAAAAGGGGCGGAGACGATGAAAGCCGCCGCTTCGCTATTTGCATCAAAGCCTCGAAAGCAAATGGATCCTCTAGAGGATCGCCGATTCTACTTCGGATGTCTTTTATCGAGCCCTTATTACGATTTATCTACGAATACCGCCCCGTTTTCTTTGCCTCCAAATCTTAAAGTTTTAAATGCCCGGCCCGCAGGCAATCCAGCTCCCCCCGCCCATTATTTAGACCCATCTTCAAGACCTAGGATTGTTAAACAAGCGATTCACGCTCTCTATGATAAAGTAGCCACCTGCCGCCCTCATCGCTATCTCGGCAGAAAAGACTATTTTTTCACATTCGATGAAAATGACCACTCGTTTTCAGCCCAATCCTTAATTCAACAAGAAATCGCGGATAGACAAGCGGCTGGCTCTCTGTCCGGACCTTTGAAGCTTTTAGATCTTGGCACTGGGAGCGGAATGTTTTTATTGGGCGCTGAAATGCAAAATCCAGGGCTTATAGAAGGCTACGGGATTACAGCCCGCGATGACGGCCACATGCTTCAAGATCAGATCCGCGATGATTATCATAGCCAAATCATTGCCCGTTATGAGCAGGAATTTCCAGGCCGAATTCCCGACGAAACTCTCCAAAGCTGTATCGGGATTGATAATGAGGCCCATATCGCACGCCGAGCTGAGGTCTATCGAGATATTTGCCAAGACAGAGACAGCCAATCGATTTTGCAAGATACAATTCCCTGGAAACAAACATCGATTTCCAAAGAAAGATATATTGTAGGAAATGTCGAAAAACTTTCAGAGATTCCAGTCATTCGGCCAAATAGTTTTGATATCATCACTTCGAGCTATCTGTTTCAGCATTTAGCGGATCCATTAGGGACTTTAGTGCAAGCCTATCGCTCTTTGAAACCGGGAGGATTGATGATCGTCCATGGCATTCCGCTCCGAGGATTAAAGCCAGAATGTTTCAAGGAGATGTTGGAACAACAGGGCATCCCTTCCTTGATTCTAACTTCAATTCCAATCACTTTTGATCTCGATACAGTGATTCTCCGCAAAACGACACCCGATCTAAAACTCCCTATTTCCTATTGGGCTTCCTGGTGTACAGGTCAAATTACATTGCGCCAGATCAAGGATTATAAGAGCGTCGATTCCCACTCGCACGACCCCAAAAAGATCATCTCGTACGGCTCCCCCTCTTGGGTGGGAGAAATACATAATTTTTGCAGGGATATATTCAAAGATTTCAAAGATATTTTTAAATGCAAACCACGTGTTTCTGTTCGCCGCCTGTGACCTCTACTTTTCCATCTTTGTGAATGTAGATGTCATGCTCTAATCTGACCCCGAACTCTCCCGGGAGATAGATCCCCGGTTCGATTGAAAAGCAAGTCGATGGCAAAATAGGCCTTTCATCGTGCATTTCGAGATTGTCCATATGGGCGCCGCTTCCATGCAGGTGGACTTCGATGCTATGCCCTGTCCGATGGATGAAATATTGTCCATAGCCCGCTTTGCGGATCACCTCTCTAGCAGCGTCGTCCACTTCCCAACCTTCAATCCTTTTGTTCTGAGCGAACCGATGTTTGATCAATTCCGTAGCGGCGATTTGCGCATTCCTCACGATTCTGAACACTTCTTCCTGTTTTGGAGAGGGCCGATCTGCGGCCACCCCGACGCGGGTGATGTCTCCGAATACAGCCCCTTCCTGCTTTTCTTTGGCCCATAGATCGATCAAAATAAAATCCCCTTTTCGTATAGGACTCGAATCTCTCTCTTTAGGGATATAATGGGGATCCGCGCTGTGCGCATTGACCGCAACGATAGGAAGATTTTCAGTGATCAATCCCGCTTTGGAAAAATCGCCGCAGATTTTTTGCTGGGCATCATATTCTGTAATTGCCTTTCCCTGTTTTAAATGATCTCCGATCCACTTCCAGGTATCGTCGACGATTCGGTCGAGCGCCTTGGCAGCCCGCAGATGGCTCTCAGCTTGCTTTTCATTGAGGACAGCGGTGAAATAGGGAAGGAAATTTCCCGAGCTTACGACCTCGACTCCAAAAGAGCGGACGAGATCCATCGTCCCCGCATCCACCCGAGATACATAAGGAATCGCGTTCTTTGGGGAATATTCCATGGCAATCCGTTTCTTCCCTTTCAAAACATCCCCGATTTCTTTTTGCAGCGATTGCCAGGAGAGAAATGTCCTTTTTTGTCCAGGCCAGGCATCGAGCGCGTGGGATTCGATCGCATGGACGATCTTCACCGGTTCTCCTTCGACGGGAATCCAATAGAAGAAACGGCGCGTCGTCATTTGATCCCGTGGAATCTCTAAAAAAAGATGGGCTAATTCATTATTTTTGTGAAAATCGTAGAGGAGCCATCCCTCCGCACCGATCTCTTTCAATCGTTTTTGAGCTTCTTTGATCTTATCTGCGCTTTTCATCTGTTCACACTCTGGATTAAGGCCGCAGCCGCCGCGACTCGCAATATAGGGAAAGGTTCTCTTAAAACACCGACGAGAAAACTATACGAATTCGCATTTCCGACCCGTCCTAATGCCTCTAAGATATGCAATTTCTTTTCGTGGTCTGCACCGGCGTATGCCCCCTGCAAATCGCGCAATACCGTTTCATCCCGGCCCAGCATGGCGAGGACAAGGCACGCTTGCAACCGGATATTCGGTTCCGCTTCATCTAAAAGCTGTCTTACGACTTCAAGCGCCGTTTCATCCCCTTCTTGCAAAAGCGTTGCCGCGGCAACCCCGGTAATTCCCCAGCTTTTCCGCTGTAAAAATGTCTTCAGCGCAGGCAAAGCGCGCGCATCCTCTACGAGCGCCAATAAAGAGACTAAATTCAACCGCGTCATTTGATCGATGGCTTCCGGATAATTGGGAATCTGGTCGTTATGGCGTACCTGGCTCGGAGCCAAAATGCGAAACAAAGGATTCGGCCGCGTATCCCACATCCACATTCTTTTTTCATTCTGCAGGAAATTGTAGACAAGATCGCAGCAAGTCTTTACCTCGGCCCGTTGACCTAGCAACCCCAAAGCGATATTTGCTTTTACGTAAGGATCAGCGCTTTCTTTCAATGTTTTCACTGCGAGCGATAAACCCCTTTCTCCCGATGCGGCCAAAGCGGCAGCTGCCAGCCGCCGATTTTCAGGAAGAGAATCGCTCAGCCATTGGGACATCGGGGATTCACCGATAGCCGGATCTATCAACAGGGCAGCCCAGCAAGCAGTGATTGCGACGGCTGGATCGGGATCTTTCAGTGCTGATGCGATCCATTCCTTCCCTTTCTCGATCTCTGTTTTTTCGCGGTAAAAAATTCCAAAGGCATTGAGGGCCTCGATCCTGACTAAAGGGTGAGGGTCTTGAGCTAGCCTCATGATTTCCTCTTTCGCTTCTTCCATTCGGAAATGGACGGCGATCGAACAAGCCAAGTGGCGCAGACCCGCGCGATTGCTGCGGGCCAAGGCGGTCAATTCAGCAAGGGAAATTTCATCATACATCGCAAGCAGGGATGCAATGGCCAATTGCCTCTCTTCATATGTGGTTTTCTCAGATTGGACGAGCGCTTTTAATTTCCCTGCCTGCTCTTTCATGCGGAGAGCGCCTGTCGCTTTGATCACTTCAAGGCGCACCATCCAGACTTTCTCATCGCTCATCAATCGCGAAATCTCCTCTTTCAAAGGGGCATCGCGATAAGAACCCGACATCTGAACAGCCACGGACCGGATAATGGCATTGGAATCCCGCATCATTCGGATCAAAATCGGGACAGCTCTGACATCATGCGTCAGATAGGATCCGATCAACGCCGCAAGTCGCACTCCATATTGGGTCGAATTGAGCCCCTTCTTTAAAACCCCCCAGGAAAGCTCTTCCAAAAGACGCCGATCGTAAAGCAAATCGGGATGGTTGATCGTCAGCCGGTTCCAAAGGTCGAGAGCAGGTTCTTCCAGGCCGTTGGCAGCAAAAGCTTCGACTAGCGCTTTCCCCGCCTCGATCGATTCGGGAAATTGATTCGCCAGCTTTTCCGCCTCTTGGAGGGCCGAATAGGGATCTTCGATTAAAAGATGAGCTTGCACGCGCCGCACTCCCTCTTCTTCCCCCTTTTCGGAGGAAAAAGCGGTCGAAAAAGAAGCGATTAGAGCCCAGATCGCAACAGTCGCCAGCCGTTTCATGTAAATCCCTTTTTTTCTCCTATATGCCAAATGGATAGGTTATAATACTATACCGTAATAATCTGAAGAATCGGTTTCTGCCCACGCTCCACCCCAATGACGATGCGTCATTGAGGACCATTTCGGTATATCATGACAGAAAAAATTGCTATTTATCGAGGAGAAGGCGCTTGGTATCAGGGCGTTGTCCCCGGCAAGTCCCTAACTGCTCAGCAAATTGTCGAAGGCGGTTGGGAACAGGCGACCTCTCTCTTCATCATGCCCGGAGGGCGCGACCGGCTATTTCATTCTGTCCTTCAAGGCCCGGGCAATAGAAAAATCCGCTCTTTTGTCGAGAATGGTGGCACCTATTTAGGCATTTGCGCCGGCGCTTATTATGGATGCGCCGAAATCGAATTCGACAAAGGGACTTCTCTCGAGATTTGCGAAAGACGCGAATTATGTTTCTTTTCAGGGATCGCGATCGGCCCAGCGTATGGGAAAGGGACATTTGAATATGACAGCCCGAAAACCATCCGGGCGGCCCATTTATCGACCCGCCAGGGAAAGTTTCACGTTTATCACAATGGAGGTTGTTATTTTGCAGACGATTTGTCTTCCTGCCGCATACTCGCCCGCTATTGCGATATTCAAGGGAATCCTCCCGCTATTATCGAATGCAAAGTCGGCAAAGGCAAAGCGATCCTCAGCGGCGTCCATTTAGAAATCAACGCCGATGCGCTCGATCTAAATGAACCTCGTCTCTCCGCCTGCATTCCCCTTCTTCGCGCATCGGAGGCCCGCCGAATCCGCTTCTGGGAAAAATTCATTTTAACACTTTAAAAGTGAATAAATTATAATTATAAATTAATAATTTACAAAAATCGCAACTATTTGTTATGATTTATTTTACTTAATTCAAAAGGTGTATTATTATGTGTTCATTTGTCGGCAACCAACTTCATAAATTATGGAGTTATGTACAACCTAAAGATCGAAACCAATATCTCAAGACGCAAGGCAAAGCCTTCGCGGTAACTGCCGCTACGGCAATTGCAAGTCCTGCAATTGCTGCCGGATTCGCAGCTCTGGGAGTGGTTTACACCGCGGTCGTCTTATATTCTCTCAAAACACCAAAAGCACCAGTAAACCGTTTCCTTGACCATAATCCCCCTAGCCAAAATCCTTCTTTTGATGACGCAGAACAAGAAAACGGAAGCGACTATAATATAATCGAATATAATTCCCCTATTTTCCAAGAAGAACCGGTCATATTAAATCAAAAAATAGGACTGCAAAAAATCCCCATTAACAAAAGGGACTTGAACTACGAAGATAATAACGATTAAGAGAGTGTCTAAGCCAGCTTGCCTAATACTCGGCCGCCTATCAAATGAAAATGGAGATGAAAGATCGTCTGTCCCGCGTCTGGCCCATTGTTCGTAAGAAGCCGGTATCCGTCCGTAATTCCTTTTTCCTCGGCAATCTGCTGAGCGACCTGGACGATTTCTCCCAACAAAGCATAATCGTGCGGTTCCATGCTCTGTAAATTGGGTATCTCTTTTTTAGGCATGATGAGGATGTGGACCGGAGCAACAGGATGAAGGTCCTCGATCGCAAGGATTCTTTCGTTTTCAAAGACTTTTTTGGAGGGCAATTTACCCTGAATGATTAAACCGAATACAGTAGACATATTATCCTTTCATTGCGATGTGGAGGGCATGAATCGCATCTTCTTTTGTCTTCCAGATTGAGATGAACCGCCCTTTATGACAAAAAACCGCCCCTTTGATCCCAGACACTTTCTGAAGTTCCTCTTCATGTAGTCCTGCCCAGTTTTCTGGCAGCGGTTTGCGCACTTTCATCCGCTCAGCGAGACTCGGCGGGATTCCCCGCAGCTTCCAATGTTTTCCGGCTGGCATGATCACGAATTGGGCTGGATGGACCTCTCCGCCCATATCGAAAAAATTTTCCATCCAAGGGATCGACTCTTCGAATAGGATTGCATGGCCGCTGCCTGCCATCGCCTTTTTCACGACAGCCCTGCATTCAAGGGTATAAAAATGCCGCTTTCTGAGCCGTTCGAGATGGCCGACCGCGAAATCGACCGCATGGAAAAAAGCCTTCGCCATCTCTTCATGGCTGGCATCGTACTCAATGGGTAAAAAATTTGAAATGATTTGAGAGAAAGAAGCGGTCCCAGGTTCCAATTTGGCCACACCATTATCGTGCGCATCCACTCCCCAAATCAAAGTCTTATTGAAATGTTCGTAAAGGTGCGGATCCAAAATTCCCCTTTCTTTCAGATAGAGCAAGACCATACCAGCGCTGCTCATTGGACCTTTATAGTCGGCCTGATGGTGGTCGAACCGTTTTAGATTGGGATCGTAAATACCCCCTACATCGCAAACGTAATCGCACGTCTCAAGCACTGCAGGATCGCGCGTGCGGTGGATTTTATCTCGGTCAATGAGATTAAAAAGAAGGAGCAGAGAACAGGCTGTCACTTCATCTGCGTGAAACGAGCCGTCGTGAGCGCCGAAACTGCGTGGTACGATCGAAGAATGCATTTTTACTTTGACGGTTATGCATCGAAGTTTATTCTACGGAATCATTACACTCAAGAAAGGTTCTGAGGTCTATGAAACTCACCAGTTCTGTTTTTAAAGAAGGAGGGATTATCCCTTCTGTTTATACCTGCGAAGGAAAAAATATCAATCCGCCTCTTGAAATAATGGGCCAGCCAGCATCTGCGAAAAGCCTCGTTCTGATCATGGACGATCCCGATGTGCCTGCTTCTGTCCGGCCGGAGCGGATGTACGATCATTGGATCGTTTTCAATATGCCTCCTACGACTCACAAAATCGAAGAACATTCGGTTCCGGGAGGCGTCCAGGGACGCAACACAGGAGGTAAAAATCAATATACCGGGCCATGTCCTCCGGATAGGGAGCACCGCTATTTCTTTAAGCTCTATGCCCTCGACAAAATGCTCGATTTACAGGCTGGAGCTACAAAAAAAGAAGTAGAGAGAGCGATGCAAGGGCACATCATCGCTCAATGCCAGCTCATGGGCCGGTACGAAAAAGGGAAAGGATACTAAGTATAGTCTTCCCATAATCTTGCGAGTTCTTCGGGGGGTGTTGGCTCTATCGGCGGCGGCGGGCTGAATGGATTTTTAAACGGTTTGAATCCAGATTTTCTACCTTGAGATGCGTCTGATGCGTTATGCCCAATGCTTAATGGATAAGGCAATGTGAAAGGAACATATGGCTTTATCGGTGGCTCAGGAGTAATTTGTATTGCATTCCTCCTAGGAATGGGCAAATAAATCTTTTTTTCCAGCAATCCAGTTTTGTTAATGTTCGATGCGATTTTTTTTGTTTTTTTAATCATTACATGGACAAAACTTTCCTTCTGGGAAGGCGTCATAGGACGACGGAAGAAAACGTCATCCTTTATTTTATCCACTCCGCCTGGCCAAGATGTGAATCTGGATGCGGTTTTGGACGGAGGCAAGGACGAAGGCAAGTACGTGGGCCCGGACGAGGATCTAGTCAATTCTGCTGAACCTTTGCTAGACATAGAAAGCTCCTTATATTTTTTGCGCAGATGATTGAGGTACCCATTCAGTAGGGCGGGATGTCTGCTCTAAAACTAGGCTGCTCCCCTTTTGGCCGATCGCCTCTTCTTTTTTGATTTCCGCGGCCATTTTTTCCATTTGATCCCGATCGATTTTCCCGTCGTCGGTGATTTTATAAAGCTGCGTCGTCACTCGGATCGGATATCGTTCATCCCTCTCGATCGCAATCCCTTTTAATCCGGGAAATTGGCCTGTCTCTTTTCCAATCCGAATCTGCGCATCGTCAATGTGGGCCCTCATCGCTTTCGGCATGGAGGCCGATTCAGCACAACAGAAAAAATCTCCCGGATAAAAAGGTCTTCCTCGCGGCGCCACTTTCAGAGGAATCTGGATGATCTGCAATTTCCGATTCGCTTCTTCTTGCTGGTTTAATTCCCCTTCGACGGCATTTCCTTCGCTTGCGCGTACATCCTTCAAACGGAGAGCGGAGAAATCGCAGCTTTTGCCATTCTTATCGAAAGATAATGGCTGTCCATTCCAATCGGCCCCATTATCGATGATCTGCGCGCTCGCGCCTTGGCTCGACACGACGATCGTAAGAACTGCGGGGTTATTTTGGTAGGATTGATAGTTGTAAAGGGCCACGTTAAAGTTTACCTCTTTGCCGATCTCCGCAGGCAAAAAGCAGGCCTGCACGCTATGGATCACGGATGCATCCCGCTCTGAGATCAAAGACCCCTTGACACTTCCATCCCTCAAATAAAGAGAAAAATGCTCCAAATACTCCTTCAAAGACAACCGCTCAAGAGTTTCTTTTCCCTTTTCATTGCCCGCGAGAACGGAGAATTGGCCGATCGGCGCGTCGTGGGTTTTGTCCGAAAAATTAGGTTGGCGGATGACAGGCATCCGATGCATGTTTCCATTTTCATCTTTGACCTGCAAAGTCATGTCGGAGATATTCGGCCCCCAACAAGAATTTTTAAAACGGGCAGTGTCTTCCCATGAGACATTTTGCACGGACATTCCCTGTTCATAGGCCAGTGCTTGCGTCAATGTATCATCGACCATTCCCTCAACTTTTTGCAGAGTGCTTTTTTCCTTTTGATCGATGTACGGAGGGCATCTCCAATTCGGTTCGATGCAATTGCATCCAATTTCATTTGTCATATTCTTCCTCCAAAATTTTTAATATGTTGGTAGAGTTTTTTGAAAAATTTTTATTAGACAAAGCGAATCTAATGTTATTTATTGAAATAGCCAGAAAAAACTCTTTTTGTGGCTAAAGTATATCTCTTCTTCAGAAAAAAAGAAAGAGAAGAGAATTGTAGTGCAAAAACATCAGGGATGGGCGTAGTTTATAGTTTTCTTCATCCTATTAGATTTCAAAAATTTATCGTGCGAAAGTCTCTTTTGCAATTTCAAAACAGGATTTGCAGGATCACAAGTGGCAGGATTTGCAGGAAAAAATAGAGATCTGACTGAGACAATTTTAAAATGCTGCTTTCAGGTAATGCTCAATTAATCAATTATTTAGCAGTAACGAAAATAGAAATTGGGTTGCTAGTGAATTTTGGGAATAGGAAGTTGGAATTTAAAAAAGTATATCATCCTTCTTATCCTGCCGCTCGCGATCCTGCGCATCCTGTCCAGATTTGAACTCTGTTAGCCTAGAAAACTATAAACTATCGGGGCGCTGTCGCGCCCGCCCTGCTAGTGAACTTTAAGAGGACGTTTTATTAAAGCGCGCTGCTAGCCCTTGATCCTCGTGATCCAGGTATGCTGGGGTTGCTTCAGTTTGAAATCTGCGTTGAGCGTGCCATTGGAACAAGTTAATCGCTTTATCTGATGAAACAGTTTCAGGTTTAGAAAGCTCTTCGTGAAGGGACGCCTGTACAACTTGTGCGGCTTTAGGCTTCAACAGCTCTTCGAGAACGGGTGCAAGAGTGGGCGAAGGACTGACCAATTTTTTCAAAATCTGGACACCTTTCGCCACTTCTTTTTCAGTAAATCCATTCTTCGGATTTGTAAGGAAACCATGCAGGTTCTCGATATTTACCGGATTTAAGAATTCGCCTTGGATCTTCTGATCATCGACAGCTTTTTCTAAAATCGCGAATCGTTTGGCGCCAAAAAGATTTTTAATCACATCTAAATAATCATCGCTCCAACGCCCTGAATTGAATTGCTTTAATTCCATCTGCGAATTCCAGGAATCGAAAAGGATTTCCAGGGATTCATCGCTGACCTGACAATTCGCATCGAGCTGAGATGGATCGGTTTCGACACCGACATGGCAATTGTTTTTTACTTGTTGGTTGACAACTGTGCTGATCTGGGCCACTTCCGTCATCGCCGTTGCATCCATAGCGGTGCAGTCAGAGCAGGGTTTATTTAAAGGAATGCCGAGAGTTTGAAATAGTCTTAAGAGATTCGGGTTTCCAGCCATCGTCTCGACAGCCATTGAGGAGTACTGGCTGCTAAAAAAAGCGCTCGCTGTAAGGATCGGATGGGCTGCGAAAGTAGCTAGATGGGTTCCCACTCGGTTGAAAGAGACTGCGACCTGATTTTCTGCCTGATTTTCTGAAGCAGCTGCGGCCTGATTTCCTCCGGATTGAGCCCACAGGCTGTAGATGCCTAACCCAACCAGTGCTACGATCGCTACTTTGCAAATCGTTGAAAAATGGGGAAACCACGATTTTTCTTCTTTCTTGGAAAGAGGCGCTAATTCATCCGATCTCATGAATCCTTTGGCAGTCAGTTCAGACGGATTGAACCGGTTGAGTAAAAAAGTGCGCATTTGAGGATTTAAACTCGCAACCCCTTTGGAATCGAGGACGGCAAGCAAATCAAGGCATTTTTCCAATAGAGGGGCCACATTTCCTGGAGCGGCTGTTCGGATTTCTTCCAGTTTTTCATCCAATGCTTCGAAAATCGTTTCCAAATCTGCAGCAGGTAACTTTTCCCCCTTGGTGTAAATCAACGCTACATCTTTTAAAATCGAATAAGCGGTTCTCTGCATTTGAGGGGTATTTTCTTTTAAAATCTCATCCGTCAAGAGAGCATAAAAACGGTCGACCAGGGTAAATTCTGCAATCTTTTCTTTAGGCCAAGGATTCAGTTTAAAAAATTCTTTTTCAGTTTTCGTTTTAGAAAACAAGAAGCGCTCGTTTTCTTTCCCCAGATCTTTCCCCAGAATGGGGGCCTTTAAAGGGTTGACTGATACATAAACAGAATTTGAAACGGCGCCTGCTGCTTGGGACATTATGGCTCTCTCCTATGACCTTTTCACTAAGTTTGCATTAATAAATCAAAAAAGAAAAGATAAGATTTTAAATAATTTCCTTTAAGTATTAGGTGAACATCTTCCTAAATTTTTGTAACGCTGTATAGAGAAAACCAGTATATTGAGGTGGATATGGAAAGCTATCTCACGCCGCATCATTACGACCTCGTCACTCCAGACGGGCGGATTACCGACCTTCGCTCCATCGATGACAATCGACGTCTGGCTACCGTAAAAATTGAAGACATTTCCCCGTTTTTCATCGGCTATCAGATCGATCCTAAGCTGGTTTCGTTCAATTTGAAAAGCACCCTCGCTCAACTCGGGATGAATGGCATCGGCCGCGAATTTCATTACGATAATAAGAACAATAGCGCCGAGGTCAGAGTCGAGCTGATCGGTATCAACGACCTTGGAAAAGCAATGCTCGACCTCCTTCCCGTTGGAGCTTATGTAGGCAAGCTCTTCGCGGCCGATGATCGGCGGCGCGTGCGCGATCCGGAATATCTCATGCGGATGTTCGGAAGGTCCGACCGGAAGGGCCGCCCGCTGCTCTCGCTCGGGGGGCTGGAAGGGAGCGGAGCGCTGATTTTGGAAAAAGTCGATGGGCGCACCGTCGCCTATCTCTCTCTGCTCGATGGGGTCGTTTGCTATGACACGACCGTTTACAGTTTTCTTCCCACTCTGGCAAAAGCCCTTTGCAAAAATTTGTCGAATACCCGACAGCTTCTCCATTTGCACCATCATTTAGAAAAAGGGATGCCCCGTCTGGTCAGAGAAAACGAAATCCTCCTTGTCCGCACAGCGCCTCTCCATATACGGACCGTATATGCGCGCGTCGTCGATTACCTGCTTCCTCCAGGCTATCACCATACGACGGCCAGTTTTCTTCAGCCTGATACGACAGCCTCCGGGGACATTTATGAACTCTACGGAGCGAGCAATCAAATCCTCGATGATATTCCTCTCGAATTCTATACCCTCGAACCCCACAGAGAGCATGTCTTTTTTAACGATCGAGACCAACTCATCGCCGCTTTGGATGATCCCAAAAGTCTCTTCGATGCTTTCGCTACATCTCCTGAACCCAAAAATCAGCTGGCCGCTGTTTTTGTCGTGAAAGGGACCCAGATGAAAAGCCTCTCTGCGAAAGACTGGATCATCCGCGATCCTTTCAAACACGATTTTCCCGGGCTCTCTTCTCCCTCGCGGCAAGCTCAAGTCGTCGAAAAATACATCGAGCATCAGCCCTCTTATCCCTTTCTGAAAGCGATCGAAGATGGATTGATCACATCGCAAGGCATTCTGCTTACGCGCCACTTTCCCACGCCGTTATTAAAACGAATGCTCCTGAACGATCAGATCCAGCGCTGCCTAAAGAGGATCTACTTTCAATACCCCTCTCTCTCCCATAACGGTTTCTTCTCCCATGAAGACAGAGCCATGCTCATCGATTTGGCCAAATTCGGCATCCCGGTCTATTGGGTCGACGAACTTTCTGGAAAAATCCTGCAGTATGTCCTGAAACCCGACAAAGAAGCGGGTCTTTTCGTCCCGTTGACTCTGGTCGAGACGTTCCGAAAAGCGACTTTCCTGGGCGTTTACGGATCGAACCTCAAAGAAGGGAATTTCGAAAGCGAACTCCGCGCCCTTCTCGAAGGGACGCTCGCGATGCGATCTGAAATGAACCATCCTCTCCTTTGCCATGACACGCCGCTGGCTCTTCTTACCGGAGGCGGCCCGGGGGCGATGGAAGTGGGCAACCGCGTTGCGAAATCGGTCGGGATCCTCTCTTGCGCCAATATCGTCGATTTCCGGGGCGGCGGAAAAAGCGTCATTAACGAACAGAAGCAAAATCCCCATATCGACGCTAAAATGACCTACCGCCTCGACCGCCTCGTCGAACGGCAAGCCGAATTCTATCTCGACCTCCCGATTTTCCTTCCCGGCGGCATCGGCATGGATTTCGAATACACTCTGGAAGAAGTGCGCCGCAAAACAGGCGCCTGGCCGCCCACGCCCGCATTGCTCTTCGGCGATCCCGACTATTGGCGCCGCAAAATCACCTCCCGCTTTCAACTCAATCGAGAAACGGGGACCATCGCCGGATCAGAATGGGTCAGCAACTGCTTTTATTGCATCCAAACGGCCCAGCAAGGCCTTTCCGTTTACCGCCGCTTTTTCCAGAATACTCTTCCAATCGGCAAAGAAGGCCCCATTTATGATGAAGGTTTCTGCATCGTTAAAAAATAAATTTTTGAGACGGTTATTATTATTAGCCGCTGCCATTTTCTGTGCAGGGGGAGCTTATTCTACTGAACAACTCATATTTCAACCGCGCTTCAATTGGGAAGATGGGAGCTCGACTCTTCAGGGAACAGGTTGTTTCGTCAAAGGCCCAAACGGCTCTCCTGTCGGTTTGACAAGCGCCCATTTCATCGATTTTTCCGGCACTCCGCTCCTCTTTGCGGAATGGCTGGAAATCCGGAATGAACAGCCAGCGGGTACGTCCAAAAAGAGCTGGGGTGTCCCTGGGCAATCAGGAACTTCCGATCCGATGGATTTGCGCTCCGATTACCTTTTATTGGAAATGAGCGATGTTTCCTGTCACTCCGTCTTGGTATTGGATGATCGAACGGGTCCCGACGTTGAAGAGATGATTTGGTTCCCGAATAAGAATGGAGAGGCCCCTTTGGGCTACACCCGCATTGAGGGGCGGGTCGTTGCATCTAAAGCAGAGTATATCTCAATTGTATTGGATCAAGAAATTGTAATTCAATCTCGCAGCGGGACTCCGGTCATCAGCAAAAAGAATGGACATGTCATTGGAATCCTCGCAATGAGCGAAAAGAGAGGAGAGCAAAGGTTTCTCTATCTGACTCCCGCATCAAGCATCAAGAAAGCTCTTTTCAACGCAAAAGAACATCTCTGGCTCAGGAACATTATAGGATCGTCAAATTGACCGAAAATTCAGACTCCTGATCGCGAATAAGAGTATGTTTTAATGATCTGGGAAGGATCGAGTCCTTCTTGTCTTTGCACTGATTGATAAGTCGATAATTTCAGATCAATTTCCTCTTGCACATCCGTCTGCGCGTAAAATTGACATTGCCGGACTATATCTAAAGTCAGCAAATCTTCCAATCTAAGAGAAGGAGATTCCGTATTTTCTGAGCCAGCAGAAGCACTGGCTTCAGAAGAAGGCGGCGGAGCGATTTCATCGCGACGCGAAATATTGAACGTTACAGTCCTCTTACCAAATAAGTCGATCGATGCAGCCATAAAAAATCCTCAAAAAAAACGGAAATGTTTTAAATCTTCAACTCACTGAAAGTCAAGATCAATTTTGATCTCCATTGATTGAGCCATAGGCAGAATCGGGAAGCGTCCCCCTCCCATCCGCATAAGTCGAACTCCTTTCTTCTTGATTGTCTTCTTGAATGTCTTTTTGAATGGGAGAAGGGGGAGAAGAGGTCCTGGGCGTGAGTCTCGGCGAATCATCATCACCCGCGACTTCATAAGGAGAGTTTTGCTGAAGGGGTGTTGGGGAAGACCCGTAACAGGGGCACCATCGACGAAGGCAATCGCAAATATTCATAAATTCTGATCAATTCTTTGGCTTCCATCTTACATTTCAAGATGTTTTAAGTCCTTCGAAAACGATCTTTATCCGCATTTTCCCATTAATCACCAGTTACTTACGACTTAATAGCGCAATTAATTAAAATCAAGATGACATAAAGTATCAATTTTAGGTACAATAAGAGTATAAAATATTTAAACCCAAAGTTGAGGTTATTGTGTGTCCCTATAATGAACAACATCGAGAACGTTTACGAAACTCCTGTCTCTCTAGTCTTCCTATCTCTTCCCTTCTCTCTTCTTTGAAACGAAAGCCCCTCCTCGTTTGTTCTAAACGAAAGTAATCCCCTTTTTTAAGTTTTAGTTAGTTTTTTAGTTAATTTTTACCAGTTTTTTTGACCTCTTTTTTGCGAAATTTGTGTTCGCAAGAAATGTTTACTTTTAAAATTTTGAAATTTTTTATTTGGTATTGTCATGATTATTATGAAATTCGGCGGCAGCGCGCTACAAACGGCGGAGAGAATTAGAGAGATGGCCGCGATTGTGCAAAAGCATCTCGAACAACGGCCCTTGCTGGTACTCTCGGCAATGGGAAATACGACGGAAAACCTCATCGATGCGGGGCAAAGCGCCTTGCATCAAAGCGTTGTTTTCCCGCGGATCGAAGAATTCCATCGCAATATCATTGCGCAATTGGGACTGCCTCCTAAATTGATAGACGGCCTTCTTTCCGAATTGAATTCTCTTTTAAGGGGGATTTCGCTGATCAAGGAATTGTCTTCCAAAACCCGCGATACCCTTCTCTCTTTTGGCGAGAGGATGTCGGTCCGCATTTTTTCCGCCTATTTGAATCAGTTGGGAATCGCCTCCTCCTATTTTGATGGTTGGGACGCTGGACTCATCACCTCTTCGGATCACGCTCGGGCCGAAATATTGCCCGAAAGCTACGATCGGATCAGGGAATCGCTAAGCGATATCAAAGGAATCGTCCCTGTGATTACGGGATATATCGCTAAGGACAGATTGGGAAATATCACCACTTTAGGAAGAGGGGGAAGCGATTTAACGGCGTCGATCATCGGCAAAGCCCTCGGAGTCGATGAAATTCAGCTTTGGAAAGACGTGTACGGAATCTTGTCGGCAGACCCGCGGCTCATTCCGGAAGCGGCCCCCTTGAGGCAGCTTTCCTTTGCCGAAGCTGCGGAATTGGCTTATTTTGGGGCCAAAGTATTGCATCCCACTTCGATATTGCCCGCAATGTGCGCAGCGATTCCGGTCAGGGTCAAAAACCATCGGGATCCCGATCATTTGGGGACGCTCATTTTGGCCGAACCGGAATCGAGGGAAAGCGGCGTGGTCGCAATCACCCATAAATCGCATCAAGTCTTGGTCCATATCACCTCTACCCGGATGCTTGGGCAATCGGGATTTCTAGCCCGTGTATTTCAGATTTTTGCAGACCTCAAACTATCCGTAGACGTCATTGCGACCAGCGAAGTGAGCATCTCTTTAACACTGTCGGAAAACCAACTCTCCCAGCTTAGAGAAAAAATCGAAGAGATCGCCACTATAAAAATCGAAGATTCTAAATCGATCATTTCTCTGATCGGGAAGGTCGAGCGCTCTTCGGAACTTTTAGAGAAGATCATGAGAGCCTTAAATAGCGAGCGGATCGACGTGCAAATGATTTCGCATGGGGCTTCCAAAACCAATACGAGCTTGATTGTCAACGATGCCGAAATGCAGCGCAGTCTGGCTATTCTTTATCAAACTTTTTTTCACCCAAGAGGTCAATCATGAAAATCGCTCTGATAGGATACGGAAAAATGGGAAAGATGATCGAGCAGATGGCCTTGGAAAAGGGGCATCGGATCGTTTGCCGCATGACAACGGATCATATGGATTGGAACGAAATTCTCGACGCGGACATCTGCATCGATTTCTCCGAACCGGACGCAGTGATCGATCATCTCGAACAGGTCGCGAAACAGGGGAAGAATCTCGTCATCGGCACAACCGGATGGGGAGACCGCCTGGACAAGGCGAAGGCGATCATCGACCGCTACGGAATTGGCGTCCTTTATGCGCCGAATTTTTCTGTTGGCGTCCATATCTTTCTAAAAATTCTCGAAAGAAGCGCCGAGTTGATGAACCATTTTCCAGAGTATGGAGTCGCAGGAATGGAATTGCACCATACCCAGAAAAAAGACGCCCCATCGGGAACCGCGCTGGAAATTTGCCGCCGCATGGAAGAGCGGATGGATCGGATCGATCGTTTAGATATGACAGCTATACGCCTTGGATCGATTCCAGGGACGCATACTGTGATGTTCGATTCCCCATTCGATACGATTTCGATTTGCCACGAAGCGAGAAATCGAGGCGGCTTTGCAAAAGGAGCTGTACAGGCGGCCGAGTGGCTTTTTGGGAAAAAAGGATTTTACACAATAGATGATTTTATCAAAGGAATATGCCATGGATTTTAGAGGAATATTTACAGCACTGGTCACCCCGTTTAGAGGCGATCAGCTCGATGAAGAAGGATTAGCGCAAAACATCCGCGCCCAAATTAAAGCGGGAATCACCGGCATCGTCCTTTTAGGAACGACGGGAGAGACTCCGACGCTGACCGAAGAAGAACAGGAAAAAATCATTCGAATCGGTGTCAGGGAAGCCAAAAACAAGACCCTTGTGATCGTAGGCACTGCCAGCAATTCCACGCAAGAGACCATCGCGCTCACGAAAAAAGCCAAAGAACTTGGAGCCGATGCCGCCTTGATCGTCGCCCCTTACTACAATAAACCGACGCAAGAAGGGCTTTTCCTCCATTACGAGGCGATCGCCACGCAAGTGGATATCCCCATTTTGGTCTACAACATCCAGGGCAGAACAGGAGTCAACATTGAAACGGCTACCCTCCTTAGGATTGCCGCTTTGCCGAATATCGTCGGCGTCAAAGAGGCTTCGGGAAACATCGGACAAATCGCCGACGTCATCCAGATCGTCAAAGGCCGCTACCCTTCCTTCTCGGTCCTAAGCGGCGATGACGCGGTGGCATTGCCTCTAATCGCCCTAGGCGGTGATGGCTTGATCTCAGTTGCGAGCAATTTGATGCCGGAAAGAGTCGTCGCCCTCATCGATGCGGCGTTGGATGGACGCTTCGATGATTCGAGGAAGATACATGAAGATTTGCTCCCCTTTTTCAGGCTCCAATTTGTCGAAACAAACCCAATTCCCATTAAAGAAGCGATGCAACTCTGCGGACTTCCCGCAGGAAATTGCCGATTGCCTTTATGCGGGCTGCAACAGAAAAATCGGGAAAAGCTCGCCGAGCTGCTCAAAGAAATGGGGTTATTGCTCGAAAATAAAATGAGTATGAGGTGATCTATGAGGAAAATCCGCGTTGGAATTTTAGGCGCTACCGGAATGGTAGGGCAGCACTATGTCAACCTGCTGATCGAACACCCGTTTTTTGAAATCTCGTTTTTAGCCGCGTCAAAAGATTCGGCGGGGAAAACATATGGACAGGCATTACAAGAGAAAGGGCGGTCGTTCGATTCGATTCCCCCTTCCGTTTTAGCGATGCCCGTCTATAGCGTAGATGAAATCGACAAGGCGAAAGAACATTGCGATTTTGTTTTTTCTGCGGTCAATGCGGAAACTGCAAAAATTAACGAACCTCTCTATGCAGCCGCAGGATTGCCGGTCGTTTCAAACGCCTCGGCCCATCGGATGGATCCAGATGTTCCCCTTTTAATCCCCGAGATCAATCCGGAACATTTGGAACTCATTCATCAACAGCGAAAAAATCGAGGATGGGGCAAAGGGTTTATCATTGCCAAGCCGAATTGTTCGGTTCAGAGCTACCTCTTTCCTTTGTTTCCCCTGCATCAAAAATTCGGCATCAAAAAATTGATCATAACGACGATGCAGGCGGTCAGCGGTGCAGGATATCCAGGCGTCTCATCGTTGGATATCATAGACAATGTCATCCCTTACATCGGCGGAGAAGAAGAGAAATCAGAAAGAGAGCCCTTAAAAATTTTAGGAAAAATCCAAAATGGGAAGATTGCGCCCATCCAGGGTCTTTCCATTTCCGCTCATTGCAACCGCGTTCCGGTCATGGATGGACACACCGCTTGCGTCTCAGTCGAATTCGTAAAAAAACCGACGAAGGAAGAAATCCTTGAAATCTGGCGGGAATTTAGAAGCGTCCCGCAAGAATTAAATCTTCCCAGCGCGCCCATACAGCCGATCATTTATCGAGAAGAAAAAGACCGCCCGCAGCCCAAATTCGACCGCAATGCCGAAGGCGGCATGGCGATCACCGTAGGACGCCTTAGGGAATGTCCGGTGCTTGATTTCCGATTCGTAGCCCTCTCCCACAATGCTTTGAGAGGCGCCGCAGGCGGCGGAGTTCTAAACGCGGAACTTTTATATTCACAAAATTACTTTGGAGAACATTTATGACCCATCTATGGAAATCGGTCGCCGAGCTAGAAAACAGAGACGGAGTTCTCTATTTCGAAGGATGCGACACAAGGGATTTGGCCAGACAATTCGGCACCCCTCTTTATGTGTATAGCGAAAGCAGGCTCCGCCAAAACTATCGGCGCCTGATCCAGGCTTATCAGAAAGAATATCCCCGTTTTAAAGCCTATTACGCAGTCAAATCGAACAACAATCCGGCGATCATCAAAGTATTGGCCAGCGAAGGCGCCGGCGCCGATGTGGCTTGCGTCAATGAAATATTAATGGCCCAAGCAGCCGGCATCCCGTCGGAGGAGATCCTCTATTCAGGCGTATACAATGCCGATAAAGATCTTCGCTACGCCGTCGAAAACGGGGTCCGTTTGAATCTCGAAGATGTAAGCCAGCTCGACCGTCTGGAAAAGATCGGAGTCCCTAAATTTCTCTGTTTCCGGATCAATCCAGGGATTGGCTCCAGCGGAATGGAAGGACTCATTTTCGCTGGCCCCGACGCGAAATTCGGGATCATCGAAAGAGACATCGAGAAAGCCTATCGGAAAGCTAAAGAGATGGGCGTGGAGAAATTCGGCATCCACATGATGACTGGATCCAATATTCTCACTGTCGATTATTTTGAAGAAGTTGTTGAGAAATTGCTCGATATCGCAGGCCCCATGGCCCAAAAGCTCAATATCACTTTTGATTTCATCGACATCGGTGGCTCGCTCGGCGTCCCTTATCGCCCAGACGAGAAAGAACTCGATATCGAAGCGGTAGCTAAAACGGTGGTAAAAAAATTACGGCAAAAATTGGCCCAGTATAACATGGGAGAGCCCCTTCTTCTCCATGAACCGGGAAGGTATCTCGTCTGCGATGCGGGAATTTTGCTCGCCAGTGTGACATCGATCAAAGAAGGATATAAGAAATTTATCGGCTTGGACGCGGGCATGCATACGCTGCTGCGGCCTGCCCTTTACAAATCTTACCACCACATCCTTTGCGCGAATCGCCTCAATGCCCGCTCTGACCATCCCTCCAATGTAGTGGGGCAAGTTTGCGAAAATACCGATATTTTTGCGAAAGACCGCCCTCTGCCGTCCGATGTCAAAGTCGGAGATTTGTTCGCCATACTCAATGTTGGAGCCTATGGCTTTTGTATGAGTTCCCAGTATAATAGCCAGCCGAAAGCCGCCGAGGTGCTTATTTCCAACGGCAAAGCAGAGATCATCCGGGAACGGGAAACCTATAAAACCTTAATTCAGGGAACACATATTCCCCATCATTTAAAAGGCGCACACCATGGTTAAAAGAAACAGCCACTTTGAAAAACTAAAGAGCGGATACCTTTTTCCTGAGGTCAACCTGAGAAAAAAGCAATTTCTAGCGAAACATCCCGATGCGAAGCTCATTTCTTTAGGGATTGGCGATACAACTGAGCCGATCACTCCGAGCGTGACCCTTGCGCTCGAGGAAGTTTCAAAAAAATTAGGGACTCCGGAAGGATATGTCGGCTATGGAGCGGAGCAAGGGATCGAACCCTTAAGGAAAAAAATCGCCTCCGCTTTTTATGAGGGCCGCATCGCACCGGAAGAAATTTTCATTTCCGATGGGGCCAAGTGCGATCTCGGCAGGCTGCAAGTCCTATTCGGCGGCTCGATTTCAGTGGCGATCCAAGATCCCGCATATCCTGTCTATATCGATGGAAGCCTTATTCAAGGGGTCAAGGAAATCCACATGATGCCTTGCACTCCAGAAAATGGATTTTTTCCCGATTTGAGCAGGCTCCCTAAGGTCGATCTGATCTATTTTTGTTCTCCCAATAACCCGACTGGAGCCGTCTGCACACGCGAGCAACTTGAGGAACTCGTGGCCTTCGCGAAAAAAAATCGCTCGCTCATCATTTTCGATTCCGCCTATGCAGCCTACATCCAGGATCCAGATCTGCCCAAGAGCATTTATGAAATCGAGGGAGCGAAAGAAGTGGCGATTGAAATCAGCTCTTTTTCTAAGTTAGCGGGCTTCACAGGCGTCCGCCTCGGATGGACCGTAGTTCCGGAAGCGCTGAAGTATGATAATGGCGGCTCGATCAGAACCGATTGGAACAGGATCACGACGACCCTCTTCAACGGCGCTTCCATCATCCCGCAATGCGGCGGTCTGGCTGTGCTCGAAAAGAAAGGCCTTCAAGAGACGGAAACCCTCATCGATTTCTATCTGGAGAATGCCCGTCTGATCAAAGACACTCTAGTTGAAAAAGGATACGCAGTTTTTGGTGGAGACAACGCCCCTTATCTTTGGGTCCATTTTCCGGGGAAAAAATCGTGGGACGTCTTCCAAGAGCTCCTTGAAAAAGCCCACATCGTCACGACGCCGGGCTCTGGATTCGGGCCAGCAGGCGAAGGCTTCGTCCGATTCAGCGCCTACGGCAAGAGGAAAAATATCCTCGAGGCGATCGACCGCCTCAAAAAAATCAAGATCTAGTCTATTTTATATGAACTACCGAGTGCAACGAGGAAAAGCAGAGAATGCGATAGCGGCTTTCTCTTCTCGGTGTACTCGGTGCTCTCGGTGTTTTTTTGATCTTAGAAACCATAATTGAAGTTGAATTCCCCGTAGTGGGTTCGCATTTTGGCGAACTGGCCCTCTAGAGAATAGCCGTGGTGATAACCGGCATAGAAACGGAACTTGCGTCCGATCCCCTGCATCTTGCTGAATTCATAGCCAAAGCGGTAGGTGCCGTCGAAATTGTAATCCAATTGCTCCAAATTGCGCCAATTGAGCGCAATGAAGAAAGTCCCGAACAATTTTTGATAACAGAATCGCGAGCCGAGGAACCGCACTTCAGTCCCGTATTCAATATAGAGAGGTTTCCATCGGAACGAAGGATCGCTATGCACATAAGCCCCTGGTCCCACGTATAGCCGGATTCCGTCGGTCAACTGATACGAGCTGAAAAAATCGATCGCCTCGATGCTCGGATTCAATCTTTTGAACCCGGGATGGTTGACTAAGAATTCATCGCCCAAGTGGCCTGAAATATGATAGCCCCTTAAACGGAACGACCATTTGCCAGCAGCTAAAGTGATCGGCACTCCGACATAGAAATCGGTGTTCACAAGCTCCGTTCCCCCCGCGATATCAGGGTGCGGGTCCATATTGAAGACCGACCAGATCCCCGCCTCGATCCCGATCTGCATATCGGTATGCCAGAATAAGTCGAGCCACCGGTAAATCGCAAAATCATCCCCTAAAGAAATCCCGACGCATTTAGGACCGCACACTTTATCTCCCGCGCGGTAGCCCAATGAGTAAGTGGCAGCCCGCGGATCGGCGATCAAAGGAAGGAATAGCTCCGTCATCTGAGGAAACCAGATCCCGCTGATCTGAGGCCGCCGCACATATTTTTCCCGCAGCTCTTCATCTTCAGGGGGCACTCCATCTAAGACGTAGACTTCTTTTACGCCAGGAACATCTTTGACAAAAGAGACGATACTTTTTGCATAGAGTTCATTGCTCGGGAGGTTCGCCAGCCAAACATTCCGGTCTTTGACAATGACGATCACTCTATATTCGGCGTAGTTCATGTCGACGAGAGCCTGAATATAGCCCTCGAAATAAGGATCTGTCGCTTTTTGGATTTCAGGAGGAATGCTGTCGCTGCGGGTGAGTACGACCGCGACTTCATCGCTTGCCGGTTCCTGACGATTTTCCTCTTGGTTTTCCTCGGCAGCGCCTAAAATAGAGGATAAAACAAAGAGGGCTAAAGCCCCGCATTGGATCGTGCGCATAGAGGATCTTCCTTTTAAATCTCCTATACACGCAATGAAATTTTATCTACAAAGAATTTGTTGATTCCGATTTGACGAACCGGCTCTGAAGCAAACGGATGCCGCTGTAAAAACAAAGCGCTCCCCCCATCAGAAGCACTTCTATCGGACCTAAAGCCACAGAAAGCCAACCGCCCAATGGCGGCGCGACAGCCCCTCTCAAACCAGCTAACACCACATTGACTCCTGTGTAGCGCGAACTCTCTTCTTTCCCAGCAAAAATCGGGCCCGATAAATTCCAGACCAAATGGCTTCCCCCTTGTCCTACGCCATATAAAAAATAGGCCGCGTAAAGCCAGGCAAGTCCGCCCCAAATTGAAAATGACAAGAATACAGGAAACAGCCCCACCGATAAAAACACAGCGCTCGACATTTTCAGCACGCTCACCCGGTCGATCCAACGAGACCAAACAGGCGAAGATAGAGCAAATCCCAACCCTTTCGCAATCGATACTGCCGCAGCCATTTCCAAATAAGAAATCCCTAGATGGTCCACGGCAAAAAGAGGCAGGGCGGGCTGGATCAGCATGATCCCGAAACCGCATACCATGAACCCCCATTGGAACCGCGCAAAATCCTTCCGTTCCTTGATCAATCTATAACTGTCGCGCCACGGCCTTACGATCACCTCTTTCAAAGTCAGCCGCTCCGCAGCTGCCGGAACTTCTTTAATCTCCTCCCCCATTTTTAATGGGATCCGCGCCTGCACGAACAGCGATAGCAATCCAATCAACGCAGCCCCTACGAAAAGCCCCTTCCACAAACTCGGGTCCTTATCCAAAAGTCCGCCCATCGCGAGCGACAATATGACCCCCTCTGCGTACCCCATCGCCGAGGTGATCGAAAACGCCTTTCCCCTTTTTCCCTCTCCCAGGCTCCGCTTGATCATTTCCATCCACGCCGGAATCCCAGCGCGGTAGAAAAACATATAATTGACGGCCGCAGCGACCACATACCAGCTCGACTCAAACCAAGGACAAAGCAAAAACGGCGCCCGCATCAAAAATCCGGCCCAGAGCACGTTCGATTTGAGTTTCTTCTCCCCTTTCAGCCCTGCGCTCCAATAAAAAGATAAAATCGTGCTCACCGGTTTCAGCATCGTGAGCAACGCGATCTGAAACGCGCTCGCCCCTAAATCTTTATACAAAATGAATGCGAGAAATCCATACAGTGTGAACAACGGCTCGCTTAAGAGATTCGTCCAAAGCAGCGCCCATCCCATCCGGGACTGCCGCGCAGTGGAGACAGCATTTGAATGATTCATGCAGCTGTATATATTATCCCTTTTCCCTATTTTCCCCAACCTATTGGTAAATAATTAAAAACTAATTTATATTTAAATAAAAACAAAAAAGTGCATAATTAACATCTAATTAGTCTAAAGAGTAAATAATGTCTGCTATACAAGCAATTCCTTTAAATGACTGTCAACAAACATCGGGCCTCCCCTCTATCGCTCCCGATCAGCCGATTCCCGATCCCTTGTCCGCTCTTAAAAACCGCACGCCGATCTACAGCAAATACATCCAAGATTCTTCACTGATCCAAGACAAATTAAATAAAGAATTTCAATGCGCCCAACGCCAGCAAAAACCTTTTCATGCGGCAACCAGGCTGGGCGCGGTATATACTCCCCTTTTATCTTATGAACCTCCCCGCTCCCTGTTTTATTTCCAATCTCCAGCAATCGACCCCGCTGAGGGTAAAACGATTCATACAGAGACCCTTTCTGTCGGCCCCTATAAAGCCGAATTGGCCGCCTGCCAAGGAAAGCGGAAAACGATGGAAGATGAGCACATTGCCCAACTCTTAACGATTCCCTCTCTCGATAAACAAATCCCCCTCTTCGGCCTCTTCGACGGCCATGGCGGCAAACAGGCCGCTCAATTCCTCAAAGAGAACCTCCCCCATTATCTAACCCACTACCTTGAAAAATTCGGCCTCGACGATACCGGCATTTGGAATGCCCTCAAACACACCTTTATTGAACTCGACCACGATTTCACACTGCCCCGTTCCGGATCTACAGCCGCCGTCGCTCTCATTATCGACAACCACATTTGGATTGCCAACCTCGGAGACAGCCGCGCCATTCTCAGCGCTCCCAAGACCGCTATCCAACTCTCAGAAGATGCAAAACCCGACGATCCCCGCTATCGAAAGAGCATCGAAAAAAGAGGCGGACGCATCTTTAAACATTACGTGCTAGGCATACTTCCCTACGGCATCTGCATCGCCCGCACATTCGGCGACCACCACCTAATTTCCAGTCTCGGCAAAAACGTCATGCCCCATGCCCCTAAAATCACCAAACACCCGATCCTCCCTTCTTCCGACCTCATCCTTGTCTGCGACGGCATTACCGATGTCGCGACCACAAAACAAATCTCCGAAGCGATTCAAAACAAGAACACCCCTTCTCAGATCATAGCCAAAGCCTACAATGCCGGCTCCAAAGACAATTTATCTCTTATGAAAGTGAGTCTTAATGTTTGAATCCCTTCGTTCCTGTTTCAAGCCCCGCCCTGTTTTCGATCCCTTCCCCGTTTTCACGGCCCCGCCCTATACCAAATACGTGAAAGACCTAAGCCGGATCCAAAATAAACTGTTGAAAGAAGCCCATTTCGCTCAAGAGGAAGGAAAACTCGACACGAAACGGATCACATACCTTGCCTCAACAATCGGCTGTACCATCCCGGCCCCCTCTTTCGCCGAAGCCACCACAGACGATTTCGACTCCTCTTGCGACACGACAAACGTTGGCCCTTTTACGGCGCATATTGCCTTTGCTCAAGGAAAGCGCCCCACCATGGAAGATGAACACATCGCCCAGCTCATTACCGTCTCCAATACACAGATCCCCCTTTTCGGCGTATTCGATGGGCACAACGGCAATCAAGCATCTAAATATCTCAAACAAAACCTTCCCGCAACTCTTGCCCTATACCTTGAAAAATTCGGGCTCGACGACGTCGGCATTTGGAATGCCCTCAAACACGCGTTTCTAGAACTCGACCGAACCTTCACTTCCTCCGGAGGTTCCACCGCCAATATCGCGCTCATCATCGATAACCACATCTGGATCGCCAATCTCGGAGACTCCCGCGCCATCCTCAGCACCCCTGAGACAGCCATCCAATTGTCCGAAGACGCAAAACCAGACAATCCCCGCTACCTCCGCTCCATCCTAAAAAGAGGCGGCTTCGTCTTTCAATCCCGCATTCGCGGAGACCTCGCGATCGGCCGCGCCTTCGGCGACCATCGCCTCCAAGGAACCTATGGCTGCTGCATCCCCCACGCCCCCAAGATCACAAAAACCCCAATCCCTCCCAACGCTTCCCTTCTCATTGCCTGCGATGGAATCTGGGATGTAGCCACCACATCCGAAGTCTCCCACCTGATCCAGCAAAATCCCCCCAACCCACCAGCGGCGATCATCGCCAAAGCCTACAACGCCCATTCCCGCGACAATCTTTCCGCCCTCTACGTCCGCCTTTCTTAAAATAATCAAACAGATCCCCCTAATAATCAATATATTACAAAATTACACAAAATTATATTATTTTAAAAAAATAAATTCTAATTAATTTATCTTTATGTTATAATATATTAATAACTAATTTAAGGATAATTATGACTCACTTTTTTCCACCTTCCACAAATATAGTTTATTACGACCAACCTTATTCAGAACAATCTGAATCTTTTTTTTCAGATACAGATATAATTGCCACTCGTAATCGTTTAAATAAAAATCACTTTTTTTTGTATTCAAAAGAAAATTGGGAAAGAACATCTTCTTTTGAAAAGGCTACAAAAACTCAAATCAGCATTTCTGAATTAGGAAAAAATTTAAAAGATTATTATTCTAAAAACCAATTTCATTTGGTTCTGGTTGATTCAAGGTGCACAACTGGTGAACACCACAAATTTGGGCCATTTTTTCACAGGTTATTATCAGAAAACGATATAGAACTTCCTGACAGCTCCTGTATATCTGTACCAATGCAAGAGTTTGACTACTTAACGCCGCGCTTCATAACGAGATCTAAAGACGAAGGTAAAGAACAAGAAATCACTCAAGAAGATTCTGAGGAGAGCTGGTTGACGCAAGAAGACCCTATCGAAAGTTCTTTTCCAGAGCCTGGCGAGAGTTCTTCCCCAACGAGATCTGAAGACAAAGGTAAAGAACAAGAAATCACTCAAGAAGAATTAGATTTATTATAATCACATGGCGCGGGAGAATCTCCCGCGCAATTCCCTCACAAAAATCCACCAACCCTCACTCACCCTCAAACCTACGGCTTTGGATTTTAATCTCCCATCATTTACACTTATTCATTTCCTTCGGCTGTACCATGCCGGCCCCCTCTTTCGCAGAAGCCACCTCAGACGATTTCGACTCCTCTTGCGAAACGACAAACGTTGGCCTTTTTACGGCGCATATTGCCTTTGCTCAAGGAAAGCGCCCCACAATGGAAGATGAACACATCGCCCAGCTCATTACCGTCTCCAATACGCAGATCCCCCTTTTCGGCGTATTCGATAGGCACAACGGCAATCAAGCATCTAAATATCTCAAACAAAGACTCCCGCGCCATCCTCAACACCCCCGAGACCGCCATCCAATTGTCCGAAGACGCAAAACCAGACAATCCCCGCTACCTCCGCTCCATCCTAAAAAGAGGCGGCTTCGTCTTTCAATCCCGCATTCGCGGAGACCTCGCGATCGGCCGCGCCTTCGGCGACCATCGCCTCCAAGGAACCTATGGCTGCTGCATCCCCCACGCCCCCAAGATCACAAAAACCCCAATCCCTCCCAACGCTTCCCTTCTCATTGCCTGCGATGGAATCTGGGATGTTGCCACCACATCCGAAGTCTCCCACCTGATCCAGCAAAATCCCCCCAAACCACCAGCGGCGATCATCGCCAAAGCTTACAACGCCCATTCCCGCGACAATCTTTCCGCCCTCTACGTCCGCCTTTCTTAAAATTATCAAACAGATCCCCCTAATAATCAATGTATTACAAAATTACACAAAATTATATTATTTTAAAAAATAAATTCTAATTAATTTATCTTTATGTTATAATATATTAATAAATAATTTAAGGATAATTATGACTCACTTTTTTCCACCTTCCACAAATAAAGTTTATTACGACCAACCTTATTCAGAACAATCTGAATCTTTTTTTTCAGATACAGATATAATTGCCACTCGTAATCGTTTAAATAAAAATTACTTTTTTTTGTATTCAAAAGAAAATTGGGAAAGAACATCTTCTTTTGTTAAGGCAACAGAAACTCAAATCAGCATTTCTGAATTAGGAAAAAATTTAAAAGATTATTATTCTAAAAACCAATTTCATTTGGTTGAGGTTGATACAAGGTGCAAAATTGGTGAACACCGCAAATTTAGGCTATTTTTTAGCAGGTTATTATCAGAAAACGATATAGAACTTCCTGACAGCCGCTGTACATCTGTACCAATGCAAGAGTTTGACTACTTAACGGCGCGCTTCATACTGCCGTCCTGGTGGAATCAAGAAGACTTTATCGAAAGTTCTATTCCAAAGCCTGTCGAGAGTCCTTCCCCAACGAGATCTAAAGACGAAGGTAAAGAACAAGAAATCACTCAAGACGATTCTGAGGAGAGCTGGTTGACGCAAGAAGACCCTATCGAAAGTAGTTCTTTTCCAGAGCCTGGCGAGAGTTCTTCCCCAACGAGATCTGAAGACAAAGGTAAAGAACAAGAAATCACTCAAGAAGAATTAGATTTATTATAATCACATGGCGCGGGAGAATCTCCCGCGCAATTCCCTCACAAAAATCCACCAACCCTCACTCACCCTCAAACCTACGGCTTTGGATTTTAATCTCCCATCATTTACACTTATTCATTTCCTTTGGGGCGATAGCTCAGTGGTTAGAGCAGCGGACTCATAACCCGTCGGTCCCTGGTTCAAGTCCAGGTCGCCCCAAAAATTCTCCCAATTTTTGGGGCGAAGCAAGCCAAAGTATTGGTTTGCGCCCTGGATTTGAAGTGAGAAGCTTCGCTTCGAACCGGCTTTCGGGACGGGGACGAACGTCTCGTTCGCTCCGCCAGAAAGAATCCCAAGTCGCCCCAAATTTTTGAAAAAAATTTGCGGGCGAAGGAATGCGCCTGCGCGCATTCCGCCTGGCTGCGAAATCGAGAAAAATATCCGGGGGATATTTTTCTCGCGGAGCAGGTGAGTGAAACGAACCGGCCCGAAGGGGGAAGTGAAGCGCGATGTTTTTGCACTGCAAAAACCGCGCGCCCGGGGTCCCCGTCGACGTTCTCGTCGAATGGGGTGGGAATCGGCTTTCGGGACGGGACAGACGTCTCGTCTGCCCGCCAGAAAGAAGTCCAGGTCGCTCAAAAACAACCTTCTATTGATATTTTTCTGATTAACAATTTAAAATTTGTATCAGTTAAATTTACAAATTATTATGTCAATTAGCATTAATAAAATATCTTCCTGCCAACGGTCTGCGGTTACTCTCTTTCAACCGAAGGCCCCAACGAAAGAACTTCTAACGTCGAAAAAGAAAACATCGCTCGTTTTTAATCAGCAGAATTTTCCTATCTACTTTTTTGGCCTGAGCGGTGTCGGAAAAACCACCCTTATCGATTTGCTTGAGAAATCCTCTTCAGACCTTTTTTACATACCTAAAGTATCGATCACTAGACAGCCGCGCAAAGACGACGATCCTCGTTATATTGAATATGTATCGAAGGAAGATTTTATCCAGGCTAAAGACCGAGGGGACTTTTTTACCTCGACGTCGTTAGAATCTCTGAAAACTGATTACGGATACCGAACATCAAACCTTGTTTGTACCAATAAACATCCCCTAATGGCGATGCCCCCTGACCGGATCGAAGAAATTAACAGATTGCCTGGGATGAAAATTTACATTGAAGGAGATTTCCACAAGGGATTAACCCTGCGCTGCGACCCAAAAGAAGTACCAATCAGAGAGAAAGCGAATCGGGCTGCACTGGAACAACTTTTTAGCCAGCCTCAATTCCTAAATAAGATGGATATTATTTTTAATAATCAATTTGGAATCCCCGAAGATTCTGCAAATAAACTCAAAAAAATCGTGGAAGACAAATTGCTGTCTCAACCTTCTCACCCTTATTTTTGATCTCTAAGAGACATTGATTCAGGAACAGAGGGCTTCTTTGGCAAAATCGCTCATGACTAAACGGCCCTCTCTTTCTCCGACAAAACCCGATGCAAGCAAGTGTTCAATCAGAGCAGGATCCTTGATTTCTTCCAAATTGGCATTTCCATGGGCCAGTCTAATTAAAAGGTCCCAAACATCGGGCCGGATCATCTGTTTAGTATATTTGATCACAAGGGAGGTCATCATACTTGCCTGATCTTTCAAATATTGAAGGCTCACATCTTGTTTTAAGAGAGGCAGATAAGCAGTTGGGCTTCCTTGCGCAATAGACATGAACTCTTGCTTTTCGAGAAGATCTAGATAAGTCTGAGCGAGTAGATTGTTTTCTTCAGCGTAGGTGAAAAATCGCGTTTTAACGACATCGCTTTTCTGATACCCAAAGGATCTTTGCATAGCGTCCCAAAAAGGCTGGCATAAATTCGCGGTGGAACGGATGAGAAAGACCACCTGTTTGCCTAATTTTCTGAGTCTTTCCCCGATTTGCACAATCGCAAGAACTCCATCCATTTCATCGGCAGACAAGTAGATATCGCCTGCAAAATCGAATTCATCGAATACGATCACTTTCTTTTTGCTTGCAACAAGTTCATTTACTATCGCGGGATTCTCCTGTTGAAGCCAACGTTTCTGCGCTTCTTTGAGCGTTTTCTGCGCATGCGATCCGTTTAACACATACTCGCGGGCCAGTTCATCCTTTTTCCGTCCTGTTTGCAAACTGTAGACTTCAGGAAAACGGATAGAGAGGTTGAATACTTCTGTTTGACTGGCAGGAACCGCGAGTTCCATCTGTTGGGATTTACCAGAGGCAGGGGCTCCAAATACAACAGCGACTCCTCGTTGATTGAGTTGAGTGGCGATTTCATTAGGCACAGATAAAAGCGAGGAGATTTTGGCTTTCTGGGCCGATCCGTGGAAATAGACGATTTCTTTGATTTTGGGAATTCGGTGATAAATTTCATTGATTTCTCTAATGGCTCCAGGAAGTACAGATGCGAACCTCTGTTCTTTTTGAACGTTTTTAGTTTGGATGGCTTCTTTTAATTCTTTTAGCATCCAATGGAGCACGTTGCATCTTCCAAATAGGACAATCAGCGATAAATATTCTCGTTCAATTTCTTCCAACCCCCCATAACAGGTTTGAATACAAGACGAAAATTTGCCGTCCTCTTCTAGCGAAAGGTAGCGGTCTAAAAAGTTCTTTCCTTGTATTTTGTCGTTCTCTTCTATCGAAACATAAGTATTTAAAAAGTTCCAGCCTAGGAAAGTCGCAAAGTCGTACAATCTGATATCAGTTCTTGCGGTATCTAAGTCAACAATATATGGTTTCCCGCCAGATACAATTGTATTAAATGGAGTTATGTCTCCATGAATCACTTGTTTGGGGAGCATTTCATAAATTTTACGAAATGCATCGGTCTTAAAATATTCAGCGCATTTTACGCATGTTTCCCAAGCTTTCGGTTCAAAAATAGCAGAATATCGTTTCGCTAATTCTGGATCTAAATCAGATGAAGTTTCAGTAGAGTAACTTTCTAGAAGGCTCGACTGAAGTTCCTGTGTCATGGAACTGGTTCTTGCGTACTTGTGAAAATCAGACGTAAGCATGAACATTTCTTCGAGCGAACTCGGTTGATCGCGATCAGGCTTTATATATTCGATGCAAGAAAACCAATTCTGGTCTACTTCGAATAAGAAATGATTATTTTTGTCCTTGAAAATTTTTGGCAGATGATCGAACCCATTCATTCGAATTTCATCAAGGGCCCCCATCCGTTTTTCCCCCCACTGACTATCGCGTTCGCGTTTAAGGACAACAAAGGGAGTTTTCTGAGAATCTGCAAATTTGTAAACTAAAATAGGTTTGTTGCAATCTCCGCCTGGTAATGTCGCAAAACGTAACTCAAACTCTGTATTTAAGAAATTTTTCAAAGCTCGAATAAACGATGATGCTTCCATATTTGTTTGTGGAAATATTTCGGAAAAAGATTCAATTTCAGCTTTATTCGGAGTAGATCCGATATTAGTATTCGGACTACAGTACAGGGATCCTAACGGGTGACTTGAAATAGAAAAAGGATATTGGCCCATCGTAGTCCTCTCTTTTTTTGTGAATGAAAGATTTATAGTGCTGATCGAAGTGCTTCTGCTGCAAATTCAGTCATGACCAGTTTTCCTTCTTTTTTACCGACAAAACTAGACGCCATCATCAAGTCGATGATTTCTGGATTGCCGATTTCTTCGAGGGAACTCTCACCTTTTGCAACAGAAACCAAAAGATCCCATATATCAGATCGGTTGCATTGTTTCGTAAATTGGATGACAATCCCCGACATCTTCAGCGCCGCTTCTTTCAATTCACTCAGGGAAAGAGATGTTTTCTTTAAAAACGGCAAATAAGCAGTGGGACTCCCCTTTGAAAACTTAAGGAATTCAATTCGCTCTTCTTTAGTGAGTTTTGAAGTAGAGAGTAGATACTCTTCTTCTTCCCTTGTCAAAAATGCGGTTTTCACGGCTTGTTGTGGCAAAGTGCCAAATTTTTGTTTCATCATGCCCCAGAAAAGAACCGATTGATTGCCCGCAGAGTGGATGACGAAAACCACCTTTTTGCCGGCCTTTTTCAATATATCGCCAAGAGCCACAATTTCTTCTAGAGCAGCCTCTTCCTCTTCGGATAAGGAATAACTACCTGTAAAATCAATTTCTTCAAAAACGATGACATCGCTAGAAGAATTTTTCAAAGTCTCTGCTAGAACTGCATGATGTTCTCTAAGCCATTCCAATTGTGCTTTTTTCAGTTCTCTTGATCCTTTGGAGTATTCGGCCTGAACTTCTGCTCGATCTCTCCCAGTCGCTGCGCAATAAGCATCCGGAAATGCTTGAGATAGATCAAAAATGTCTGTTTTGTCGTGAGGAAGAACGAATTCGAGCTGTTCCGATTTACCAGAAGCGGGAGCTCCGCAAAACACCACAAATCCATCTCGGGATAATGAATCTGCAATTTGATTCGGGACATTCAATGGATAACGGACTTTTTGGACGAAAGAAGTCTGGTTGGCAGAATCAATCTCGGGAAGCTGTGCGGGTTGAGAGGCAACTAATAGTAAACCAATAATTTCATTTAAATGCACAAAAACTCCAATTTTCGGACAATTATAAATATAAAAATAAAAAAGTCAAATGACAGAATTAATTTTATTTAAAATTTTCATTAACCAAAGGTGAGCGCATCTAACTCGAATAAAGATACTTAGTGGATCGAACGGAAACGCCAGAAGACGAATCTTAGCCAAGGTGAATTCTCAGAAACCTGTCAGAATCCTTACATTGAGATGAATTAAGATTGGGAAGCTGTCGAAACGCCAAACCCATTAATTTTTTCCGCAAATTTTCCGCAATTCACGGGAAACTTTCGTAATTTTTCGGAAGCTAGCTGAATCAGATCTTCATTTTTTTCGAGGGAAAATGGGGTTCTGGTATATTCGAATGCGTTCAGAGTTATAACGAGGATGGGACTCATAACCCGTCGGTCTCTGGTTCAAATCCAGGTCGCCCCAAAAATTTTCCCAATTTTTGGGGCGAAGAAAGCCAAAGTATTGGCTTGCGCCCTGGATTTGAAGTGAGAAGCTTCGCTTCGAACCGGCTTTCGGGACGGGGACGAACGTCTCGTTCGCTCCGCCAGAAAGAATCCCAAGTCGCCCCAAATTTTTGAAAAAAATTTGCGGGCGAAGGAATGCGCCTGCGCGCATTCCGCCTGGCTGCGAAATCGAGAAAAATATCCGGGGGATATTTTTCTCGCGGAGCAGGTGAGTGAAACGAACCGGCCCGAAGGGGGAAGTGAAGCGCGATGTTTTTGCACTGCAAAAACCGCGCGCCCGGGGTCCCCGTCGACGTTCTCGTCGAATGGGGTGGGAATCGGCTTTCGGGACGGGACAGACGTCTCGTCTGCCCGCCAGAAAGAAGTCCAGGTCGC
>Ga0206923_1010_pt2 | contig 59281 bp, 46 predicted proteins | sample Alteio_BWOrgHeat_64_FD_152961 | JGI IMG/M metagenome (GOLD analysis project Ga0206923, IMG submission 152961) | Enriched cells from forest soil in Barre Woods Harvard Forest LTER site, Petersham, Massachusetts, United States -... | ecosystem: Environmental > Terrestrial > Soil > Temperate forest >...
GTCAACAAGATCGCGTTGGTGCCGCCGCCCACGACGTTCGTGCCAAGGCCAATTGTGTAGGTAAAACTGGGGTTTGGCACGTTGATGGTGCTCCAGCCTTCGAAGTTGACTTGATTGGTACAGGTGGTACACAGATTTGTGAACAGGACATACGTGCCGTTAGCAAACGAACCGGGGGCGACGATGTTGAGCGTGCCGCCGGCGTGGATCGACAGATTGCTGACACAGATGCCGGGGAAGGTGACGCCCGGGCTGGCCCCCAGTTCCACCTGGGTCACCGCGTTCGAGAGGAAGTCCACACTGTCGGAGAACACCATCGAAGCGATCGAGTTCTTGGTATACAGCATGCCGTTTGATGAAATATGCACACTGCAGTTGAAAAAACCGTAGCCTTGGACTGTACCGGTCACGTTGGTCAGGCTTCCTCCAAGTTCGAAGACCCCGGTGGCGACTACCCCGCCGACGATTCCGCCCGCGATGTCCAGCACATTATTCGACGTGACTTGGAATGTGGAGAAATCGCGGATATCGCCGCCGGTCAGGATACGGAGCACATTGTTCGAGGCCGGACCGCTCCCGGCGACCGAGCCTACGATGATGCTATGAGTTGTCGCATTAAAGCCGCCACAATTAAAAAAGCCGCCACTCCCGACCGTCACGGTATTGTTGTACGACCCCGGGAAGGTGACGGTGGAACGGTTGCCGATGGTGATGGTTCCAGTCCCGATAAGCACCTTGCCGCCATCGACGATGAACATCGAGTTGTTGCTACTCCCGCCGGAGCCAGAACTGCTGCCAAACCGAAACGAGCCACTGCCCTCATTGCGCAACGTCGCACCATTCGTGACGATCACTGTCTGCCCAAACGTATTCGAGTCGCCGACGCTGAACCCGCCCGAGCTATTGCCAAATTGCAACGTCGTACCCGGCCCGCTGACGATAAGCGTATCCTGTCCGCCACCATGCATGTTCAGGGAACCCACCCCCACATACCCGTTGGTGACGATCAGCGTGGCGGTGCCATCACCGCCAATATTCAAGGCTTGCCCACTGCCGCCGGCCATGAAGAAGCCCGGTGCATTCGAATCACCGCACGAGGCAATATAAACAGTCGTCGTGCTGGTGGCCACTCGGCCGATCTCAAATAGGGTGACCGGGTTCAGGTCGATGGTGCCCGTGTTGACCAGATTCAGCGTGACAGTGGCCGTTGTATTCGAAGCGTTTTCGAAAATGTTGCTATCGATCTGAGTAAACGCATTGACGGTCACCGTGTACGTCGCGGCGTTGGTGAAGGATGCGTAGTCAAACGCGCCAGGAACGCCGTTGCCGCCACCGTTCGTGACCCAAGCGGCGGGATCTGACCAAGTGTCGCTGCCGACTATCCATTCAAACTGGGTCTGCGCCAAGCAGTTCGCCGCGCTCGCGAGCAGTCCCAGCGCCGCCGCCCAAACGGCGACCTGCCAGCGAGAGCGATTCGCACCTCGGTAAATCAACCCAAGACGACATGTCCGTGGATTGGTAATTGCTTGGCGGATGCGCTTAGAAAGCGTGCACGTCTTTCCCTGAAGCTGATTCATCATTACCTCTTCGCCTTAAGATGCCCTTGCCCGTCTTGTTGAAAACGAGAATACCTTAACCCGACAGGAAGTCAACACCGACAAAGGCTCGTTGCATAGCATATCTAATCATTGACGAAGCAGGCTCTCAAGGCTGAGAACGAGACGGACCGCACCAACTTATAACCATTACCAACCCAAATCTGGCGGCGGCTGGTCAGTCTTTGGGGGTTCATCTTTCCGGCGGGGTGGGGTGCAGAGAAGGGCATGGAGGGCATCCTCCAGTTTCACGGGGACCAGCGTCAATCGGGTGGTTTTGTTGCGCTTTTGACTGGTGAACCTTTTCAAAGATTGCCTCGATGGATTGGTTTGACGATCACGATTCGATGGCCATTGCTGGATCGGTCAGGGCGACGGCGGAAGTGTGATTGTCGGCTCATTCAACGACTGACGACGCGGAGCTCTGTTAGTCGCACGTTCAGCCACGCCAGCCGGAGCGGCTAGCTGGCGACGACGACGTTTCCGTTTCCGGGGCTTCGTACGGCGCACGCGTGTGCCGTAACCTTTCGCGACGTCTGCCAGCACTTTGGACAGGGGGCCATCGCTCATTGCCCGTCGAAACCTCTGCGACATATGCCAGGCGCTTTTATAGGACAGATTGAGGATTCGTCCTAGTTGGCTGGCGGTAATGCCAGGGGGGCTGGCACATAGGATGGATACAGCCATGACCCATTTCGCCAAGGAGATACGGCTGTCCTCGAAGAAAGTTCCCACCCGGACGGTGAATTGATGGCGGCACGACTTGCATTTCCATACACCCTCCCGGACGGGGCGTCTGGATTCTGCTCTTGGGGTAAGTGCATAGGCTCCCCGTCCTTGGCAATGGGGACAAACGACGCCGGTGGGCCAGCGCAGGCGCTCCAAGAGCATGCGGGCGACATTCTCGTTGGCGAAGGGCGAAGCGAGGGTCACCAGTTCCTGTTCGTGGTCGGTCAACGGTTTCATCCAGGGCACGTATAACCGACCGGGTTGGGTTTGTAAAGTATATAGTGAATCATAGCATCTCCATTCACCGAGAGAACAGGCTCTCGAAATGGGGGTCTCTGGAGCACCATATTCCTTGCAATATCACTCAGAATGCTTAGTCTACTATGTAGCAACGTGCGTGGGCCGCATCAAGCGGAATGACGGTCTGTAGGTGTACAAGAACGGGATGGAGACAACGAAGTGAATCATTTCCAAGAAAGCGGAGGCGTCGCCGACACCATGTTTTCCAATCAAAAGAGGATTCGGGCGTTCACGCTCATCGAGCTGTTGGTGGTCATCGCGATTATCGGCATTCTGGCGGCGATGCTGTTGCCCGCGTTGAACAAGGCCCGATCCAAGGCGTACCAGGCCCGATGCGCCGCCAACATGAAGCAATGGGGATTGGCCTTCCAGATGTACGCCGATGATTTCAACGGCGTGCTGTTCGATGCATTGAACACGTTTAACTGGGATGACACGACCGGTATGGATAATAGTGGGAAGACCGTCACCAATGTATACGCGGCGTATCTCGGCGGGGGAAACGGCGTGGCCCGGCTCCACACCATGCGGCTCTGCCCGTTTGTCTCCGGTCGTCTGAGTGACGCTGCAATCAACGGCGCCAATGCCCCACACAGCTACTCCATGGTCTCGCCCACGCACCAGGTTGGTAGTGTGTATGAAAACCTACAAGCAGACGTCAATAACTTTATCGGGGTCAACCTCAAATCACTGCCCGCAGCGTCCGAATTCCTGTTGATCATGGACGGAGGAAGTTCGGAAAACGTACAGTGTGGCAAACTGGTATCAATCGCGCAGGGCATACCGAAGAACGATCCCACGTCCATGCGCGCCGTTGATCGGCATGGGGGAGGAGTGAACTGCCTGTTCGCAGATTTCCACGTGGACTACGTCCCGCTGGGCAAGCTCACGTCACAGGACGCCGTGAACTGTAGCAGGGGAAACCCGTGGTTCAGGATGAATTAAGGGTGTTTGGCTCGCCCGGCGCAGTGAAGTAGTTGATGCCTGGATATTTAGACGGGATTCGCGCAAGAGAGAAGGCTGAGAACCCAAAGGTTAGCCCGCAGTCTGGCGGAGCGTGTGGTCGCAAGATGTTCGAATGGTGGTCGCGCGCGTTGCTGCTGGTCAGAGGCATAGGTATGGTTGGGTGGGCGGGTTGACGTGGTGGCGTTCTGCCGAGACTTGGTGCTCGGAACAAGAATAGCTTCGATAACGTCGAAAGGGAAATACGCATGAGCGCAGCGAACCGACGGCAAGGAATTATCCACACTCCATCTATCTGGCGCATCGGTGCCGGACTTCTTGCACTGGGGCTGGCATTGTTGGCCGGCCCGGACAAGGCGCATGCGGTCACCTATGTTTTCACCAATTATAACGTCGCCACGTTCGACGATCCCGGTGCCTGGAACCCCGTGGGTGGACCGGGCGTACTTGCGGACACCGCCGATATCCTCACCAATGGCACGGTCACGATCAACCTCACCAACAACTTTAGTGCAAATACGGGTACCATGCTATTCGGTGCCGGCTCATCCACGGGAAACCTCATTCTGACCCTGAACTTTGGCACGAACATTTTCAGCGCCCCAAGTTTCAACACGACCAGCGCCTCGGGATTTGTCTTCGGCCAGGCGGGGACCTCGGTTGTTTATATCTCCGTGGGAACGTTGTACGTTACCAACTCCGCGGCGACGCCCAGCAATTCCCGGATGATCATTGGCCGGAATTCGGGCCAACCCGGATCCGTATTCCTCACAAACGGTACTGTCGTCGCGGGGAATCTGGTGATGGCAAACAACGCGACGGCGACCCCCTCGAAACTCGTCGTTAGCGGTCCCAATTCATATTGGACGAATGGGAATTCCTTTGCCATCGGTAATGTGGCGAGTGCCAACAACAACTCCCTGGTGATCTCCAATTCCGGTTCCTTGCTCACGTTGAGCACTTTTGAACTGGGCTTCCAGGGCACTTCCAGTGGCAACTCGGTGCTTGTGGACACAAGCGGAAGGCTGTTCACCAAAAATCAGACCGCCCTGATTGGCACGGGAGCCGGTTCGTCGAACAACACCGTGACGATTCGGGGCGGCGGTCTCTGGGACGCTGGAAACCGAAATATCACGGTCGGTAACACTGGCATTTTGGGCAATGCGCTTGCTATTGGCAGTAATGGGACAGTCTCCAACGTTGCCGTGGTGGCGATCGCCGCCGGGAATTCTCTGAGTCTTTCGGGCGGCGTGCTCAGCGTATCGGTGGCCGTTACCAACACGTCGGGCACGGTCAGCGGTTTCGGTACCATTGTGGGTAACGTGGCGTTCACCGGTACGGGAACCTTATCGCCGAGCGTTGGCACCCTGGTCGGGACGCTTACTTGTTCCAACAACCTGACGCTGACATCTACCTCAACAACGATCATCCGTCTGGACAGCAGCCAGGCTGGCAGCAACAGTGTCGTGAATGTCGTTGGCACTGCGACGATTGGCGGGACGTTGACGGTCGTGACCAACGGCGTTGCGCCGTTGTCTGCGGGAGACATGTACAACATCGGCATCACCGGTGGCTTTGCCACTACGAACCTGCCGCCATTGATTCCGAGTCTGCGTTGGAACAATGTAACCCCCGGGATCCTCGCCATCGTTCCCCAAGAGGTCGTGCCTGGCGTCTCGGGTCTGACCAATCAACTGACTACCATTGGTGGCACCGTCGTCATCAGCGGCACGGTCACCGGTGTCCCCACCCCCGGCGTCTACTGGCAGTTCAATAACGTCAACGTAACGGACGGCGCTCAACCCGACGGCTCCACGAATTCCGGCAGTGCCACCACCAGCCTGACCATAGCGAACGCGCAAACCAACGAGAGCGGCACATTCTGCTTGATCGCCACCAACAGCGTTGGCGCATCGACCAACTGCATGGGGCTGACAGTTTCCAACGGCGATTCGGCGCCCACCATCAGTGGGACGTCCGATCAGACCGTGATTCAAGGCAACAACGGCACGTTCAATGCGGCGGTTTCTGGCTCGCCCATACCGACGATCCGTTGGCAGCAAAACGGGACCGATATTCCCGGGGCCACGGATGTGCCGTTGGTTTTGACGAATGTTCAATTTGCCCAGGACGGGTTTGTCTACACCCTCATCGCGAGCAACCACGTCGGCACGGCGACCACCAACATGACGTTGCACGTGATCATTACTCCCGCCATCCAGACACAACCGCAAAGCCTCGTGGTGACGAACACACAGGGCGCATGCTTCTCGGTGGTTTCCACGAATGGCGTACCCACGCCGACGTATCAGTGGTTTTTCAACAACGGCGTCATCGGCGGCGCCACCAACGCGACGTACTGCATCAGCAACGCCGCCCCGGCGAATGTGGGTTCCTACAAGGTGCAGGTCAGCAACGCCGCCGGGAGCGTCACGAGCAGCAATGCGACGTTGACGGTCAATTCCACGATGGCGGCTGTCCTTACGCCGGCCAGCGGAGCGGTCAACGTGTGTTACGACACGCCCTTGTTCATGGCGTTTAACCAATTGCCGATCCTCAGCGGTACGGGGAAGATTCAAATTTTCAATGTGACCAACAGTGTCACGCCTGTGGACACAATTGACACCAGCCTCGGGATTTTACAGTCCCGGACCATCGGCGGCGAAGCGTTCGCCACCTATCCCATCATCACCAATGGGAACGCGGTCCAGATCTATCCGCACCTGGGCGTGCTGTCATCCAACCAGCAGTATTATGTCACACTGGATCCCGGTATTTTCAACGATACCAATGGTGCGACGTTTGCGGGCATCACCGGCACCAACGGTTGGGCGTTCACGACCAAACCGACAGGTCCGGCCAATCCGAATAACGTGGTAGTGGCCGCCGATGAAAGTGGCGACTTCTGCACGTGCCAGGGGGCGGTGGATTCGTTGCCGGCCAACAACACGACATACACTCTCATTAACATTCGAAACGGGTTGTACACGGAGCTTGTCGACACGAAGACCAAGAATAACATCACGTTCCGCGGTCAGAATCGCAACCTGACGGTGGTCGGATACCCCAACAACAACAACAACAATGGCAGCACGACCACCCGTATGGCGTTCAAGGTGAACGCCAACGATAACGCGATCGAAAATATGACCGTGAGCAACATGACGGCCAAAGGCGGGTCCCAAGCGGAAGCGATCATGGTGAATACGAGCGCCAGACGGTGTATCATCTTCAATGCGGAAGTGACCAGCTTCCAGGACACACTCCTTATCGACGACTTCAATTCGCAGGCGTACGTGCAGAACAGCTTGATCAAGGGCGACACGGACTTCATTTGGGGTGTTGGTAATCTATTCGTCAGCAACTCCGAACTCCGGGTGGTTAACGGTAGCGCGTCCATCACCCAGCCACGAACCATGGCCGGCAGTAACGGCTTGGATTTCGTGAACTGTCAACTTACGCGGAGCAGCTCCACGGTCAGCAACACCACGTTGGCGCGCGCGCTCACGTTCTGTGATGGCAACGCCGCATTCATTTCTTGCCGAATCGACAGCAATGTCGTTGGTTGGACGGCGGCCGATCTTTCTGGTTGTCCGAATATTCGGTGGTGGGAATACGGCAACACCGATCTGGATACGGGAACTCCTGTCAGCTATAATGGCACCATTCTCACCAACGGCGATTCAAGACTGGTCTGCGCCCAGTCGGCCACGTGCTGGCTGAGTGGCTGGGTGCCGCAACTGGCACCGAACATTCTCACGAACCCGGTCAGCCAGACGGTCACGGCGGGCATGAGCGCCTCGTTCAACGTGGTGGCCACGGGCATACCGGATCCCACGTACCAATGGCAGAAGAACGGTAACAACATTCTCAGCGGCACCAACGCCACCTTTGGGATTATGGCGGTGGTCACCGACGATGCCGGTACGTATTCCGTCATCGTCTCCAATATTGCGGGCAGCGTCACCAGCAGCAACGCGACATTGACTGTGCTGGGCACGGCACCCGTGGCCAGCTTCACGGCCACCCCGACATCCGGCACAGAACCCTTGGGTGTGACCTTCACCGATACATCCAGCGGTTCGTCTAATGTCTATCTATCATGGAACTTCGGTGACGCCAACACGTCGAACACATTGGGCGGCACCACGATCCTGCATACGTATGCGGCGGGCACCTATAACGTGACATTGATCGCCAGTAATCTATTTGGGTCGAGCACGCTCGTGTCGAACAACTGCATCACGGTCATCACGGCCTTCCAGGCGTGGCAACTGTTGCACTTCGGTTGCACCAACTGTCCGCAGGCGGCCGCGACAGCGGATCCTGACGGTGACGGGCAGAATAACCTGGCAGAGTTCCTGGCCGGGACGGACCCGAACAACGCTGGTTCGGCGCTACGGATCACCTCGACAACCAGGTCGGGCAATGACGTGTCCATTACGTGGACCACCGTCGGCGGAAAGACGAATGTCGTGCAGGTTACCCCTGGAGACGGCAATGGCGGCTTCAGCACGAATGGATTCAGCGACCTCAGTGGCCTGATCCCGATTCCAGGCAGTGGAGATGCTACAAACAACTATATTGATGTGGGCGGTGCTACCAATGGCCCGTCCCGCTACTACCGCATTCGGCTGGCGCCATAGTTGTGGGATGGATATTGAAACAAAAGAGGGCCAATACAATTGTGTCACGCTGAAGGCGCGAACACAGGACAAAGGGCGGTATCCTCATGTTGGGAACCAAGCAGATGATGCACACAGCAGTTACTCGTAGCGGCCCTCGGCGATCTTACGGGATTGTGTCGGGATGGGTTGCTCTGGTCGTCGCCATGGCACTCTGCCTGTCGACAAGACTGACAAACGCGAACACCACGCCGCCGCTGCCGGTGCTCAACACCAATTTGATATTCGACGTCACAAACACGGCCTTTGCTGGCGGCGCACTGGGCGATGGTGTTTCCAACAGTGCCGCTGCAATTCAGGCGGCCATCAACACCGCTTCCGCCTCCATCGTCGGGGGACAGACCGGTGGCACCGTTCGAGTGAAGGCCGTTGGCACATTCACCAACTATTTGTGCGGTCCGATCAACATGGCCAGCCACGTCAATTTGTTGATCGATACTGGGACAAAACTCCAAATGCTTCCCAAGAGCAGTTGGCCCTCCACGACGACCTTCATCAACGGCGCCACCCTTACTGACGCCGAGATCAGCGGGTCGGGAACGATTGATGGCCAGGGAACCAATTGGTGGTTTCCTCTCGCCTCGTCACGACCAAACTTTATCCAGTTCGACCATAGCAAGCGTGTGCTCATCCAGGACGTGACGCTGCAAAACCCGCCGACATTCACCATTTATTTGAAGAACAGTGACACGAGCGTCACCATCCAACGCATCACGATCAATACCCCCTTCGATTCGCACAACACCGATGGCTTTGACATCAGCTCGACGAATGTTCTGATCCAAAACTCTTTTATCAGCACCGGAGACGACAACGTCGAGATCGGGGGCAGTGGAGCCGCGGCGACGGACATCACGATCTCCAATTGCACGTTTGGCACCGGGCACGGCCTGTCAATGGGCAGCAAGATTGGCGGCGGAGTGAACAATTTGATCGTGAGCAACTGCACGTGGAACGGCACCGAGTACGGCATCAAGATCAAATCGGACCGTGCCGATGGCGGCTTGGTGCAGAACATCGGCTATACCGATCTGACGATGACCAATGTGAATTTCCCGATCGCGTTTTACATGAACTATGACACGATGGGATCGCCCTCGAAAAGCATCACCATTACCCCGTCGGACGCTGCGGCGGACACGTCGCAATCAATCAGCAGCTCGACGCCCATCTACCGCAACATCTACATCACGAATCTCACGGCGGTCGGAAACAGTGGTACCCAAGGTCCCGGCAATATCGCCGGTATTATCTACGGCCTGCCCGAATCACCCGTAACGAACGTCACGCTGTATAAAGTCAACATCTTGGGCCGCGGTAGCGATGGAACCTTCTGCGTGTATCACGCGCGAGGCATCAATATTGTCGACTCCAATCTCACAGCACCCACTACGGGCACCAATACGCTCACGATTTACAACGCCGGTGTCACCCTCACCAACAGCGCGGCCAACGCCACTGTGGTGACGATTACCGGTTTGGGGACGCCGTCCAACAGTGTGCTGTCGGTTTTCAACGGGCAAGGCGGCACCACCGATGCCAGCGTGCTCGGGGCCAACCCAGTACTGACATTGGCCAGCAGTATACTCACGGTGAGTAACAGCATGAGCGTGGGCGGATCATCCAGACTGAATTACGGCCTGGCGACCAATGCCACGAAAACGGTGGTGACCGGTAACTTGACGTTGGGCGGCACACTCAACGTCTCCGATGCCGGTGGCTTCACCAACACGACCTACACGCTGTTCACCTACGGCGGCGCACTGACGTACAACGGCCTGACGCTTGGCACGGTGCCCAATACGAATTTCACGTACGCGATTTCCACCAACACACTGGGTCAGGTCAACCTGATCGTGTCAAGCGGTGGCGGAGGGACATCGGCAGTCGCGAGCTTCACCGCCAGTCCGACCAATGGCGTGGAACCGTTGCCCGTCACCTTCACGGATACCTCGACCGGGACGGCCCCGCTCAGCCTGTTCTGGAACCTTGGCGACAGCACCACAACCAACACGACGGGCGGTGCCGGCTTCGTGCACACCTATCCGGCGGGCGTCTACACGGTGACGTTGACCGCCAGTAATTCACTGGGCACCAGCACGCTCATGTCAAATAACCTAATCACGGTGCTCACCGCGTTCCAGGCGTGGCAGATCCAGTATTTCGGCTGCACCAATTGTCCGCAGGCACAACCTGATGCCGATCCGCTGGGCAAGGGCATGAGCAACACCAACCAGTTTCTGGTAGGTCTCAATCCGACCAACCCCGCCTCGCTGTTCAAGATCATCTCGGCGGTGCCACAGGGCAACGATGTGGTGGTGACATGGGCGACGGCAGGCGCGCATACGAACGCGGTGCAAGCAACCAGTGGCGACCCCAGCGGTGGCTTCACCACCAACTTTACGGATCTGAGCGGGTCGATTGTTATTCAGGGCAGTGGAGACGCGACAACCAATTACACGGATGGTGGTGGGGCGACCAATATCCCGTCCCGGTATTATCGGATTCGGCTGGTTCCGTAATAAGGCTGCCTTGATGGCACAATTACCGAAAGCCGTCCTTGTCGCGGTTGCCCTCTGGGCGGGGACTGCTCCGTGCCGTGCCGCCGGTGTTTACTTGAACCAAACGAATTGGACGACGAGCGCGCGTACGACGCAACTCCTTCCGACCAACTCGGCGTGGTTCGGTCCTTCGGGAACCAGCGGATCGATGAGCGTTTCGGGCGCGGCCCTGCGCCAGATCGTAACGACCAGCTCGGGAATGGCAGTCACGTATTTCACCAGCAACAGCGCCAGCGCGCCGGTGCAACTGAACGTCGGGGACACGTTGACCGCCTCGTTCAAGTTCACGTTCAACGGGATTCCTGCGGGCCCAAGCGCGTCACAGGGTTTCAAATTCGGACTGTTTAATTTCAACGGCGGAAGCAATTCACCGTTGCGCGTCAGCGCCGACGGCTTCAGCAGCAGTTCGCAAGGAAGTTTCGTGGAAGGCTACGCGCTGTTCGGAAAGATATATCAGACGTTCGCCGACGACCAGCCGATCGACATCCGCAAACGCACGAGTGTGACGACCACCACACTATTGAGCGCCAGCGGAGACTGGACCTCGCTCGCCAAGGATCATGTCAACACAAACGGGTTCGGGGGCTTCGTCAACCTGACCCAATACGGCCTTCAGATCATTTTCCAACGCACCAACCTGACTTCTCTCGCGATTACAGAGATCTGGTCGAACACTGTCAGCGGCCTCGCTCTTGCGGTGTCCACCGTCGATAATTTGGCCACCAATTTTTATTTTGACGGCATCGCCTATCGGGCGCAGAACAATACACAAGCTCCAGCCACTAACCTGACCCAACAAGTGAAGATCGAGGTGACCTCCGCGCCAGTGGCGCCAACAATTGTCACTCCACCTCAGGATCTCACTCTGTCCTCCGGGCAAACCGCGACCTTTACCTCTGTCGTGAATGGCACGCTCCCCTTATTCTGTCAGTGGTTCCTTGACACAAACACGCTGGTCGCCAGTTCCACCATCAGTTTCCCCCCCGCGCACACCCCGGTCAACAATCCCACAGCGGTACTCACCAACGTCCAATCTCCGGATGCGGGTGGTTACATGGTGGTGGTATCCAATGCGTATGGGTCGGTTACGAGTTCGGTTGCCAATTTGACCGTGAACCTTGCGGCTCCGACGATCACTACGGAGCCACAGGACCTCACCGTAATTCCGGGGCAATTCGCCACCTTCAGCGTGACGGCCGTCGGCAGCGAACCCTTTGGCTATCAGTGGTATTACAACACGAATTCGCTCCTGACCAACGCCACCGGCAGTACGTTGATGCTGACCAATGTCCAACCCGGGGATGCCGGTACGTATTCGGTCATTGTGACCAACCCGCTTGGTTCGGCGATGAGTTCCAATGCGGTGCTCACCGTGAACACGGGTCCCTCGGCCCCGGTATTCATTACCCAGCCCTCCTCCAACACGGTCCGGGTCGGCGATAGCATAAGCTTCATCGCGGCAGCCGTGGGCACACAACCGATCACCTACCAGTGGAGTACAAATAGTTTTCCCATTCCCGGCGCGACATCGCCGACCTTGAACCTGACGAGCGTCCGGTTGGCCGATGCGGGCACGTACGCGGTGTTGGCCAGCAACTCGGTCGGTACCACCATCAGTTCCAACGCCGTACTCACCGTGATTCCTCGGACACCACCACTGCCGATCATCCCGCCAAACACATTTATCGTTACGAACTTCGGCGCCGTTGGAGACGCGGTGACCAACAACGCCGCGGCCATCCAGAGTACCATCAGTGCCGCGGCGGCGGCGGGGGGCGGGACAGTAGAGATCCCGGCCGCCGGCACCTTGAGCACGTATTTGTCCGGTCCGATTGCCTTTTCCAGCAACATTAATTTGCAGGTGGACGCAGGCGCGACTCTCCAAATGCTGCCGCACTCCAGTTGGCCCGCCGGCCCACCCGACTTCATCACCGCGTCGGGCCAGAATGACATTGCGATCACCGGTGCAGGAACCATCGATGGTCAGGGTTCTGGATGGTGGCCTTTAAACCTGACTGAAAGCCAGAAGCCGAATATGGTCAACTTTGGCAACGGTTGCACCCGCGTACTGATCCAAGGGGTGACCTTCCAGAACGCCCCGGTCTTCCATCTGTTCCTTAAGGGGAACAATGTCAGCGTGACCATCCAGGGCGTCACGATCAATACGCCGTTTCCGGGATCAACCGCGCCCAACACGGATGGAATCGATCTCGCTTCGACGAATGTCCTGATTCAGAACTGCTCGATCGCGGATGGTGACGACAACATCGAGATCGGCGGCAGTGGTGGCCCGGCAGCGGACGTGGTCATTTCCAACTGTACATTCGGTGTCGGGCACGGTGTGTCGATCGGCAGCGATTTCGAAGGCGGGGTCCACGACCTGATCGTGAGCAATTGTTCCTTTAACGGCACTGACCAGGGCATCCGTATGAAGTCTGACCGGGATGCCGGCGGCCTGGCGCAGAACCTCCAATACCTGGACTTGACCATGACCAACGTTGGCTATGCGATCATTATTTACGGATACTACAATGAGTTCGGGACGCCGAACAATGTCAGCCCAAATACCGCGGCCAGCCAGCCCCTGCAACCGCTCATTAACCTGACGCCAATTTGGCAGAATATCATTATTAGCAATGTGACAGTGGGGGCAACGACGGGAAGCGGTGCCAGCGGTATCATTTGGGGGCGACCCGAGGCGCTCGCGTCGAACATTACGCTGTGCAAGGTCAACATCGCAGCGCCCACGAAGACATTCGACATCTATAATGCACAGGGTGTGCGAATCATCGACTCGACGCTGACCGGGACGAGCACCACCAATACGTTGACCGTTTACAATGCCGATATCACGGTGTCCAATAGCGCTCCGATCGTCAATGTGGTCCGGCTCGGCGGGATCGTCAGGCCGCAGACGAACAACGCCTTTGCCTTCTTTGATACACCGGTGACCATCACCAGCACGAACGTGCTTGGCACCAGCCCGATCTCCCTGGGCAGCAGCACCCTTACGTTTAGCCAGGGCTCGGTGAATTCTTCCAACAATCCCATCACTATCGTTGCCGACAGCACGCTGGCCGTGTCCAGCGGCAGCAATGCCCTCAAGGGCGCCTTGAGTGGCCTTGGCGCATTGACGCTTAATCTTCCGGCGACGACACGGTTGGCGTTGCAGGCCGATAACTCAGGCTTCAGTGGAACACTCGTGGTTTCCAATAGCGGCACATTGCTGGTCAACAACACCACGGGAAGCGGAACGGGGACCGGCATGGTCATCGTCATCAGCGGTGCGACACTGGGTGGCAGCGGTGTTATCGGCGGACCGGTACTCATCAATGGAACGCTGGCGCCGGGCAATAGTCCCGGCACGTTGACGATCAGCAATGACCTGGTGGTCAGCAGCGGCGCGGTATGGCAATACGACCTGGGTACGAGCAGCGATTTGACAGCGGTCAGCGGCAATCCAACGTTGGGTGGCATTCTTAATATCACCGATTCCGGCGGCTTCACCAACGGCACCTACGCGCTACTCACCTACGGCGGCGTGCTCACCTACAACGGCATCGGCATCGGCGCTGTACCGGCGGGTTTTAGCTATACGATCGACACCAGCACAGTGGGGCAGGTGAACCTGATTGTCGGCAGTCCTGCACCGCCACTGGATCCATTCGTTGCGTGGCAGTTGCAGTATTTCGGCTGCACCAACTGTGCGCAGGCACAGCCCGGTGCCGATCCTTTGGGCAAGGGCATGAGCAATACCAACCAGTTCCTGGCCGGTATTAATCCGACCAACAGCGCATCGGCGTTGCGGATCATCTCGGCGGTGCGGCAGACCACGGACGTGGCAATTGTGTGGACGACGGCCGGTGGCCGGACGAACGCGGTGCAGACGTCGTCCGGCAGCTACACGACAAACTTCGTGGACCTGACCGGGTCGATCGTTATTCCGGGCACCGGAGACGCGACAAACAACTATATTGATAGTGGCGGCGCGACCAACAATCCATCGCGCTTCTATCGCATCCGTCTTGTGCCCTAGTGAATGGGGTTGTCACGAAAATGAATAGGCAATCCAACATATCCGGATCTCTCACAATGTTGACGGTTGCCGTCGGGTTGGTGTTCGCATCGGTGGCGACAGCTCAGATGGCGCCGACACGTGGTTACTACAATGTGGTTGGTTTCGGTGCGTCACCGAACGGGCAAACGAAATGCACCGAGGCGATTCGCAAAGCCATCGACACAGCGGCGGGTGAGGGTGGCGGAACGGTGTATTTTCCTTCGGGCACGTATCTCACCGGCCCGATTCGTCTGCGGAGCCATATCACGCTGTATCTGGACGCGGGAGCGACGCTGAAGTTCAGTACTGACTTTGATGACTATCTACCGATGGTGCCGTCCCGCTGGGAAGGGATCGCTGTGACGAATTTTTCGCCACTGATCACCGCCTACCAGGCGGAGGACATCGCCATTGTTGGCCGTGGCACGCTCGATGGACAGGGGGAGGCGTGGTGGGATTTCTACAACAAATTGCGGCGGGGCGGCGATGCGCCACGGAGCAAATGGCAGGAGGAATTCAGCCGGTTGAATAAGGACGTCATCACCGAGATGAATTACAACCTGCTGAACATCGGGTTCCTGCGCCCGCCGTTCATCCAGCCATATGAATGCACCAACGTCCTCGTCGAAGGCGTCACCATCCGTAATTCACCGTTCTGGAACGTTACGCCGGTCTATTGCGAAAATGTCAATGTCCGCGGTGTCACCATCATCAGTCCCCCCACGTCACCCAATACCGACGGCATCAATCCCGACTCCTGCCGCAACATTCGCATCTCCGATTGCCACATCAGCGTGGGAGACGATTGCATTACGATCAAATCCGGTCGCGACGCGAATGGTCGCCGCATTGGGCGCCCGCTGGAGAATTGCACCATCGTCAATTGCACCCTGCTCCGCGGTCACGGCCTGTCCATCGGCAGCGAAATGTCCGGCGGCGTGAAGAACGTCACGATCGCCAACTGCGTGTTCGATGGCACCGACCACGGCATCCGCATCAAATCCACGCGTGGCCGTGGCGGTGTGGTGGAGGACATTCGCGTGAGCAATCTGGTCATGCGCAATATCCGCGACGAGGCATTGTTGCTGACAACGTTTTACACCAAGACAGATCCCGAGCCGGTTTCGGAACGCACACCGATCTTCCGCAACATTCATTTCAGCGGGATCACCGGCGACGCGAAAGTCGCCTGCGCATTGACCGGCTTGGAAGAAATGCCCGTCGAAAACGTCACGTTTACCGATATCCAGCTCGATGCCAAAACCGGCTTTGCGTTGAAAGATGCCAGGGGAATTGAACTCCACCACGTCACGGTCAATACCGAGACCGGACCGGCCGTGACGGCTAGCACGGTGGACGGATTGGAAATTGACGGTGTTACAACCGCGAAACCGCACGCCGCCACGCCGGTGATTCAACTCGATAAAGTGAAGCGGGTGTTCGTGCACGATTGTGTCGCGACCCCGGGAACGGAAACGTTCTTGAGAGTCAGCGGGGATTCGGCAGACAACGTGACGGTGGATGGCAACGATTTGAAGCAAGCGAAAACAGCGGTGGAAAAGACCGGTGATACCGGCACCGGCCACCATTAACAGGGCGACAGCCGCGCAGGCGGGTTGGCATGGAGTCGTCTACCCTCGTAACTTCTCCGTTACGGGACCCAATGAAGGTGAAAGGGACGGCGACGGCGGAATTGTAGATTTGTTGTCAAACTTAAGTCGACCGGCAAAACGTTGTAGCCGCGAAACTTTTTCGTGGGTATTGCATCAGAGTGTTAGTGGCAGTCCGGAACATGTAAAGATGTGAGGCCGGGATTGCTCTGCGGAGGGCTTTAGACCATGACGACGAGAGCTGGAGAAGTAACACGGACTGCCATCATCACAGGCACGAGCCGTGGGATTGGTCGAGACACCGCTGTCAATTTGGCGATGCCGAGAGGAGACAAGCAATGTCCTACAGCATATCGAACTTACTGATCCGAAATCTTCGCGACGTCTTCGGTGAAAACGACCCCACGCGGCGACGCGCGGCCATCGACGAGATCTGGGCCGAAGATGGCGTGTTTTACGATCCCAACAGCGGCGCCTACCGTGGCCGTGACGAGATCGATCGCGTCGCCGGCGCGATCAAGGCTACTCATCCTGACTTTCGATATCAGCCAATTGCCGGGCCCGAGGAGTTGGGCGACGCCGGGCGGGTCCGATGGGTATCGGGCCGCCCTGGTGAGCCGCCAGCTTACGCCGGGACTGATTTCATCATTGCCCGGGACGGCCGGATTGCCGCCGTTTATCTCTTTTTCGATAAGCTACCCTGAGCTGAGGAATTCTGGGGACACTATACAAAAACTCGCTTGACTGTCCTCTTATGCTGACATGCGTAAAGCTGCCCGGATGTATCCATGCCGGTTCAGGCGGCCTGGCTCTTGGCGAATGCTCCCGCCAATTGTCCGACCAGAACAGCAAAAGGCATATCGAGGGCCGCATACAGATCGCCTGCCTTTGGACTTGCGTTGTCTTTGAGCATTTCCACACCGACGGTGGAATAGTCGGTGACGACCACGCCCGCTTGAACCATACGCAACAGACCCGTGATGCGTTTTGTTTCGCTGAAAGTGCCGGAGGCATCAATCACGCCATAGGCATCGTAACCAATCCCGGTTGCATAAATCGCGGGGAGAGCCAGACAAACCTCAGTTGAAACGCCAGCGATAATGAGCTTCTTGCGCCCAGTCGCTTCCACGGCTTTGGCAAACCGGGTATCATCAAACGCGTTGACCGTTGTTCGCGCAATGATTGAAACCCCGGGCAGAGCTTCAGTCAGCTCCGGGATGGTTGGACCCCACATCTCCGGCGAGGTAGCGGTCACGATGATCGGCACGCTCAACACCCTGGCCGCCTTCGCCAGCGCGACGACATTATGCCTTAGCTCCCCTACAGGGATGTCTCTGACTCCGGTGAACAGCCCAACTTGATGGTCGATGAGAAGTAGAGCGGCATTGTCCGGCGTGAGCCGCTCCTGGTATCTATTGGTGGTCTTGGTTTCCATAGACTCTGTCCTTTCGTTTAATTTCGTTTTGTACTACGCCGTTTCAACTTGAACAGTCATCGCTTGCGTACTGTACCTGCAAGGTAAATATGGCGGAAATATCTTGTTCCTTGGCTCGCTATACCGATTGGGTATACTAGCGCAAATGGAACTTCGTCATCTGCGATACTTCGTGGCTGTCGCCGAAGAGCAGAACGTAACGCGTGCGGCGTTGCGGCTTCACGTGTCACAGCCGCCGTTAAGCCGGCAAATCCGGAATTTGGAGGATGAGCTTGGCGTCGCACTTTTTGATCACGATGCAAATGCAGTGCGGCTTACTGAAGCCGGTCGCGTGTTCCTCACTGAGGCTCGCATGATTCTGCGGCGTGCGGAGGGAGCTGTGCAAATGGCAAAGGATGTAGCCGGAGGAAAGCGAGGCGAAATTCAGATCGGCTACGCGCCGTCGTTGACGGTCGAACTCCTGCCGCGTGCGCTGAGATATTTCCGAAAGTCCAACCCTGGTGTGCGCGTGCAGCTTCACGATTTGTCCACGCAGGAAATGTTGCGCGGACTGAGGGATGGAAAGCTTCATGCGGCCCTACTGGTGCAGGTGCCTCCAAAAGCGCTGGCGGGATTGGTTTTCGAGGAATTGCAGCGTCTCGCGGTTTGCGTTGCCGTGCATCCGGCGCATCCACTGGCGCGGTTACGTAGAGTCGGGCTGGAACAAGTCGCCAAAGAGCATCTCATCGCCTTCACGCTTGCGGACTATCCAGAGCATCAGGCATGGATTGCCGACTTGTTCGCGCCACTGAACCGCTCGCCGCAGATCGTCGAGGAACATGACAGCATCACCAGCCTCATCGCGGCGGTAGAATCGGGCAGAGGCGTTGCTGTGATTGCGCAATTACCCAATGGTCTCGCAAGTTCGCGATTGAAAGTTCGCCCATTGCAACCCGCACCACCACCGCTCGGAGTCGGCATCGCGTATCGCAAGAAATTTCGCTCAACGGCAACGAACAACTTTATTGACGCAGTCAAGCGAGCAAAGGTCGACTGACGGAAGGCCACTATAGTGCATCACGATATGTTTTCATGGGTATTAGAGAGCTCGAACGGGCTTCCGATGTCCGACGGCAGCATAGCTGTGCCGAATGCGTACCCGAAACTTGGGCGCGTCTGCATTGAGGTATAATGGAATAGCACAGGCACCCGTGCTCACATCCACGGTGCGGTGATGCTGATATCGCGATAGAACAGGACCTTCAGCGCGGGATTGTCTGATTAGCGCCTGTCTTGAACTAGGCAGCTTGGACTTGAACCGATTCGATTTCCCCTGAACGGACCTTCACGGTCACGGTCATTGGCCGGCAGCAGACCTCACAGTCGATGATGAATTCGGCGTTGCCGTCGCTGGGGTCGAATGACGCGTCGAAGTCCTCGCCGCAGTGCGGACAGGTGATTGTGAGGAAACCGTTCATTATCGCGGGCTACTGTTATGTAGCCATGCTCCTTTTTCAATATGTTTGCTTGCAGTCGCCCCCTCGCCTTAATCCTCTCTCCCGGAGGGGAGAGGAAATCCGCAGGATGCAGTCCAAAAGAGCAGCGCCACCGGAGGGGAGAGTAAAGCTCTACCCTATCGCTCGCCGTCCCCCTCTCCCCTTGAGGGAGAGGGTTGGGGTGAGGGGTGTTGTTACATGGCACTAAAACAACAATTCGACGAGATTTTGGCAATACACCACGGTGAGTTAATTCTCATAACTGATTATTGCCGAAATAGTTACAACTTAAACTGGCTGGGATGGTGGGCTTGTGTTATGCTATAATTAGCCAGCCGGGGGAAAGAATTGTAATGGACGAGAAAGTTCCAGAGACTACGCAGACGAAGGACGCGGCGGCGGTTGTGACGCCTGCCGCAGTGCCGTCGTCTCGCGAGACGGCGAAGCTCAACAAGATCGATGAGATTCGCCGCAAGTCCGCGGACTATCTTGATGCCGTCAGCAGCGGTAAAAAACTCGATCCCGAGGACAAGAACTGGATCATCCAGCACACGCTAGAGAATTTCGACGATTACTTCAATCGCGGGTTCCTGCATTACCGGAAATCCGTCGCGGAAGCCGAAGATTTTGCGGCGATTGAGTGGACCGGCCAAGGGTCGATCATCGAAGACATCATGGGCCGCAAGTTCATTGATTGCCTCGGTGGGTTCGGCGTCTATAACATGGGTATCCGCCACCCGAAGATTATCGCGGCGGTCAAGGCGCAGCTCGAACGCATGCCACTCTCTTCGCAGGAACTACTCGACCCATTGCGCGGGTTTCTCGCCGAGTTACTTGGCGAACTCGCACCGGGCGACTTGCAGGAGTGTTTCTTCATCAGCAACGGCACCGACGCCGTTGAGGGTGCGCTGAAACTGGCGCGGCTCTACACGAAGAAGACCGGTTTTATTTCCACCACGGGCGCGTTTCATGGCAAGTCGATGGGATCGCTTTCGGTGATGGGGCGCGCTGTGTACCGCAAACCGTTCCAGCCCTTGCTGTCGGATGTTTATTTTGTCGACTATGGCGACGTCAAGGATATGGAACGCGAACTCAAGAAATTGACCGACCTCGGTGAAGACATCGCCGCGATTATCCTCGAACCAGTGCAAGGTGAGGCGGGCGCGGTGGTGCCGCCGGACGACTATCTGCCGCGCGTGCGCCAGCTTTGCGACGAATTCAATGTACTGTTGATTCTCGACGAGGTGCAGACGGGCATGGGTCGCACGGGCAAGATGTTTGCCTGCGAGCATTGGAACGTGGTGCCTGACATTCTCTGTCTCGGCAAAGCGCTCGGTGGTGGCGTGATGCCGCTCAGTGCGTTTATGAGCACGCCGAAGATTTGGAAGGTTCTCGAAGATAATCCATTTCTCCACAGCTCGACCTTCGGGGGCAATCCGCTCGCCTGCGCCGCGGGCATCGCGGCCATCAATGTGATGCTCGAAGAGGATCTTGCCGGACAGGCTGCCGCAAAGGGCGACTACCTGATGAAGCGGCTCAACGCCCTGCAAGCGTCGCATCCGGATATCCTCAAGCAGGTTCGTGGCAAGGGATTGCTCATCGGCCTTGAATTCACCGACCGCTTCATTGGTTATCGCGTGGCCGCGGCGTTGTTCAAGCGCGGCGTGCTTGTCGCTGGTACATTGCTCAGCGCCCGCACGATCCGTATCGAGCCCGCGCTGAATATCAGTTACGAACTCCTCGACCAGATGCTCGAAAAACTGGCGGATGCTCTGAAGCAAATTGAGAGGCAACTCGAAAAAGAAACCAAGGAAAAGGCGTCCAAAGACAAGGACGCAAAAGAACCGAAAGACGGCAAAGATAGTAAGGGAGCATAGGCGATGAGATACCAGTGGGTCGGCGGTAAGTGGCTCAAATCTAATCGCGAACGAATCGCCGTCATCGATCCCGCCACCGAAGAAATCATCGACCACATTCCACGCGGCACTGCCGCCGATGCCGACCGTGCGGTCAAAGCCGCCCGCGAAGCGTTCCAGACATGGCGTTGGGTTCCCGCCGTCGAAAAGGCGCAGATGCTTCACGGCATCGCCCGTGATTTGCGCGCCCGCCAGAAGGAACTCGCCACGGTCATGACCCGGGAAGGCGGAAAACCGTTTTGCGAGAACCGTGATGAAATTGAATGGGTCGCCGCGTGTTTTGATTATTACGCGGAAATCGGCCGCAACTCGCGCGGGGCGTCCCTCCCGCCGGTGTTTCATCATCAGGTCAATTTCACAATCAAGGAACCGTACGGCGTGGTCGTGGGTATCATCCCGTGGAATTATCCGCTGCTGTTGATGGCGTGGAAGGTCGCACCCGCGCTGGCGGCGGGGAACGCGGTTATTCTCAAGCCCAGCGAGGAGACGCCGCTCTCCACGCTCGACATCGCGGATATTTTCGGCGCGCATCTTCCGTCGGGCGTCGTCAACATCGTGACGGGTTACGGCGAGGAAATCGGCGAGGCGCTGGTGAAACATCCCGGCACCGACCTGATCGCGTTGACGGGTTCGGTGGAGACGGGCAAGCACGTGGGGCAACTCTGCGCGGCGCAGGTGAAGAAGTTTCACGGTGAACTCGGCGGCAATGATCCGTTTATTGTGTGCAGCGACGCGGACCTGGATATTGCGAGCCGCGCGTGCTGCTGGGCGGCGTTTCTCAATTCGGGCCAGGTGTGTACCAGCGCCAAGCGCATCTACGTCTTCGATGACATTGCCGATGACTTCACCAAACGTGTTGTCGCCCACGCGAAATCGTTGCGGCTTGGCCACGGACTCGACCCCAAGACCGACATCGGGCCGGTGATCAATCGCAAGCAACTCGATGACGTTCACGGGCGCGTGATGGATGCGGTGCGTGATGGCGCAAAGATTCTGTGCGGCGGCCGGCGTTCGCCGAAGTTCAAGAAGGGCTTTTTCTACGAGCCGACCGTGGTGGTGAATGTGAAACAGAAGATGCGGCTGGTGCACAGCGAGACGTTCGGCCCGATTCTGCCAATCATGCGGGTCAAGGACATCGACCATGCTATTGAACTGGCCAACGACAGCACGTACGGCCTCGGCGCGAACATTTATACGAACAACATGGAATGGGCGATGAAGGCGATGGACCACATCACCGCCGGCACGTTTTGGATCAATGACCCGCTCACCGACAACGACGCTGGCCCGTTCGGCGGGATGCGCCAGACCGGCCACAGCCGCGAACTCGGCGAGGAAGGTCTTGACGAATTCCGGGAGACCAAGCACGTCCACCTCGATTACAAACAAGAGCTCAAGCCGTATTGGTTTCCGTACGCGAAGTACAACAAGCTCACAGGCAGTTGATCTTCTTTTCGTGCGCAAAATCTGCGCATAGCCCCAAAGTTCGACCACGATTTGCGCAGGAAGGAACCGCGTTTCGCGCGATTCATTGGTGTTTTTCACTGTGGCATGTTCCGTGCGAATAGGTAGGGCACAAATTGTGGCGTGGCACAGATGCCGAACCAAAACGAGTGCCTTAACAGCCGGAAAATAGCTGGCCACAGCAGGAGATTATGACGATGAGACTGAGTCGAATGGTAGTGATAGGCGGGGTTGCTGCGCTGTGTCTGGGCACCGTCAGTATTTTTGCGCAGGACACGAATTCAAATTCCAACACCGATGCTCAAGGGCGGGGCCAACGAGGTGGCCGAGGCAACTTTGATCCAGCCCAGTTCCAACAGCGCATGATGGACAACGTTAAGGAACGGCTGGCGTTCACGAACGATACGGAGTGGGCCGCGGTGCAGCCGTTGGTCCAAAAGGTATTTGATGCCCGACGCGATGTGGGATTTGCCGGCATGGGCCTGCTGCGCGCTGGTCGCGGTGGTCCCGGCGGAGGTGGCGATAATCAACGGCGTAACGCGTTCAACCAACAGCCGCCTGAAGCCGAAGCGCTGCAGAAGGCACTGGATGACAAGGCGCCCGCCGCACAGGTGAAGGCCGCGCTGGAGAAATACCGCATCGTGCACAAGGACAAGCAAGCCAAGCTCGAGCAGGCACAGGCAGATCTTCAAAAAGTGCTTACGTCGCGCCAAGAGGCGCAGGCGGTTTTGCTGGGCTTGCTGAATTAGTGTGAGCCAACGCCGGTGGTCGCACGCATGAGTGATACTCCTGCACAAGAGACATCTGTGAAACAGTTGCTGGACCGCATGATCGCGGCCCGGCAACTGTCCCCCACCGACATGGAGACCCTGACCCGGTCGAAGACCGTTGTGCGAAGCGAAGAAGACGTGCTCCGCTGGTTGGCGAACGAATACGGTCTGGCGTATACTTCACTGGAGGACGTTGAACCGGACCGCCAGCTTCTCTCGCTGTTTCCCGCGCGGATCCTGCTGAAGGAGGAATTGCTTCCGCTCAGGCGGCTGAACGGGACTGTGGAGGTGGCCACCAGCCGGCTCTTCGCAACCCAAGGCCTCGATGCGCTCAAGACATTAAGCGGCTTGAACCTCAAGCCGATCCTCGCTTCCAGCGAGGCCATTCAGCGGGAAATGAAGAAGCGGCTCGGCGTCGGCGCGGATACGATCGGCACACTCGATGAGGAAAAGGGATTCGAGGTTGTTGACGATCGCGGCGACGACACGAACCTCGACGCGCCGGCGGAAGACGAAGCCTCCATTATTCGGTTTATGAACCAGGTGTTGCGCGACGCGATTGAACTGCGTGCGTCGGATATTCATCTGGAGCCGTTCGAGGACGAGTTTCGGATCCGTTACCGCATCGACGGCGTCTTACAGGACATTCCCGTACCCGCGCAACTCAAGCGTTTTCAACCCGCCATCGTGTCGCGCGTCAAGATCCTCAGCCATCTTAACATCGCGGAAAAACGGTTGCCGCAGGATGGCCGCATCAAGATTCGCATCGACCAAAACGAAGTGGACATCCGCGTCTCGGTGATCCCGATGCTGCACGGCGAGGCGGTCGTGATGCGTTTGCTGCGGCAGAATGTGATGCTGCGCGGCATGGGCGAGTTGGACATGGACCAGCGCGAGTTGGTGCGGTTTCAACGCGTCCTCGATCTGCCCCACGGGATCATTCTTGTCACTGGCCCGACTGGCAGCGGCAAGACATCGACGCTCTACACCGCGCTTAACGAAATCAATGATGCGGTCCGGAAGATCATCACGATCGAAGATCCCGTCGAATACCAACTCAAGGGCGTCAACCAAATCCAGGTTTCGGAAAAGGCCGGGTTGACGTTCGCACGCGGCTTGCGCTCGATTCTGCGCCACGACCCGGATGTGATACTCATTGGCGAAATTCGCGACCAGGAAACGGCGCAAATCGCCGTGCAAGCCTCGCTCACGGGCCATCTCGTGTTTTCGACGCTTCACACAAACGATGCCCCGGGCGCGTTGACGCGGCTGGTGGACATGGGCGTCGAACCGTACCTCGTCGCGTCATCACTCGAAGCGGTGTTGGCGCAGCGCCTTGTCCGCGTGCTCTGCCCGCATTGCAAACAGCCGGATGATTCGCCGCCGACACAGGCATTCAAGTCACAGGTCGGCATTCCCGCCGCCACCACGATCTATCGGTCGGTGGGCTGCCGTGAATGTCGCAACACGGGCTTTCACGGACGCCACGCGATTTTTGAATGGATGGACACGGACAACGAGCTACGCCAGTTGATTCTCAAGAGCGCTTCGTCGGACCAGCTTCGTGACGCCGCGCGACGCGGGGGAATGCGCACGCTGGCTGAAGACGGTTGGCGGCTCGTGCGTATGGGCATCACGACAGTCGAGGAAGTATTGAGCGTAACAACAGCAAAGGAAGTGGAACGCAGCAAGGACAACGATCAAAAACCGGCCGCAAGCCGCGTGTAATATGCCGAAATTTCAATACAAAGCATTACAAGTCGATGGCTCGCTCACCGAGGGGCAACTGGAAGCCGCAGGTCGACCCGACGCATTCCGCCAAATGGAGGCGCTCCAGTTGCGGCCCGTGAATCTCTTGGAGGAAGGTTCGGCAACGGCAGGCCAGTCGTACCTGCCATTCTCACTCGACAAATTCGCCCTGAAATTGAAATCGGACAAGATTCCCGCGCGCGCGCTGGAGAATTTCACCCGTCTGTTGTCCAGCTTGTTGGCGGCGGGCGTGCCGTTGAGTCGTGCGCTGGTGATTCTCTACCGGGAAGCCTCGTCTCCCGCCGCGGCCACCAAATGGAAGGAGATTCACGACCTGGTCATCGACGGGATGCCGCTGGCCGATGCGATGGCGAAGTCGCCCGATGTATTTCCGCGCGTATATGTCGCCATGGTGCAGGCGGGCGAGACGGGCGGATTCCTCGATGTGGTGCTGGCGCAAATTGCAGACTTTCAGTCGCGCGAAAAAGAACTCCGCTCCAAAGTGTCGAGCGCGATGCTCTATCCGTGCATTTTGCTCGTGCTCGCGCTCGGCGTGCTGACGTTTCTCCTCGTCTTCTTCATTCCGAATTTTCAAAAGTTGTTCAAGGGATTCGGTGGGACACTGCCGTTGATCACGCAAATCATCATCGCCGTCAGTCAGACCGTACGCTCGTATGGATTGTTCGTGGTCGCGGGCTTGTTCGTTGCTGGCATGTTGATCCGCAACGCGGTCGTCTCCGAAAAAGGCCGTCGTGTGTGGGAAGGACTGATCTTGCGCGTGCCGCTGGTCGGTCCGCTGGTCGCACAATTTGCGATGGCGCGCTTTTGCCGGATGCTGGGCACACTGCTTGGCGCCGGCGTGCCGCTGGTGCAGGGTTTGAATGTCGCGCGAAAATCCATTGGGAATCAAATCCTCGTGGACGCCGTTTCAGCTTCCATTGACCGGGTGCAGGAAGGCGGACGGCTCGGTGAGAGTTTGGCCGCCTGCAAGGGGTTATTTCCCGGGTCGGTGTTGGAAATGGTATCGGTCGCCGAGGAGAGCGGACGGCTCGACGCCGAACTGGTTCGCATTGCGGTCGTGACCGAGGGCGATTTGGATCGCGAATTGAAGACGGCCGTGGCCTTCGCGGAGCCGTTGATGCTGTTCGTCGTTGCCGGATTCATCGGCACGATTTTCATCGGGATGCTGTTGCCGATCTTCAGCCTGCAACAGTACATCAAATGAACGCGGATAATTCTCAGGATCAAAATATGAAAACCAGAACGAATACTCAAAACGGAATCGTTCGCGGGGCGCGCGAGGGCTTCACGCTGGTCGAGTTGCTGCTGGTGTTGGTCATTCTCGGTTTATTGGCGGCGATCGTGCTGCCGAAATTTTCCGGTACCACGGAGAAAGGTCGCGTGGCTGCGGCCCAAACACAGATTTCCGCATTCAAAACCGCGCTCGACGCTTTTGAAGTGGACATGGGCAGTTACCCGAAGGGTAAGGGCGGGCTTGTCGATTTGATTCAACAGCCTCGGAACGCAAACAACTGGCACGGGCCGTATCTCCAAACCGACGCGATCCCGAAAGACCCGTGGGGAAACGATTATATTTATGAATGTCCCGGCCGTCATAATCCCAGTTCGTACGATATTATGTCCATGGGATCGGACGGCCGCGCTGGAACTGACGATGACATCTGTAACTGGACAAACCGAAAGTAAATCAGCATGTCGGCACGGCTTTACGCTCATCGAATTGATTCTCGTGCTGACCTTGATGGGGATCGTGGCGTCGCTCATCGCGCCGTCGCTCTCGAACTTTGTTCGTGGCCGCGCGCTCGATTCGGAAGCGCGGCGGCTGCTCTCGCTCACGCACGCCGCGCAGAGCCGCGCGGTCTCCGAAGGCGTGCCCGTGGTGATCTGGATGAACACGACGCAGGGCGGTTACGGCATGGAGCGGGAGGGAAGTTCCGGGAGCAACGATCCCAAAGCGATGGAGTTTTCAGTGGATGGCAACGTGCAGCTCATGGTGATAAACACCGCGAAGGTGGGAACAACCGTTCGCCGATTACCGGCGATTCGGTTCTTGCCTGATGGAACGATCGATGAAAACAGTCCGCCAACATTGCATCTGGGCGACACCACCGGCGCGGTGCTCTGGTTGATCCAGACGCGCAATCGAATGGGTTATGAAATTCGTAGCAGCAACCAATAGATTCGTTGGCAGCCGACGCGACAGCGGGTTTACGCTCGCTGAAGTCCTGGCGGCGCTGATGTTCATGGCCATCGTGATTCCCGTGGCGGCGAGTGCGCTGCGGCTCGCGAGCCTTTCCGGCGAAGTTGCCACCCGCAAAGGCGAGGCCGCGCGCATCGCGGACAAGGTATTGAACGAAGCCATTGCCACAGGAAACTGGGGCCAGACACTACAAAGTGGAACGTCCGTCGAGAATGATCGCGAATTTCGTTGGACGCTACGCAACGATCTGTGGACCGAGGATTCGATGCAATTGTTGACCGCGGAAGTGACGTTTTCCGCGCAGGGCAAGGATTATTCGGTCCGTCTGAGCACGCTGGCGCCGCCACAGCTATGAACACTCGTCGCCCAACGCAGCGCATGGACGCATTCACTCTGATCGAGATGGTTTTGGCCATCGGCATCATGGCAATGGTGCTCGTGGTGGTTAACTCGATTTTCTTCAGCGCGGTGCGGTTGCGCGAACGGACGCTGGCCGCGGTGGATGAAGCGCAGCCAGCGCAGCAGGCAGTGACGGTTATCCGGCGCGATTTGCAATGCGCGATGCCGCCCAGTGGAATTCTCTCCGGCGATTTCAAGGCCGGTAATGTCAGTGAACTGAATATGAGTCAACCCGCGGCCATCGAGTTGTACACCGCCACAGGCGCACTGCGCGAAGAGGAACCATGGGCGGACATTCAAAAGGTGACGTATGAATTGAAACCTCCCGCAGTGCGGACAGTGGACGGCGGGAAGGACTTGATCCGTAGCGTCACCCGGAATCTGCTCAACACGGTTTCACCCGATGTACAAGACCAATGGATGATGAGCGATGTGCAGGACATCAGATTTGAGTGCTTTGACGGCGCCCAGTGGCTCGATACCTGGGACACGACGGGGAGTAACACGAATTTACCGGTAGCGGTGCGCGTGAGCATACAACTCGCCGGCGGTCCGGGCCGATCGGCGAATCGACAACCGATCGAGATTGTTGTGCCCATTACTTCGCAATCAAGCACCAACCAGCTCCAGACCGCGACGAGCGCGGGGATCTAGATGAAACCCCGCCATACATATGAGGCCGGCTCGGTGCTCGTGATCGTGTTGTGGATCGCGTTCGGCTTGGTCAGCATCGCGTTGTATTTTGCCGATTCGATGGCGTCCGAACTGCGCGCATCGGACAACCGCCTTTCCGGCCTGGCGGCGGACCAGGCCATCGATGGCGCAGCACGTTATGTCAGTTATATTCTCAGCAACTTTGCCACGAATGGCGTCATGCCCGACCTCACGGAGTACAAGGCTGAAGCCGTGCCGGTCGGCAATGCGCATTTCTGGATCATCGGGCGCGACCCATCGGGCAAGCCATCCACCGAGCCGTACTTCGCGTTGATCGATGAGGCGTCCAAAATCAATTTGAACTATGCCAGCACGAACGTCTTGGCATATCTGCCCAACATGACCGCGGATTTCGCGTATGCGATTGTGGATTGGCGAAACACGAACGGGTCGAGCATTTACACATTGAACTATGCGCAACTGAATTACGTGCCCAAGAATGCGCCGTTTGAAACTGTTGACGAACTTCGCCTCGTGTACGGTTCGAGCATCGACCTGCTCGTCGGTAAGGACGTGAACCGCAATGGTGCCCTCGACGAAAATGAAGTGGATGAAAATCACAATGGCCAGGTAGATCCCGGGATTTTCGAATACACCACGGTTTACAGCCGCGAACCCAACATGCACAGCGACGGCACGATGCTGACGAACGTGAATAACCAAGCGGCGTTGAGTCCGCTGCTGCGGGCGCAATTGGGGGCTTCGCGAGCCACACAGATTCTTGCGGGGTTTTTCGAGACGATCCGCGCGCCAAATGGGGCGCAGGTGCGGCGGCAGATTACCGTCAATAACCTGCTGCAGTTCTACCTGCTAAGCAAAATGACATCGACTGAATTCGCCAAGATCGCCAACGACATTACGGTCGGGACCGCGCCCTACACGTATGGCCGCGTGAACGTCAACACCGCCAGCGCGACCGTGCTGAGTTGCCTGCCCGGCATGGACTCAAACAGCGCGCAGCAGTTGGTGAATTATCGGCAGCAAAACCCCAACAACCTCACGTCGATTGCCTGGGTTGTGGATGCGCTCGGGCGAAGCAGTGCCGCCATCCAAGGGCTCGCTCAAGGTAACTACATCACCACGCATTCCTATCAATTCATGGCCGATATCGCGGCAGTCGGACCGTATGGACGCGGATATCGCCGCACGCGGTTCGTTTTCGATCTCAGCGCCGGCAGCGTGCAGATTGTTTATCGGCAGGATCTGAGTCGGCTTGGATGGGCGCTGGGAAAGAACGTCCGCGATACCTGGCTCGCGAAGGAAACAGGATGAACAACGTGCTGAAAATGAATTTCGCGAAACGCAATGATCCGGCAAGCCTGCTGGGGCTGGCGCTGGACGGCGGCCGGCTTGACGGCGTGGTCCTGCGCCGGGAAAACGGCTCATTGCAAATTGCGCAAACATTCACGGCGACGCTGTCGCTCGATCCCCTGACGAATGATGTCGAGCTGGTTGGGCGCGAGATACTGAATCATCTTGAGGCGGCTGGCGTGCGCGAGCGCCGTTGTGTCGTCGCCGTGCCGCTGAAATGGGCGCTGACCGCATATGCGAAGCTGCCGGAATTGCCGGAAGCGGACGCGGAGGGTTTTCTTCAGATCGAGGCGGAACGCGGTTTTCCGTGCGATATCGCAACCCTCCGCGTTTCGACCGCGCGCTACAAGGGGCCGTCTGGCGAGCAACACGCCGCATTCGTCGGCATCCCGCGAGCTCATCTGGACCGATTGGAGCAGGTATTGCGCGCGGCGAAATTGAAGCCGCGCAGTTTCGCGCTCGGCATTTGCGCGTTGCAACCGCCAGTGGTGGAAACGTCGCATGGCGTGCTGGCGCTCGTCGTCGGTGAGAACAGTGTCGATCTGCAAGTCACGTGCGGCGGCGGTGTGGCGGCCCTACGATCCCTGGAAGGTGTATTTGAAGTCGAAAGCGGCGAGCGAATCCTGCATGGTGATCTCGTCGCGCGTGAGGCCCGCATCACTCTGGGGCAATTGCCTGCCGAATTGCGCGACCAGGTGAAGCGCATACGCATTTTTGGCACGCGCGACAGCGCGCGACAATTGGCCGCTGAAATTCGTTCGCGATTTGAGCCTGGTGGGTTGATCGTAGAAGTCGTTTCGGGCTATTCGCCGCAAGAATTCGGGGTGACGATTCCGCGGGAGGCCGGTGTTTCGCCCGCGTTCAGCCTCGCGGCATGGCAGTTGGTCGGTCGCAAAGACCCGTTTGAGTTCCTCCCACCAAAGATTTCGGCATGGAAGCAACTCACCACGCAATATTCCTCGGGCAAGTTGCGAACCGTGGGTGCGGTCGCCGCGGCGCTGGCGGTGATTATCGGCGGTGCGTTCGCGTTCCAGCAATGGCAGTTGATTCGATTGAACTACAAATGGACGAAGATGGCATCGACGGTCCACGAACTGCAAGACGTGCAGCAACAGGTTCGGCAGTATCGACCCTGGTTCGACGATTCGTTTCGTTGTCTGACGATTTTGCGGCAACTAACGATGGCGTTTCCCGAAGACGGCACGGTCACGGCCAAAACATTGGAAATCCGTGACATGAACACGGTGACCTGTTCGGGCACGGCCCGCGACAACGCCGCGCTGCTGCGGACCCTGAGCCTTTTGCGTGCCGCAGACGATGTGCATGACGTAAAGTTGGACCAGATCCGCGGCAAAACGCCGATGCAATTCACATTCGATTTTCGTTATGGCGAAGGAGGCCCAAGTGAAAATTGAAGATCGGCAACGGCTTTTGATCATCCTGACCGTAGTCGTGATCGCGGTGTTCGCCGCCGACAGGCTGGTTTTCGGGCCGCTGACGAAGTTGTGGAAAGTGCGTTCCGAGAGGGTGGCTGAGCTGCGCAAGGAAGTCACGGAAGGCAGCCTGCTGTTGCAGCGGGAAAAAAATTTGCGCTCGCGCTGGAATGACATGCGCGCCAGCACACTTTCGAATAATACGTCGCAGGCCGAACAGCAGTTGCTCAAGGCATTCGATACGTGGTCGCAGGAGAGTCGCGTGAGCATCACCGGTATCACGCCGCAATGGAAACACGATGCAGATGATTACATGACCATCGAATGTCGCGTGGACGCCTCGGGCGACCTGGCGACGTTGGGCCGGTTTCTGTACGACATCGAAAAAGACCACATGGCGGTGAAATTGGAATCGGTCGAAATTAGTTCGCGGGACAACGCCGGGCAGGAACTGGCCATGGGCCTGCGCATCAGCGGCCTGGTTTTGACTCCGGGCGAACAACGACAATGAACCCTAAGCGCCACAATCACGCGTGGATGACGGCAGCCATAGCGGCCTTCGTGATGGCGATGTGTGTCTCAGCGTTCGCCCAGCAAACGAACGCGCCCACGCGGCTGGACTATTCGTATTTCAAACTCATCGGAGACCGAAATATTTTTGATCCGAATCGTTATCCGCACCAAAGCCGGGGCCAACGCAGAGAATCGCGCGGGCCGCAAGTCGATGCGTTCTCGCTGGTCGGCACCATGAGCTACGCAAAGGGAACGTTTGCATTCTTTGATGGAACCAGTTCGGAGTACCGAAAGGCTCTCCATCTTGACGACGCCATTGCGGGTTACAAGGTCACGGAAATCACGCCGAACGCCGTGAAGCTGCAAGCCGCTGACAAACGAATCGAAATGAAAGTCGGCACGGAAATGCGCCACGAGAGTGAAGGCGGCTGGCAGTTGGTTGGGCAGGCCGAATTGCCTGCAAGCTCGGCACAGGATTCCGCGGCCGGTGGGCCATCGAGTGACAGCACGGGGAGTAGTTCTGGTGGCGAGGTGAACGATGTCCTTAAGAAGCTTATGCAACAGAGAGAACAGGAGTTGAAATGAAAAGATTAACCATGCGTGTCCTGTCGTTCACGTGTGCGCTGGGCTTGCTCGTGACGGCAGAAGCGCAAGACCAAACGTCGCCCGCACCCGAACAAGGCGATACCCAAGCCATGGCGGACGTGTCAGTGGCTGGAACCAATGAAGCCGCCGCGGCCGAGCAGGTGGCGCCAATGACACCAGACGCTACCGCTGAGCAACAAGCGCCCCAACCGCCGGCACCGGTGGAGGTTCCCGTCCCACCGCCGGCGAAAACCGCTGCCAACACCAACCCGGACGAACTGCGGCTGAACTTCCGCGGCGCGCCGATTGAGTTGGTGCTGAACTATCTCAGCGATGCGGCAGGCTTTATCATTCAACTGAACACGCCGGTCAAGGGCAAGGTGGATGTGTGGAGCAATCAGCCCGTGACCCGGGAGGAAGCGGTCGAATTGTTGAATTCCGTTCTCAACAAGAACGGCTACGCGGCGATTCGGAATGGACGGATGTTGACCATTATGAGCAAGGACGACGCGATTCACGGGGACATCCCCGTCAAGGTCAGTAGCCGACCCGGCTCCATCCCGAAGAATGACGAAATCGTGACCGAGATTATTCCGATCCGGTTTGTGGAGGCTGAACAACTGGTGAAGGACCTGTCACCGATGACGTCCGCCCACGCGACGATCATCGCCAACGAAGCCGGCAATTCCATTGTGGTTACCGACACACAGGCAAATATTCGGCACCTTGCGGAAATCATTGACGCCATTGATTCCAGCGCCGAGGACTCGACGGAAGTGCGTGTGTTTCATTTGAAACACCATGACCCGACGGAGATCGCCAACCTGCTGACCGGACTGTTTTCGGATCAAGGCGGTTCGGGCGGCAACCAAACACCGATACGATTTGGCGGCTTTGGTGGTTTCGGCGGCTTCGGCGGTTTCGGCGGCGGCAACTTCGGACGACAGGGTGGTGGCGGCGGTGGCGGTAATGTTGGGCGACCGGGAGGTGGCAACGCGCCCGCCAATACGACTGCGAGCGCCCAAGCCGACCGGATTAAGAAGCGGCAGCAGGTCGTGGCGGTGGCCGATCCGCGCACCACGTCCGTGGTGGTCACGGCGGCGAAGGATTTGATGGAGCAGATCGCCGGAATGATCGATCAGCTTGATCAAGAGTCTCCCGGGAAGTTGCAGCACGTCAGCGTCATTCATCTGGAGAACGCGGACCCGCAACAAGTCCAGCAGGTGTTGCAGGATATGTTCCAGAGCAGCACGAGTTCGCGCAGTTCATCCTCATCACAACTCAGCCCGCTGCAGACACGAATCCAGCAGAACACGGGGAGCATGACGATCGGTGGGACGGGGATCGGAAGCTCCTCTGGACTGGGGACGTCGCGGAGCGGCTCTGGAGTGCCGTCGTTCTAACCGGCTATCAACCATGGAGCAGGCAATTATGAATACTCAATCCTTGAAATCGAAGCGCTGTCTCATCTTCTTACTTGGGTTCTGCTTGTGCGCGCCACTGGCGATCTACGCCCAACAACAGCAGCAGCGCCCCGCTGGGGGCGGTGGCTATGGTGGCTTCGGTGGCGGTTTTGGAGGAGCCGCCGCCAACCGAGGCGCGCCGAATAACGCCAGCGGTAGTGGGAGCCAGCAATACAACGCCAACGGCACCGTGGGCAACGCCATGATCTCGTACGACCCGGATACGCATAATATCACGATCATTGCCGACAAAGATACCACCGACGAGATTGGCGGTGTCATCAGCAACCTGGATCGTCCGCAACCCCAGGTGCTCATCAAGGTTGTGTTCATCCAGGTCACACACAGCGACTCGTTGGATATCGGCGTTGACGGGGGATGGATGAAAGGGATCGGTGGTGGGAAGACCGGCACTGTGGCCCAATCCTTCGGGTTGTCCGCGCTCAGTTCCGGTGTCGGATCCAATGCCCCCATCGTCAACTCCCTAGGGCTGCCGATTTCGAGTTTCCAACAAATCGCGCCATTTGCCGCCGGGCCAGGCGCGGGGATGTATCAGATTTTGGGAAGTGATTTTCAAGCGACCTTGCGGGCCATCGCTGCAGCGGGAAAGGCTGAGGTGCTTTCGCGACCGTCCATTCTGGCGCGCAACAACCAGCCGGCTTCAGTGATTGTCGGGCAGTATGTTCCCTTGGTTACGAGCGTGAGTTTCAATACGATCTCAGGCGCTCCCATCAACTCGATCCAGTACACGAGTGTAGGAATCATCCTGACAGTGACGCCCTACATTACCAGTGACGGGATGGTGGAAATGATCGTCGCCCCGCAGACGTCGTCCCTTGATCCGACGTTGACGGTGCAAATCGCCCAAGGCGTCAATGCCCCGGTCATCGACACGATTTCCGCCAACACGGTGGCGGTGACGCCGGATGGGCAAACCGTCGTTATCGGTGGCTTGATGCAGCGCTCAAAGGCGTCCGCCGATACGAAGATTCCATTTTTGGGCGACATTCCGTTGCTCGGAAATCTTTTCAAACGGAAGACCGACAGCAATTCACGGGAGGAACTCCTCATCTTCCTGACGCCATATGTCATTCAGGCGCCGTCGCAACTGGCCGCGTTGGCCAATACGGAAAGGAAGCGAGACTTGATTCCGAAGTCGTATTCCGAGCAGGAATTGGATAGGTTCCTCGACAAATTGCCCGTCAAGCCATCGAAGGGCGGGAATTCAGGCTCGTTAAGCAGTCACTGAGAGCTGCCCGCACGAAACGCCGCGCATGGAAATGAAACGCCGCAGCGTGTTGATTTATGGGTTGTTACTGATCGCCTGGGTATTGGTCCTGGGCTGGCAGACCACCGAGCATTTCCGTGTGCAGCGAGCGGCGCGCGCGGAGTTGATTCATCGGGCCAAAGACATTTCCAACACTCTCGGCATCGTGCTCCGGTCGCAACGGCGCTTCGGTGGTGTCATATCCAAGGAACGACTGGAGTCCGCACTCACGGATTTGGTGCGACCGGGCGAGTTAAATGGCATCGCGCTGCTGAACGCCGCGGGCGAGGTCGTCGCATCGGCCGGCACGACGGCCGACTCGCAAGTGAAGGCCATCGCGGGGCCGTCGGAGCGCTGGGATGAGCAAACGGTGACGTTGATGAACCTGGTGGACCTGGGCACGAGCGTCACGCACGACATCGAGAGGACCAATCCCCCCGTTATTCTGTCGCGCGAAAATTTTTTCAGGCCGGCCGATAGCAACCGTGTTGAATCGGGTGGCTCACCCCTACCGCCGCAAGAGACTCTGACGAATGCCGACGGCAGCGTTTCGGCAACCAATACACCGGCGGGCTGGCCCCGTCGAGGCGGCAACGGATGGCCGCGGTCTGGCCGTCCTCGCGGGATGAGCGAAGAGGAATATCAGGCGGTGCTTCAGAAGCAAGGGGCGCACAGCTTTCTGATCGTCATGTCCACGCAACCCGTTCGCGCGGCGTGCGATCAAGACCTCTGGCTGCGGTTGATTATCGGCGTGCTCGCCACCATTTCAGTCATCGGTTCCGGCCTGGCGTGGCGCAATCTCGGCCAGTCTTCCGAGCTGCAGATTCGCCTGGTCCGCACCAGTGAGTTGAACACGCACCTGAAAGAGATGAATCTGGCCGCGGCCGGACTCGCCCACGAAACTCGCAACCCCCTCAATATCATTCGCGGCCTGGCACAAATGATTTCCAAACAGCCGGACGCACCGGTGGAAATCCGCGAAAAATCGCGCGCCATTGTGGATGAAACGGACAAGGTCACGGTCCAACTGAATGAGTTCATCAACTACTCGCGCCCGCGTGAGGTTCGCCCCACCGTTCTGGCGCTCGGCCCGGCCGTCAATGAAGTTGTTCATGCGTTGAGCTATGACATTGAAGAGAAGAAGGTCCAGATCGAGGTCAAAGGTGAACCACTTTACATCGAAGCGGACGAACAACTGCTTCGCCAGACATTATTCAATCTGTTGCTGAATGCCATTCAAGCAATTGACGTCGGCGGGAGAATCTGGATCGTGGCGGAACGACAGACGGCAACGGAGGCGCTCTTGGAAATCCGTGACAACGGGCCAGGAGTTCCGCCCGAGCGTCGGAAGGAAATCTTCAAGCCATACGTCACGACGCAGGAGAAGGGAACGGGGCTGGGGCTGGCCGTCGTGCAGCAGATCGTGCAGGCTCATGGTTGGGAAATTGAATGTCTTTCCAACGAGCCGAAAGGTGCTATCTTCAGAGTCACGCACTTGAAACTCGCGGCAAAGATTTGAGGACACAGCCATTTGACAACAAGCTGAACCCGCCCACGCGCATCCTGATCGTGGATGATGATCCGGGCCAGCGGAGCCTGCTGGATTCATTTCTGCGGAGCCAAGGTTTCGAAACCATCGTGGCGGATTCCGGCGAGCGCGCCCTGGAGGTTCTACGTGACGGGAACATCAAGATGATGATTTCCGATGTACGCATGCCGGGGCTTTCGGGACTGGAGACGCTGCGGCAGGCCCGCAAGGAACATGCGACCCTGCCCGTGCTGCTCGTCACGGCGTATGCCGATATTCGCGAAGCTGTAGGCGCGATGCGCGACGGCGCAGTCAATTATCTGGCCAAGCCAATCGATCTGGATGAACTGCTGGCTACCGTCCAGCAAGCGGCTGGTATTTCCGAGCCGGCTCCGTTGCGTTACCGTGAGAACCAGGAGTTGCCGACGCATGTCGTTGCCGAAAGCCCGCTCATGCAGGCGGTCTTCCGTGATATTTCGCTGATCGCTCCGTCCGACACGCGCGTCTTGATCACCGGCGAAAGTGGTGTCGGTAAGGAGGTGCTGGCGGATGTCATTCATGCGTGGAGTGCACGCGCAACGGGACCGTTGGTGAAGGTAAATTGCGCGGCGATACCCGAGACGTTGTTGGAAAGTGAATTGTTTGGGCACGAGCGAGGCTCGTTCACCGGCGCTCATGCGCAACGCATCGGTCGTTTTGAAGAGGCGAACAATGGCACCATTTTTCTCGACGAAATCACGGAGATGTCGCCGCAGCTTCAAGCCAAACTGCTTCGCGTCACTCAAGATGGTTGTTTCCAACGCGTCGGCTCGAACCGCGAGGTTCGGACCAACGTCCGTATTCTGGCTGCAAGTAATCGGAACGTTGAGGAAGAGGTGAAGAACGGCCGCTTCCGCGAAGACCTGTTTTATCGCCTGAACGTTTTTGAGCTAAACGTCCCGCCATTGCGTGAGCGGCGGGAGGACATTTTGCCGTTGGCGGGTTTGTTCATCGCGGAATTTGCGAAGAGTCGCCCGCGGTTTTCGGAAACGGTGGCAGCGTGCCTGAAGTCGTATTCCTGGCCAGGGAACGTGCGTGAGTTGCGCAACGCCATGGAGCGCGCCGTGCTGCTGTCACGCAGCGAACTGATCCTGCCTGAACATCTTCCCTCGCGCCTGCGCGAGGCAGCGGAACAGCCGTCGGCCGCTGGTTTGGCCAATATGGAGCAATTGGAGGGAATCGAGCGCGAGGCCATCCTTCAGACACTTCGTAAACACGGCTTCAATCGCACCGAAACCGCAAAAGCCTTGGGCATCAGCCGTCGGTCATTGCTTTACAAATTGCAGCGCTATCAAAAGTCGGGATACGAAATTGATTCGCCCTAACGGATGATTCCGCCCCATCTATATTTCACGGATAGAAGCAGTTACAATGTTTCCCGTTCCGTAACCTGCCAGACACGCCGTCGTAATCGCCTTGGGGCAAATTAGGGGAAGATGTTGTATCGAACCGTCTGGATGTCCGACTTGCATCTGGGCACTCGCGGCAGCAATGCGGCGGGCGTGCTGGAATTTCTCCGGGAAAACGAATTCGAGCGGCTGTACCTCGTCGGTGATGTCATCGATATCTGGCGATTGCGCAAGGAACGCTACTGGCCGCAATCGCACAACGACGTAATCCAAAAGATTCTACGCAAGGCGCGCAAGGGAACACAGGTCATTGTCATCCCCGGCAATCACGACGAGTTTTGCCTCAACTTTCTCGGCGTTTATGGCAACATCGTCGTGAAAGAACGCGATGTGTACACCACGGCGGGCGGCGAGCGGCTGCTGATCATGCACGGGCACGAGTTCGACTCGGTCACGATACACGCCCCGTGGATGGCGCATCTCGGGGATGTGGGCTACACGTTGTTGCTCGCGCTGAACAAACCGTTGAATCTGGTGCGGCGCTTGTTCGGGCTCGGTCATTGGTCATTGAGCGCTTACGTGAAACAGAATGTGAAGAAGGTCGTCAGTTCCATCAGCCGGTTCGAAGAGGCCGTTGCCCATTACGCCGAATTGCACCGTGTGGGCAGCATCGTGTGCGGTCACATTCACACGCCGGCCGTGCGGCAAATTCGCGGGGTGAATTACTACAACACGGGCGACTGGGTGGAGAGCAGCACTGCGTTGGTGGAACATCTCGATGGTCGGTTGGAGTTGGTGTACTGGCGCGAGCGGAGCGTGGACAACGTCATTCCAATCGCCGCCGCTCCGACGGATCTCGCCGACAAGTCACGACTGCTCACCGCGACCCGCTAGACGCACTTCCTGATCTCGCACGTTGTTCACCCTTGCTTGTTCGATGGTGGTCAACTGTTGTATACTCTCTCGTTCTCCGTTGTGCCGAAAGGAGCGTGCGATGAAGACCTACAAGAACTTCGTCAACAATGAGTGGGTTGGCGGTGCTGCGACCCGCGAAATCTTCAACCCGGCAACTGGCGAGGCCTTCGCGGTCGTGCCGGAGGCAGGCAAGGGTGATGTCGAACGCGCGGTGGATGCCGCGCGCGCGGCGTTTGACAACACTAACTGGCGAGATTCTTCCCAGGCAATGGCGCGCGGACGTGTGCTGTTCAAGATGGCGGAGCTCGTTCGCAAGAACGCCGCAATGCTGGCCGAACTTGAGACGGTCAATTGCGGCAAGCCGATCGTTGAAAGTGAATTCGATATGAACGACGTGGCCACGTGCTTCGAGTATTTCGGCGGCATGGCCACGAAGATCCACGGGGAGACACTCAACGTCCCCGACAATGCGCTGAACTTTACTTTGCGCGAACCCGTCGGCGTGGCCGCGCTCATTATTCCGTGGAACTATCCGTTGATGATGGTTGCGTGGAAACTCGGCCCCGCGCTGGCGGCAGGATGCGCCGTGGTCCTCAAGCCGGCTGAGCAAACGCCGTTGACCGCGCTGGAGTTCGCGAAGCTGGTGCAGAAACACATTCCTGAATTGCCACCCGGCATTTTCAACGTGGTGACCGGCGACGTTGTGGCGGGGCGCGCGCTTGTCGAATCTGCGCACGTAGACAAGGTCGCCTTCACAGGTGGCACCGACGCAGGCAAAGCGATCCTGCGCAGTATCGGCAGCACGCATCTGAAAAAGGTATCGCTCGAACTCGGCGGGAAATCGCCGAACATTTTCTTTGCCGATGCCGATCTGGACGCGGCGACCGATGGCGCGCTGTTCGGCGTGTTCATCAACCAGGGCGAAGTGTGCAGCGCCGGTTCGCGTGTACTGGTTCAACAGGATATCTGGAAGAAGTTCATGGATCGCATGAAGGAGAAGACCAAACGCATCAAGCTCGGCGACCCGCTGAAGCGCGAGACGAAGATGGGCCCTCTCGTAAGCGAAGAGCATCTGGAAAAGGTCACGAGCTACATCGAGATCGGCAAGCGGGAGGCGAAAGTTCTCGCTGGTGGCAACCGTCCGAGAGGTTTCAAAAAGGGCTACTACCTCGAACCCACGATCTTCGAGACCGACAATACGACCCGCATCGCCCGCGAAGAGATCTTTGGCCCCGTCGTAGCTTGCATCCCCTTCAAGGACGAGGCCGACGCTCTGAAGATCGCGAATGACACGCCGTTCGGCCTAGCCGCCGCCGTCTGGTCACGCGACATCTTCAAGTGCCTGCGCGTCGTCAAAAACCTACGTGCCGGCATCGTCTGGGTCAATACGATGCAACCCTGCTACGTCGAATCCCCGTGGGGTGGCTACAAAGCCAGTGGCCAGGGCCGCGAGTTGTCGCTGCATGGCGTCGATGAATTCCTCGAAACGAAACAGGTGCACATCAACCTGAACGAAGCACCGATTGGCTGGTATTGAAACTCACACCTTCAATCTTGTGGTGCGTTTGTCCGCTTGTGCTTGAAGTGTGCGTTTCTTTGTTTCAACTGGCCTTTCGGGAAAATGTATCACACAGGCAAAACGAGTTTCTCAGTTCGGTGCGAGCGCTAGGCTTCGCAGTCGTGGTGGTCGCGAGCGCGCTGAACTACCGGAGGCACAGGATGATTGCTACGATCTGTATTGTTGTAGGCATAGCGACATTACTTGCAGGCATGTTTCCTACCGCCATGATGTGAGGAATGTTCATGCACACAATCTCCCGGAAAACTCCAATCCCCAGCCTTAAGTCCGAGGCGCTGCTTGCGCTGCGAATGGCGGTACCGCAGGAGCCGTTTAGCGTCGCGATCGATGTCTATCGAGCAGAGGGACGGATGTGATTGAGCGGCGGCCATTTCTCTGGTTGTCACCCTGAGCGACAGCGAAGGGTCTCTCAATACTTCATATGCGTTCTCACCATTATTACGTTTACATTGTGACCAATAGATCGTGGACGCTCTATACCGGCGTCACGAATGATTTGGAACGGCGCGTGTGGGAACACAAACACAGGGTGACGAAGAGTTTCACGAGCAAGTATCGTATTGGGAAGTTGGTTTACCGAGAGATATTTCGTGATATCCGTGATGCCATTGCACGGGAAAAACAGATCAAGGGGTGGACGCGTGCCAGGAAGATGGCGCTTATTAGGGCCGCGAATCCAACGTTTCGGGATTTGAGTGAGGGTTGGTTTCAAGAGGGAGATGCTTCGCTGCGCTCAGCATGACAGGCAAGGAGAAACGCGATTTCGTGGTGCTCGGTGGCGTCGGCGCGATCGGGCGCGTGGTGGTGCGCGATCTATTCGAGTCGCATTCGCAAAATCTTGTGCTCATTGCTGATTACAACGAGGTGGCTTCGCGGGAATACGCGAATTCTTTCCGTAGTCGACGCGTGAGCGCAGTGTTTGCAGACGCCAGCAAACCTGTGCAACTGGTGAAGATTTTCCGTGGCCATACAGTCGTCATCAACTGTACGCAGCACGACTTTAATTTGAACGTGATGCGGGCAGCCTTGGCGGCAAAGGTTCACTACCTGGATTTGGGCGGACTGTTTTACTGGACGCGGAAGCAGTTGAAACTAAACGGACAGTTCAAACGTGCGGGACTGACGGCGATCCTCGGCATGGGGTGCTCTCCAGGAATCACCAATGTTATGACGCGCGCCGCGGTCGATAAGCTGGGGAATGTCGAGTCGGTGCGGATTCGAGTCGGCGCTAAGGATTTCAATGCCCTGCCCGCGGATTTCTTCTTCCCGTACTCCGCCCAGACCATTGTGGAGGAACTGACTTTGACGCCGTGGGTGTTCGAGCGCGGCAAGTTCCACGAGGTGAAGCCACGCGCAGGTTGGGAGCTGGTCAACTTTCCACGCCCCATCGGCGCGCAGTGGGTTGTGCGCACGCGACACAGCGAGGTGGCCACGATTCCGCTCTCGTTTAAGAGTCACGGTTTGGAGTTTTGTGATTTCAAGGTATGTTTTGATCGGGAATTCGTTCGCGAAGTGGTCAAGCGGCTGAAGAACGGCTGGACGGTCAGCAACTTCGCCAAACTTCCCACGCCGCGCGGGAAACCGAATGATTACGAGGTGTCGCGCGTGATTGCGCGTGGAGGCAGGAAAGTGATCACGATGGATTGCGACGCGAAGGCGAACCGACGCTGGCACGCGAGTGCGGGTGATATTGATACGGGATGCCCACCTTCGATTGTCGCACAGATGATTGCTATGGGCGTGATTACACGGCGTGGGGTACTTGCGCCGGAGGTTGCGGTGCCTGTTGAGGCTTTTTTCGACGAACTTCGCAAGCGCGGAATGAAAGTCACCTGTGATACGCTATCTGAAGAGTAGTGAAGGTCCTCATACGCGTGTGAGATTCTTCGCTACGCTCAGAATGACAAATTGAGGGAGGGGAACCATGAAAATGTGCGTGGGCGGCACGTGGGTTGATAAGAGCGAGAAGATCGAGGTATTGCATCCGTTCGACAATTCGGTAGTCGATACCGTGCCCCGTGCCAGCGCAGCGGATGCTGATGCGGCGCTCGCGGCGGCTGGGCGCGGCGCGAAAACCATGGCGAAGCTGACGGCGTGGGACCGCTACCAGATTCTGAAGAAGGCCACTGAGAAACTTGAGGCGCGGGCGGAGGAATTCGCACGCACCATCACGTTGGAAGAAGGCAAGGTCATTGCGGAAGCGCGATTTGAAGTCGGCCGCGCAATACAGACGATGATGCTGTCCGCGGAAGAAGCTCGAAGAATCCATGGCGAGACGATCCCGCTGGATGCGTCGCCGGGCGGGGCGAGCAAGATGGGCTTCACGTTGCGCGTGCCGTGTGGCGTGGTCGTGGCGATCAGCCCGTTCAACTTTCCGCTGAACCTCATGGTTCACAAAGTGGCGCCGGCCATCGCGGCAGGCAACGCGGTGGTTATGAAACCGCCGTCGAATACGCCGCTCTCGTCGCTCAAGTTGACCGAATTGCTGTTGGAGTGTGGAATGCCGCCAGAAGCGATTTCATGTTTGACGGGACCGGGTGGTGAATTGGGCGATGCGCTTTGTCGGGACAAGCGGGTGCGGAAGATTTCGTTTACGGGTAGCCTGCCCGTCGGCGAACGGATTTGCCAAATGGCCGGCATCAAGAAGGTCACGATGGAATTGGGCAGTAACGCGCCGATCGTTGTGATGCCCGATGCGGACTTGAACAAGGTCGCCGAAGCGGTGGCGGCAACGGGTTATTCAAACGCGGGACAGGTGTGCATCTCGACGCAACGCGTGATCGCACAGCGAAAGATTTATGAAGACGTATTGGCCGCGACCAAGCCGAAGGTCGAGGGACTGACGACGGGCAATCCGCTGGATGAGAAGACGAAGGTTGGCCCGATGATTCGCGAGCAGGAAGCGGTGCGCGTTGAACAGTGGGTGGAGGAAGCAGTCAAAGATGGAGGACGTATTGTCACCGGCGGCGCGCGTCGCGGGGCGATTTATGTGCCAACGATGGTTGCTGATGTGAAGCCCGAGATGCGCATTTCTTGCGAAGAGTTGTTCGGGCCGGTGGTGGCGTTCACGCCCTTCGACGATGTCAATCAGGCGTTGGCGCTGGCCAACGACAGCCGGTTCGGTCTGGCTGCGGGCGTCTTTACTGAGAGTTTGGACACGGCAATGAAGTTTGCACGCGAGTTGGAAACGGGCAATATTCACATCAACTGGGGACCCCAATGGCGGGCCGACCTGATGCCCTACGGGGGCCTAAAAGACAGCGGCTTCGGGAAGGAGGGGCCCCGGTATTCGGTGGAAGAAATGACTGAACTCAAGATGGTTGTTTTTCACCTAAATGATTGAAAGTGTTGACGTTATTCGGATGTCTGTGTTACAAATCCGTCAAGTTGTAGGAGGACGAAGGGGGATGTTCACGTAACGATCTATGCGAACACTAGCACAGTCGTGGTCGGGAGGCGCGTCAGGTGTGGACACGCAGCTACAGAATCTGAATATCAGAGTCGAGCGCAAGCATTTCACGTTCGACCTGAGAGAGAACCCGCGAGGGCGTTTCTTGAGGATCATCGAGGAGGTTAATGGTCGCCGTGACGCCATCATCATCCCCCTGACGGGAATCGAAGATTTCCGCGATCAACTGAACGAGATCATCAAGTTCAGCAAGACTCTCGCCCCGAAGACGTAAGCTGCCGGTTCCAGACAAGAGGTTGTCACGGAGAACGGAGTGCCGAATGCTCCGTAGGTTTATTCTTTTGTAACTTTCTTGATTTGTCCGATCGCGGCTTCCGCTTGGTCGCGGACGGACGGATCCGGGTCTCGGAGCAAAATCTCAAGAGCGTTTGTGCCCGCCGCCTGGCCGCATTCGCCGAGCGCTCGAGTCGCCAGACGGCGGACTTCGACATCCTTGTTCAAGACCGCATCGCTTAACGGCTCAACGGCCGCCGGGTCATGTAGCCTGGCCAGCGCTATCGCAATACCGAATTGATTTGCCGCTCCCGCCGATTCAAGCGCCCGCAACAGCAGTGGACGGGACGACTCCGTGGCCAGGTCGTAGAGCGCGGCGGTCACGCTATACCGGACATAGCCATCCGGGTCCGGCAGCAGTTGAACAAGCCAACCCACTGCTCGGCTGTCGCCGATCTTGCCGAGCGCGGTAGCGGCCTCCGCTCGCACGAGCCAGTTGTCGTCGGAGAGCAGCCGAAACAACGGCTTGAGCGCCGACGGATTACCGAGCCGTCCCAGGGCGCGCGCGCAATAACGTCGCACATCCGGGTCGGCGTCATCCAAACTGCGGACGATTTCATGGAAGTCGCTCGCGACGGCCTGCGTGGAAATAAACTTGGCGGCATTTTCACGGACGGCGCGGTCGCGATGATGAAGGATCTGCGCAATGAGCGGCTCACGAGTGGGGACTTGTTGCAGCGCGATCAGGGCCAAATCGAAGTGTTCCTGGCGGAGCAACAACACGACACGCATTCGCAACAGCGGGGCGGACTGGGGATGCTGCCGGATGTAATTATCGACCACGTCCAAAGCTGTTTGGACGCTGCCTTCATCGAGCAACGCATTGGCCATGTTGACCGCCGCGCGCTCGGGACTTCGCGCGCAACCAGCGAACAAGAGCATGATCATCAATGAAACGCGCCGCAGCATAACGAGTAAACCGACAAGCCGACAGCAGCCTGGCAGGGACCGCCTTCCAGACTCGATTCCTACGACATCTTTGTCTCTGCTCGCGACGCGGTCAAGAGCGAACTGCACGTGTAACCGAGGGGCTTCTGGGTTGACACCCCTTCGGGTGGCCCGTACAGTAGCGGTACCATGCAGGGGTCGACATTACGGGCGAATGCCACCATTGTGCCACGGTCCGGGCAGAATCTTGCGGAATTACTGGAACCGATTGCGACGGAACTGCCTCGGGTGGAGGCGGCACTGGCCGGCCAGGTCAGCGGGTTTGATCCCGGTATGGGTGAGTACATGCAGTATATCCTCGGAGGCACCGGCAAGCGCTTGCGCCCGAGCTTGGCTCTACTGGCCGGTGGGGCGACCGGCGGTGTGACGGGCGAGCATGTGACTCTCGCCGTGATAGTTGAGCTTATCCATATTGCCACCTTGGTGCATGACGACATTCTGGATGAGGCTGAACTACGCCATCGAATTCAGACTTCTAACTCACGATGGGGCAATGAGATAAGTGTTTTGCTTGGCGACTGCCTGTTTGCCCATGCGTTGCGGCTCGCTGCAAGTTACCCGACCACAGAGGTTTGCCGCAGGGTTAGCGAGGCTACCAATACGGTTTGCTCGGGTGAAATTGTTCAGACCCAGCGCCGTTTCGATCTCGATCTGACGCTTGATCAGTATCTGAGTATCATCAATATGAAGACAGGTGCGCTTTTCGCGGTCAGTTGCGAACTTGGGGCCGTATTGAACGGTGCGGACCCCTCGGTTGTCAAATCCATGGATGAGTTCGGAACGAATCTTGGTATTGCGTATCAGATTTATGACGATTGCGTGGATATTTTCGGCCAGGAACGGCAAGCCGGGAAATCGCTCGGGACAGATATGAAAAAGGGAAAATTGACGCTGCCATTTCTGCTGCTGCTGCAACATGTCAGTTCGCCGGCCCGTCAGGAACTCGGCGCGATGATTCTGCGAAACGATCAGCATGAGCAACAGCAATTGCTCCGGCTGGTTCTGGGCAATGGCGTCGTGGGCGAGTCGCTTGCGACCATTGACAAGTATATTTCTCGCGCCCAAGCGAATCTTGCGACTCTGCCATCCAACGTGTACGTGAGAGCACTCACGGGACTGACGGATTATCTTTCAGTACAAAGCCGATCGCTTCTTGGTGAAGCGGTCGAGGCATAAAGCCATCGAGGGCCTCGGGGACATTGATTTGGTAACGTTATGAAATTGACGGAAACACTCAAACTCGGCGGGCGGATGCTACGGGGGACGAACCCGCCGGCACCGGCCATTGAGCGCGAGGTTGACCTCCAACACGAGGAGGATGAGGCCCTCGTCCGACGGACCCAGAATGGCGACAGCACGGCCTTCGACGTTCTCGTGGGACGATACAAGGAGCGGCTGTACGCGACGGTTTATCACATGACGTCCAATCACGAGGACGCCAACGATCTAGTGCAGGACACCTTCATCAAGGCCTACAAGAGCCTCAATAGTTTTCGCGGTCAGTCGAGTTTCTACACGTGGGTTTATCGCATCGCGGTCAATCGCACGATCAACTTCATCAAGCGCCGCAAGAATCGGAATTCGTACAGCTTGGACGATCTGGACAGCTCGATCCAGAACGATCCGGATCTGGTTGAGTTGATGTCGCACGTTACGCCGCGCCGCGAGGTGGGCCTGACGGAGCTTCACGAGAAATTGAACGAAGCCCTGCAAAAGCTGTCTGAAACCCATAGAGCGGTGGTGACCATGCATGACATCCAAGGGATGACGCACGCGGACATTGCCAAGGCGATGAAATGCTCGGAGGGCACGGTTCGGTCACGGCTGTTCTACGCGCGACAACAGTTACAAAGTCTGTTGAGCGACTATTTGTGAACCACGACATGGATTGCAAGAAAGTACAACAATTGTTCGATGATCTCTCGCACGAACGCCTCGCGCCCGACGTGGCCACGCAGGTGCGCCGTCACCTGGCCGATTGCACGGATTGCCGCGTGGTGGAACAGCGATCCGCCCGCCTGCAACGGCTCCTCGCGCTGAAACGCTACGAGCGGCCCACACCGGAGTATTTCGACAATTTCCTTTCCGAATTCCATAGCCGGGTATTGGCCGAAGCGCAGCGAACAGGATGGTGGGAACAAGTCCTGGAGCGCATTGATGACCTTCTGGCGATCGGCTCTGTGCGGACCTGGCGTTACAGTTTGGCCGGCGCGATGGGTGTGGCGGTTGTGATGAGTTTGATGTGGATGAGCGTGCGCCAGACGGACGATTTCGCTGGCACGACCGGGCACACCGCTTCAGCCGATCCGTCATTGGTCATGGCGGACTCCCTACTCCCTCCCCCGCGTTCCACTCCCGCTACCATTGCCGCGCCACTATCCGACTTCGCGCGTGTGGCCCCGGCGGATTACCAGCCCACGACGGCTGGCAGTGTGGTCTTGGATTCAACGCCGGCGCACGCGGATTCCTCCGCCCCGCGCTACATGTTGGATCGCATTCCGGTCACCTCTGCCAGTTATGACGTTCCCAACGTTCAGTTCTAATCTGCGTGTCACGTTTTGGGCCGCGCTTTTTGTTGCCGTGACCACCACGGCCGTGTGGGCCGCGAGCCTTCTGGAAGTCATCGATCAGGAAGTCTCGTCGATGTACGAGAAGTCCAAAGATGCCATCGTGAAGGTTCACGCTCAACGCCAATTCCAAATCGGCAATTTGGCATTCATTCCCTCCCATCGTGTGGGCACCGGCTTTTTTATCGACAAGGACGGACATATCCTGACTGCTGCCACGGTCGTGGAGGATGCGGACATCTGTTGGATCGATTGGCACGGCCAGAAAGTCAATGCGCGCGTCATGGGGCGTGATCCGCAGACGAATGTCGCGTTGCTGAAGATTGAACCGGAAGCGGGGACCGCCACGCCGTTCCTGCCGCAGGGCGATCCTAATGAACTCCGCGTCGGATCGATGGTGATCGCCATCGGCTTTCCGTATGACCTACCCAGCACGCCGGTGGTGGGTTTTGTCGGCGGGTTGGACATTCAGCGTTGCGGACATGTGTTCGCCACCAGCCATATTCGGGCGGGATGCCGGCTCAGTCCCGGACAGGCGGGCGGGCCCTTGTTGAATGCGCACGGCGAAGTCATCGGCATCGCCGTCGCGGCGCATATGGACGACCAATGCTATGCGCTGCCGATCTGTGCCGCCCGCAAGATCAGCAATGACATTTTGGAATTTGGCCAACCGCAATATTCATGGGTCGGCCTCGGCGTTTCCGAGCGGCAACTGGCCATCAACCCGACCGTGTCCAATCAATGGCAGGTGTTCATCCAGCAGATTTACTCGAATACACCTGCCGCCACCGCCGGCTTCCACGATGGCGACATTCTGGTGAGCATCACGAGCAATCAGGTGCATCGTTCGGCAGACGTTCTCAACACGATGTTCTATCACCGCGTGGGCGATAAGGTGGAGTTCACGGTCCTCCGGGATGGACAAACGGCGAATCTCCTATTGGTTGTCGGCGTCCGTCCCGCGCAGGAGACATTCAATTTCCAGCCGCCTCCGCAGGTCGCTCTCCCCCGACCACAAGGCCCGTGGCCGACAGTGGTGCCTGCGTCGCAGGAACGGTAGGAGCCCGTTAGAAAACATTAACGACTCGCCGCGTGAGGGCACGCGGCCTACAGCTTCCCTCAATTTTGCCGCTCGGTTGTAGGCCCGCTGCCCTCAGCGGGCGCTTTTTCCGGCCGCCTCGCTGCCTACTTCTTCCCGAGTTTCGCGCGGACGTCGTCGAGTTGACCGGCGGAACCGAGCACCTGATTCTTATGCGCGATCATCTTGGCGTATTCTTCGATGTAGATCTTGCCCGGATCACGCAGGTCGAACTTGTCCGGATGGTCGCGGAAGAACTCGCGGTGTACGCGGGTCCACACCAGACGGCCATCGGTGTCGATATTGACCTTGCAGACGCCCATCTTCGCGGCGGGCAGGAAATCCTCTTCAGGGACGCCGCTGGTGTCGGGCATGTGGCCGCCGGCGGCGTTGATCCGGTCCACTTCGTCTTTCGGCACGCTGGAACTGCCGTGCATGACCATCGGAACGCCGGGGAGCAATTTCTGGATCGCCTCGATCACCTCGAAGTGCAGCCCCATCTTCTTGCCCGGCTCGGCCTTGAACTTGTACGCGCCGTGGCTGGTGCCGATGGCGACGGCGAGTGAATCGCAGTGCGTCAACTCGACGAATTGCTTTGCCTCGTCCGGCTCCGTGAGGCAGACGTGCCCAGAAATATCTTCTTCGACGCCACCGAGCATCCCCAGTTCCGCCTCGACAGACAAGCCACGCGGGTGGGCCTTGTCCACGACGCGTTTGGTAATTTCGGCGTTCTTCTCGAACGGTTCATGGCTGGCGTCGATCATCACCGAGCTGTAGAAGCCCGAGTCGATGCAGTCGTAACAGGTCTGCTCGTCGCCGTGGTCGAGATGGACCGCGAACACCGCCTCGGGGAACACTTGCTCGGACGTGCGGATCATCGCTTCCAGATAGCGCTTGTCCGTGTACTTGCGCGCGCCCCTGCTCAGCTGGATGATAAACGGCGCCTTGCTCTGGACGTTGCCCTTGAACAGTCCGACGGTTTGCTCCAAATTATTGATGTTATACGCGCCGATGGCGTACTTGCCGTAGGCGATCTTGAACAGTTGCGCGGTGGTGACAATCATTGTCAAATTCTCCTCGTTAAACAACTTGGCCCGCTCCTGCGGGTCGGGGTGAAACCGATAACTCGCACAGGGCACAGTAGCCAACCTACCAAAGCGCGTCAAACTCGATTTTGTCCGGTTTTAGGCAGGCGGTCATCCCTCCACCCCGCTCTCATTCTTACAAGGCTTGATATCGGGGCGAAGTTCTCGGTACCTTGAGCGATACGGGAGAGAACCATGCGTCGCAATACGCCGCTGAAATTGGCTGTCGTCATCCTGACCGGAATTCTCATTGCCGACAACTGTCGCGCGGCGGTGACGCTGCCCGATGCGGCGTCGGGGATCAGTGTTCAGGTGGACACGAATGGCACCTACGAGATTCAGGCCCGCAACGTGTCCTGGACATTTGGGGGAAATATTGGCTGCCCACTGCAGGAGATCAAAACCGTTCCCGGCAAAGACGCGATTGGCTCATATCAGGAAGTCACTTTCCATTGGAAGGCGCTCGCCGAGTTCTCCGCGAGCATCCGTCGCTACGACGACAGACCTGCGGTGCTCCTTTCGGTGAACGCACCAGCCGGCGTGAACGTGAAGAACATCACGTTCCCGTCGTTTACCCGCATGCCGGCCGATCTCCATGGATTTAGTTATAGCGAGAAGAATTTCGCGCCGCCGAGTTTCGATCTGGAAGAAAACGGCACTCCCTGGTTGCTGTTTGACGATGCGGCCAACACGGCCATCATTTCACCAGCGGCAAATTTTTTTGTCGCGAACATGTCTGGTGATTCACGCATGGGAATCACCGGCGGGTTGAAACCCGAGGTCGGGGTGTTGGCAAAACCGTTGACTCACCAGGCTCTACTGGTGATCGGGCGGGGCGTGGGCCCGACGTTCGAGACCTGGGGACATGCGTTGACGGACTTGTTCGGTAAGAAGCGCCCGTCGTATGACGGCGATCCGACGCTGAAATACTTCGGGTACTGGACGGACAATGGCGCAGATTATTATTACAAGTACGACAAGGACCTCGGCTATTGCGGGACACTGTTGAAGTTGGTGGAAAGTTACCGCCGGCAGCAGATTCCGCTGGGCTATTTCCAACTCGATAGCTGGTGGTACCAAAAATCCACGCGTGAACCCGACGGCAAGCCGGGCAAGGACAAGAAGGTCGAAAGTTTGCCGGCCGGCCGGTGGAACCGGTACGGCGGCACGATGGATTACACGGCTGACCCGGATTTGTTCCCACAGGGGCTGGCTGCATTTCAAAAAGATATAGGCGTGCCACTCGTGACGCATGGCCGCTGGGTGGACCGCGAAAGCCCGTACCAGAAACAGTACCGATTCTCCGGCGTGGCCGCAATTGATCCCGCATACTGGAATGATCGCGCGGCCTATCTGGCGACCAACGGCGTAGTTTGTTACGAGCAGGATTGGCTCGACCGGATTTATTTCAACAGCGAAATGCCCCGCGTCATCGGCGTGGGTGACGCGTTTGCCGATGGCATGGCCGCAGCGTGCGCGAAGCACGGCTTGGTGATGCAATACTGCATGGGATTGCCGCGCTATTTCCTGCAGGGCGCGAAGTACTCGAACCTCACGACCATCCGCACCAGCGGCGACCGTTTCGAGCCGGGCAAGTGGCGGCATTTCCTCTACACGTCCCAACTCGCCGCCGCGCTTGGCATCTGGCCGTGGTGCGATGTGTTTAAGAGCAGCGAAACCGGGAACATGACCGTTGCTGTCCTCTCCGCGGGCGCCGTCGGCACCGGCGACGCGATGGGGAAAGAATCTCCCGAAAATATCCGGCTCGCTGCACGTGCCGACGGCGTCCTCGTCAAACCCGACCGCGCCATGGTTCCCACTGACGATTCCTATCTCCATGACGCACACGGCTACGGGGGCCCGATCACCGCCTGGACCTGCACCGATCATGGCGAGCACCGGACATTGTACGGTTTCGCGTTCGTACCTGGAAAAAACAAAGGCGAGAGCGCTCCTGATTCTCCTTGGGAAATCACACCCGCACAATTCGGCGTCCAATCAGCAGCATGCGTCTATAATGTGATCCACAAACAAGCGGTAATGGTGGCCGCAGGCCAGCCGTATCACGGGAATATCACGGGTGGATCGTACGCGTTCGTGATCATTGCGCCGATTGGCCCCTCGGGCATCGCGTTCCTTGGCGACGAAGACAAGATCGCTTCCACCGGCAAGCAGCGCATCGCCGATCTTCACGAGTCCGCCGAAAGCATCGATGTCACCGTTTTGGGCGCGCCCAACGAGGTGGTAACGCTCCACGGTTTCGCCGACGTTGCGCCCGCGTGCTTCATCGCCGACGGCAAGCCGTTGCCGGTTCAATATGATGCCCCGACCAAACACTTTACCGTGACAGTCCACATGCCGCCCGCCGGCGGCCAACAACTCGTCAGCTTTCGTCACCTCAAGAAATAGAAATAATGTTAGAAATTTGACCTGGGCATTTCTAGGTTGAATACTGATTGTGACAGGGGTGTAAAACGTGGTAGTGGGAGCGTGCGCACAGAGTCACGCCGTCGATAGCCAGGAAGCATGAGCAAATCACTTCACGTACTCATTGCAGAGGATTCGGCGGATGACGCGGAACTGATTTTGCGTGAACTTCGCCGCGGCGGATTCGATCCCATTCACGAGCGGGTGGACACGGCGCGTGGGATGGAGGAGGCATTGCGGGCCCAACAGTGGGAGGCGATTATCTCCGATTATTCCATGCCCGGGTTCAACGGAATCGAGGCGCTTCATCTGGCGCGTGAGCGAGACCGTGACCTCCCATTTATCCTTGTCTCCGGAACGATAGGGGAAGACACGGCTGTCGCCGCCATGAAAGCCGGGGCTCATGATTATCTGATGAAGAACAATCTGGCCCGCCTGGGTCCCGCCATCGAACGCGAGCTCAATGAAGCGACAACACGGCGCGCGAGAACCAAGGCCGAAGCGGAATTGAAGACATGGCAGCAGGAACTCGAACGCCGTGTCCGCGAGCGCACTGCCGAGCTGACGCTCGCCCACCAGCAACTTCAGGCCGCCGTCGACGAACGCGTTCGCCTGGAAGCCGAGATTACACGCGCGATCGAGCGCGAGCAACTCCGGCTGGGGCACGAGTTGCACGATGGACTTGGTCAGCATCTGACCGGGATCAGTTACATGTTGCAGGCATTGCATGTGAACCTGAAAAAGATGTCCCCAGCCCGCGCGCGAGAAGACATAGAAAAGCTCCAGGTACACATCGCCAAGAGCATTGAACAGACCCGCAGTCTGGCCCATGGTCTTTATCCCGTTAACCTGGAACGGCTCGGGTTGTTGGTGGCTCTCGAAGAGATCGCTCGGACGAGCGCGCTTCCGTTCAACATGTCGTGCGTCGTGGAGTCAGATGGAAATGCCGTCTATGCAAGCCTCAAAGGCCCGGTCGCCATCCAGCTTCTCCGTATCGCTCAGGAAGCCGTCCACAATGCCCTCAAGCACTCCGCGGCCAAAACGATCACGATTCGCCTCGACACCACCGAAGACCAGCTCCAGTTGACGATCAGGGACGACGGCGCGGGTCTCCCCGCCGATGTGAACAAGATTAAGGGCCTTGGGCTGAGGATCATGCAGCATCGCATGGAAACGATTGCCGGGAAACTGATGGTCCGTAATCATCCTGACGGCGGCACGCTGGTCTCTTGCACGGTGGCCTTTAAAGAATTTTTCTCGGATGGCAAATTGAAGGGTCCCACACTGGCAACTGCCTGAATCGAGTGATCGCGACTTCCTCCGCAGCTTGCCGCCGGCCGGTGAAAATTTCTGCCTCACCACGCCTGGCGATAGAGTTCGATTATTTCATCGGCTGTGGGGACAACCGGATTGTTCTGCGGGCTGCCGGAAGCCAGCGCTGCGTCCGCCATGGCCGGCAACTTCTGCTCGAAGGCAACCCGATCCACCTTGACGAAATCGCGCAGACGGCCGATGCCCAGGCGCGCGTTCAACTTTCCCAAATAATCGGGCAGGCTCGCCGCGGCCGTCTCATCCGGTGCGCCATTGGCGGCGGTGCCGACCAGCCGTGCGATCTGTGCATAGCGCGTCACGGCTCCGGGCAGCGACCAGTGCGTGAGGGTCGGCAAAAGCAGCGCGTTCGACAATCCGTGCGCCAGATGAAACATCGCGCCGATGGGACGGCTCATGCCGTGAACGAGACAAACGCTGCTGTTGGCAAACGCCATCCCGCCCAGGCATGCCGCAAGCATCATCGCCTCGCGCGCCGGGCGGTTCCCCGGCTCCTCCCAGGCAGTGAAGAGATTGGCTGCCGTCAGGCGGATGCACTCCAGCGCCAGCGGGTCGGTCAGCGGATTCGCCTTCTTGGACACAAAGGCTTCGATCCCATGCGTGAGCGTGTCCACGCCGACGTGCGCGGTGAGCGGGGCCGGCATCGTCAGGCTCAATTCAAAGTCCACCAGCGCCACGCGCGCCAGCAGGTGAACGTCGAGCATCATCATTTTCACGTCGCGCTCGGTGTCCGTGATGACGGCGACCTTGGTCACTTCGCTGCCGGTGCCGGCCGTCGTCGGGATGCACACCAGCGGCAGGCCGGCGCGCGCGATGCGATGATAACCCGCAAACTCGCGCAGCGGCGCGTCGTTCGTGGCGGCGACGGCGATGACCTTCGCCGCATCCATCGGGCTGCCGCCGCCGAGGCCAATCACGAAATCGCAGTTGGTTTCGCGCAACACTGCAAGTCCATCGCGGACGTTTTCATCGGTTGGGTCTGGTTTCACGCCGGAGAAGACCGTGGCCGGGATGTTGGCGGCGGCAAGTTGGTCGACGCAGCGTTGTGCCAGTCCGCTGGCGACCATCGTCGCATCGGTGACGAGCAGCGCGCGCCGTCCGCCGAGCCGTGCCGCCTGGGCGGCAAGCTGCTGGCTGGCGCCGCCGGCGACAAGGATCGTGGAAGGCACATTGAACTGCGCGTTCACGGGGTCGGATATACGATTCACTGCGCGGATTTGAAAGATCAAACTATGGTGGTGTCCTAACTTGTCGTCTGGAGTGACGCGCGGAGCCTGCACTGAGGCACTCGAACGTGTCGCGTCCGTTCGTGAAATGCGGCCACGACGGAGCGTGGCCCTCCAAAATGGGGCAAAACCATTACCACTTCTCCGTGGACGGTGTGCGAGCTTGTGGATATGATTGAGGCATGAGTCCCCGCATTGAGCAGTTGCGCGAGGCCGTGGAAGTAATGCACAAGCGCAAGGCGCAGGGGTAATAATGGCTTGGCGCATTATCTTTGTTGTTTGGTTTGTGACATCGGTGCTTGTCGAGATTCTCAGCCAGCTTGTGCTTGTGATGTGGCTTCGGGCGTCCGGCGTAAAGGTTTCTATGTTCTTATCCGGTGCTCCCGGCTATGTGGACGGTCTGTACGCCGACTGGTGCCGAACAAACGGAAAAAACAGCAGACCCCTACTGATTTTTCGCCGTATATGGCTTATAAACTGTCTGATTGTTGCATTTACTGCGGTAGGTATTCTGCCTAGCTGGTCACAAAAGCCGTGAAGTCTAATCCGCTGTCCTAATTTCAAATCAGGACCCAACCCAAACTATTGTTGGCTTGCCTCGGCCCGCGCTTACGTGCAAGGCTGGGTAGTATTAGCCATGACCCAGCGCGCGAAAGTTGTTGTCACCGATTTCATCGCCGAGCCACTCGATCACGAGCGCCAGGTCCTGGGCGACCTGGCCGATGTGGTGGCGCTGAATGCGTCTTCCGAGGACGACTTTGTGGGGCGAATCGAAGACGCCGACGCCATCATGATTTATCATCGCACCAAAATTGGCGCGCGGACGATTGAACGGTTGAAGAATTGCCGATTCATTGTTCGCTGCGGGGTGGGATTCGACAACGTGGATCATGTGACGGCCCGGGCGCGCGGCATCACGGTGGCGAACGTGCCGGACTACGGGACCGAAGAGGTCGCTGACTCCGCCATCGGCATGACGCTGGCGTTGATGCGAGGCATTCATTATCTGAACGACCGTTTGCAGCTCGGGACCGGCCCGTGGAGTCACACCCAGGCGGAGCCGTTGCACCGGTTGCGCGGGCGCGTGTTCGGCATCGTGGGCATCGGACGTATCGGCACGGCCACCGCATTGCGCGCCAGGGCGCTGGGCATGGATGTGGTTTATTACGATCCATTCGCGCCGCAGGGACGCGACAAGTCGCTGGGCATTCGTGCCGCGGAGACCATGGATGAACTTCTCGCCCAAGCCCACGTCGTGAGCCTGCACTGTCCGCTTACCGCGGAAACAAAACACCTGATCAACCGTGACACGATCGGGAAGATGCAGCCCGGTTCCTTTGTGGTGAACACGTCACGGGGCGGCGTGGTCGATGTGCTCGCGATTCTTGACGGGATTACCTCCGGGCATTTGCGCGGCGCGGCGATTGATGTGTTGGAAACAGAGCCGCCAGCGCCGGACCATCCGCTCATCGCGGCGTGGCGCGACCCGAAGCATCCCGCCCACGGTCGCCTGATCATCAATCCGCACTCGGCGTTCTATTCCGAAGAAGGAATGCTCGATATGCGGGTCAAAGGCAGCCAAAACTGCCGTCGCGTATTGTTGGGGCAACCGCCCTACAACGTGGTCAATTAAGTCGGCCACGCGATGACACCGCCCACCGCCACTCAACCGACGCGGGCGCGGCATTGGGTCATCGTCTTCGCCGTCACGCTGGCCATCATTACCTACGTCGACCGCGTCTGCATCTCGCAGTCGGCCAATGATATTCAACGCGACCTTGGTTTTACCAAGGAACAGATGAGCTGGGTCTTCTCGGTATTCACGCTGGCCTATGCGATTTTCGAAATCCCCGCGGGCTGGCTCGGCGACCGTCGCGGTCCGCGCGGTGTGCTCATGCGCGTCGTGGTCATGTGGTCATTCTTCACCGCGGCGACGGGATGGGCGTGGAACCTGGCGTCCATGATCGTGTGCCGGTTCTTGTTTGGCGCGGGTGAAGCCGGCTGTTTTCCGAATCTCACCAAAATCTTCACCATCTGGCTGCCGTGGAATGAGCGCGTCCGCGCGCAGGGCATCATGTGGTTGAGCGCGCGCTGGGGCGGGGCATTCACGCCGCTGCTCGTGTTCTGGGTGATGACATTTCTCAACTGGCGCCAGGCGTTTCTTCTGTTCGGCACGCTGGGAGTGGTGTGGGCGGTCGTGTTCTATTTCTGGTTTCGCGACCGCCCGCGCGACCACCGTTCCGTGAACGCGGCGGAACTCGCGTTGCTCGACGGCGCCGAGGTGAACGCCGTGGGTCACGGCGACGTCCCTTGGAAAAGATTCCTCCACAGCCGCTCGGTGTGGTTGCTCTGGCTCCAATACTTTTGCATGTGCTATGGCTGGTACTTCTACATCACGTGGCTGCCCACGTATCTGAAGGAAGCCCGCGGTCTGCAATTGGCGAACAGCGCGTTTTTGTCCGGGTTGCCGCTTTTCTTCGGCGGGCTGGCCTGTTTATTCGTGGGCGTGCTCATCCACCGCCTCGCGCGCTGGACCGGGTCGGTGCGTCACGCTCGACGAATTCCCGCGCTGTTGGGTCTGGTTGTCGCGGCCGCCATGTTGGTCCTGTCAACCCACATTCAGAATGCAACGCTCGCGATGATCGCCATCGGACTGGCCGGCTTCGCCAACGATTGCGCGATGCCGAGCGGCTGGGGCGCCTGCATGGATGTTGGCGGCAAGTACGCGGGTTCGCTCTCCGGCAGCATGAACATGATGGGGAATCTCGGCGGCGCGGTCGGCTCCCTCGTCGTGGCCCAGATTCTGAAATTCACCGACAACAATTGGACGGTCTGCTTCTGGGTCGCCGCGGGAATCTACCTGATCGGCGCCGCCTGCTGGCTGTTCATCGACCCCGTCACGCCGCTGGATGGAAGCCAGGAGCGGCCGCAATTCTCAACCTGCTAAGTGGGTGAGCGCAACTCCCTTCCGTGCATTCGGCCGTCAGTCCGAAGATCGCATAGGGAAATGTCGGACTCCTGGCTAGGGACATTTCCGATTGGGAAAATCACGGTCAGTCCGTGCTGGCGATAAACCTAACGGATTTGGCCGAATACAGGCCATTTGGGCGCGGTCAGCGGGTTGTTTCGGGCGATAGACTCAACGAGACCGTAGTCCGCGCCCGCGGTGGCGAGGTCTGGCGACAAACGGCTCTCTTTTGATTTTTTACGGTCATGATTGCATAGTGTGATGGACTTAGTGGAAAGCAGGAGCTATGTCGCAGCAGCAAATAGAGACGCCGAAACGCGTCGCTGTCATTGGCGGTTATCTGCCGCGCCGATGCGGGATTGCCACGTTCACCAACGACCTCTGTGACGCGCTGGCGGCACAATACCCGGAGACATCGTGCTTCGCGGTGCCGGTCAATGATACGGAAGAGGGCTACGACTACCCACCCCGTGTGCGCTTCGAGATGGCGGAACGGGACTTGGGCTCCTACCGCCGTGCGGCCGATTTCTTGAACATCACCAATGTTGATGTCGCCTGCCTGCAGCATGAATATGGGATTTACGGGGGTCCGGCCGGTAGCCACATCCTGGGATTGCTGCGCGAGCTGCGCATGCCGGTGGTCACCACGCTGCACACAGTGTTGCGCGATCCCGACCCCCAACACCGTAAGGTGATGAAGGAACTGGGAGAACTGTCCGACCGTCTCGTGGTGATGAGCGAACGGGGAAAGATGTTTTTGCGCGACGTGTATGGCATTCCCGAGGCCAAGATCGACCTCATCCCACATGGCATCCCGGATGTCCCGTTCGTTGATCCGAACTTCTACAAGGATCGGTTTGGCGTTGAGGGCAAGCAGGTACTTCTGACCTTTGGCCTGCTCTCGCCCAGCAAAGGCATCGAATACGTCATTGAAGCCATGCCGGAAATCCTGTCTCAGCATCCCCACGTTGTGTACATGGTGTTGGGGGCGACGCACCCACACGTATCGCGCACCGACGGTGAGGCGTATCGCTTGATGCTGCATCGACTCGTCCGCGAGCGGGGCATTGAGCAGAACGTGATTTTCCATAACCGGTTTGTCTCCCTGGAAGAATTGGTGGAATTCATCGGCGCCGCGGACATCTATCTGACACCGTACCTGAACCAGGAGCAGATCGCTTCCGGAACACTGGCCTACACACTTGGCGCCGGCAAAGCCATTGTGTCCACGTCCTATTGGTACGCGGAGGAACTGCTGGCTGACGGCCGCGGCGTGGAAGTTCCTT